>Ga0334901_1003721_pt1 | contig 11088 bp, 10 predicted proteins | sample GraSluR3_MG_3_FD_207216 | JGI IMG/M metagenome (GOLD analysis project Ga0334901, IMG submission 207216) | Sludge microbial communities from methane-producing bioreactor in Wageningen University, Netherlands - Granular Sludge_15_08-R3 | ecosystem: Engineered > Bioreactor > Anaerobic >...
TAATCTTATTTCTAGAATCATCCGGATCTATTTCTTTTTTGATTAACTTTTTCCCTTGTAGTAGCCTGATTAGTTTAGTCATAGAAGATGGTTTAATTTCTAGAAATTCATGAATTTGTTTTTGATTAATTTTTTCATTATTATGTTGCCATAGAAAAGCTAATACTTTAAATTGTGAAACGGTCAAGTTATTCTGACTTAATTTTTCGTCTATACGCATTTTTAGATGATGTCCAATTCCCATAATGAGTCTTGGGACACTCTTGGTGTTATTTTCTTTCATTAAAAACTCCAATATATTTAGCTAGCTAAATATATTATAGAAGGGATTTATTATTTGTCAATTAATTAATACAATTTTATAAAAATTTAATATTTTGTTTAAGTACTTTTTATATTTGGCTACTATAATATAAATACATTAAAGCAAAAGTTTCATGTTTGATGAACAATTTCAGCTATATATATTTAGGAGGATTGAGATGAGAAAAAAATATTTAATTTTCAGTTGCACCCTGTTATTGGCTGCATTTATCGGGTGTGGTCAGATTGTAGCTCAGGATAATATTACCTTGGGACTATCTCAAATGGTTACATTGGCGATTTCCAATAACCTGCGATTTAAGAAAGTCAGTTATCAGTTGGAAAACACCAAACTGGAAACCAAAAAAATAGAAGCAGAGAATTTATTGAACAAATCAAGCATATCAAATTTACAGAAAGAAATAACGCTCCTGATTCAACAAAGCCAATTTCAGTCAGAAAAAGACCAGCTTCTAATTCAGGTAGTTGATGATTACTTTCGTCTCTTGATGGCCGAGAAAGAAATTGAAAGTAATAAGAAAAACGAAGAACTGGAAAAAATAATCCTGGCAGATACTGAAAAACAGGTGGCAGCCGGCTATAGTATTAATCTTGATTTATTACAACAGGGAAATGAATATTATGATGCACTTTTTTCTTACCAGGGAAGCAAACTGAATTACCAGCAAATAATTATTGAAATAAAAGACAGATTAGGCATTGATCATGACCAGTCTATTGAGTTATCAGAGATGGAAATACCAGAATTTCCGGAAATTTCACTGGCAGATGCCATTAATAAAGCCAGGGAAAACAGTGTTACTTTACGAAGTCAGGAAATCAACCTGGAAAAAGCTAATAGAGAATTGGAGATAGCAAAAGCGAATAATTTACCTGAAATAGAAATTCTAAAATTGGAGAATAACCTGGGAATAGCCCAACTGGATAAATCACTAGCCGAACAGGAGCTTGATTATCAGGTAGAATCTCAATGGTTAAACTATAATCAGGCTAATAATGATATTATTTTAAGTAAGAGAAGTTTGGATCAAATGAAGGAAAATGAAGAAATGATTCAACAGCAAGTTCAAGCTGGATTGAGAAGCGACGAAGAAGCGCTCTCAGCTACCATTGGCGTATTAGATGCCCAATACCGTCTTATTTCTTCTATTAGGCAGGCATATCAATCATATCTGGAATTACAAAGGCTGATGGGAACTCTTGATGAAGGAGATTTAAAATGAGAAACAATAAATACATCATTATGAACTATAGTTTCCAGGTGATGATTTTGTCTTTTTGCTGTGTTTTCATGTTATTTTTACCCACCGAAGCAAGCGAGATAAAGGAATTAAGTTTTAAAGAAGCGATCCAGCGGGGTGTTGAGAAAAATTATGATTTACAAAATATTCGTAACAGCATTACTGAACTGGAACGGAATTTAAAAATTCTGGATGCATCCGAATCTTTGCAGACTGATTTAAGTGTAACACCTATCTGGTATTTTGGTTATAAAGAAGAAGATATAGAAGAAGGGGAGGTACCGGAAATTGGTGACAAATCATTCACTTCTGCTGCCCGGGTCAATCTTAAATCTTCCCGCAAAATTATCGGTAATATTAATCTATCTTCAGAATTTACCTGGGAATCAGAGGATTTAAATCAGCAGGGGGATTTGGAGGAAATCCTAAGTCAAATCAATGCCAATTTAAAATTAGAAAAAAATATTTATCCGAATAGCTGGACTGAGAATGAAAAACAGGCCTATTCCATTAAAAATAATTTGCAGAAAAGATTAGAAGAATTAAGATGGGAAGAAATGGAAAAACAGATTGAATTTATCAGAGATTATTTAAATATTATTCGCCTGCAGGAACAGTTTGAGATTGCCGGAGAACGCGTGAAATTGGCTGAAGAAGAATTATCCAGGGTAAGAAAAAAAATAGAATTGGAGGAAGGTGGATACCAGCAGGAAACAGAGGCTCAAATTGCGTTGGAAGACGCTAGAAATCAATTATTTAATCAGGAAAAGAATCTTTCCCGGGCAAAAAAACAATTCTCACTTTTACTGAATCTACCTGAAGGCACAACAACAAAATTTGAGAGAAATGTTGATTTTATCCAGGGACTTTTCTCCCGAATGGATACCATGGATATTGACTATGAAAATCAGAAAAATCTGGTAGAAGAGATTTTGGAAAATAATTATCAGGTTAAAACTAGTCAATTGGAAAAGGAAGAGTTAATTAAGGAATTAGAATGGACCGAAGATGAGGGAAAACCGACAGTTAATCTATCTGGGGGTCATCAATTTCCGTCCAACTGGTTTGTGATGGTGAACTTTTCAGTCAAATTAGCAGATGGTGGATTGCAGGAGCTGGAAGAAGAGCAAAAACAGGAAAATATCCGGCAGAAAGAAATCGCTATAGCTTACCTAAAAGAACAATTAAAATTAGAAGCAGAGCAGTTGATGGATCAGGATCAGTATAACCAACTTAATCTGGATAACCAGCTATTAGCCCTGGAAAAAGAAGAGGATAAGGCGGAGATTATGGAGAAACAATATCAACAGGGTGCGATTAGTGAGACTCAATGGAAGAATGAAATGCTGAACTTGAAAGAAAAGGAAATCAATGCGAAGCAGGCTGAAGATGAATGGTTTGTAAACCGTTTACAGTTAGCGCATTTTATTGGGTTTTTACAGGGGAAAATTTGAGGTGCACATAGCATGAAAAAGAAAAAATTATTTATCTGGCTTTTTATACTGATATTAATCGGTGGCGGCATTTATCTGGGAAGGAATCATTTGCCTATACCTTTTATCGAAAACACTTCTAAATCAGGAGAAGAAGTCGGTTTCACCCAAGAGGTTGACCTGGATTCGGTTATAGAAGTGAGCAGGGGAAGCATCAAAAAAACTGTATCCACAAGTGGCTACATAAAACCGGAAAACGAGGTATATTTAAGCTTTGCTACTACCGGAACAGCAGGTGGAACTGTGGAAAATATACTGGTTAAAGCTGGTGATATGGTAGAAAAAGGGCAGGAGCTGGTTAAGTTGGAAGATAAACAGGAACGATTGAATTATCTTAGTGCAAAAAATGAGTATGAGCTGGCCAAAATTTCCGGATCTTCCACTCAAATAGAAGAAAGAAGATTAACTATGGAAGTTGCCCTGGATAAATATGAATCAAAGACACTAAAAGCCCCTTTCTCCGGTAAAATTGTTGATATTTTTGTTGAAGAAGGAGATTTTATCGAAGGATCCCATGATGTTGTTTACCTAATTGATGATTCTTTGTACGAGGTGGAGGTTTCGATTAGTGAAGTAGACTGTCTGAGAGTAGAAGTGGGGCAGGAAGTGGAAATCGAATTGGATATTCTTAAAGAACAAATTTTTTCCGGAAAAGTAGTAGAGGTTGCTGAATATGCCAGAACTGAAAGTGGAATTGTAACTGTTCCGGTTACACTTCGTATGGATGAAGTGTCTCCTTACTTCAAACCAGGGTTTTCGGCAACAGCTGAAATTATTGTGGATTCCGTTGAAGATGCTCTTATAGTTCCGGTTACGGCAGTTTCAGAAGGTAATCGGGGAAGTATGGTATTAAAAGCTGAGGATAATAAGGGTGTGCCAGTTCCGGTAAAGACCGGGATTAGTGACGGATTTTACCGGGAAATTATTGAGGGTCTGCAGGAGGGAGACCAAATTGTGGTCAATAATTACCAGATGAATAGTTCTACAGATTCACAGAGGGGAGCATTTGGTGGAGGGTCACCCATGCTAAGGATGAGGTAAAACAACAATGAGCAAAGTAATGCAAATAGAAAAAATGTCCAAAACTTATCATTTAGGGAAAGTGAAAGTAGAAGCCTTAAGAGGAGTTTCCTTTGAAATTAATGAAGGAGAATTTGTTTCCATTATGGGACCTTCCGGCTCAGGAAAGTCTACTCTCATGCATATTATTGGTTGTCTGGATTATGCCACCGGAGGAAAATATTTTCTTGCTGACCAGGATGTCAATAATCTCAACGATAATCAGTTAGCCTTATTTCGCAATAAAAAAATCGGTTTTGTTTTCCAGCAATTTAATCTGTTGCCCCGGGTTACTAATTTAAGGAATGTTGAACTTCCTCTGGTCTATGCCGGTATTCCGGTAAGAGATAGAAAGAAAATAGCGATTAAAGCCTTACAGGATGTAGGGCTGGGAGATCGAATTGGCCATCGTCCCAATGAGATTTCCGGTGGGCAGAAACAACGGGTAGCTATTGCCCGGGCTTTAGTTAATCACCCCTCAATCATTTTAGCTGATGAGCCAACTGGGAATCTGGATTCCAAAACCGGATTAGATATTATGAATATCATAAAAAAATTACACGAAGAGGGTAATACCATCATTCTGGTTACCCATGAACCGGAAGTTGCCCGCTATGCTAAAAGAATTATTCATTTAAAAGATGGATTGATTGATAAAGACGAGGTAGTGGCATGATATTACAAGGCTTAAAAATTGCCCTGGAGAGTCTCTGGGCAAACAAAATGCGTACTTTTCTATCTATGCTGGGTATTGTCATCGGGGTAGGTGCCGTGATCGCTATTGTGTCGGTAGGTACCGGTTCTACTCGACAGGTTACTACTCGAATTGCTGATTTGGGTTCCAATATGATTACTGTTTATTCCAGGAGTTCCAGAGGCCAAGCAGGCAGAGCAAGTACAAGTTCTCAAGAAGAATTTACCCTGGAATTAGGAGATTATATGGAAGAATTCTGCCCTTCTGTTAGAAAGGTGATCCCGACCAAACAGATTGCCGGAACATTGATTAGCGATGATGTAAATGTCAGTGCTACCACAATCGGAACCATTTCTGATTATGCACAGGTGAATAATTATGAAGTTGCCCGGGGTGTTTTTCTTGGCCAGGATGATGTTACAGATCGAAGGCAGGTAATAGTTTTGGGTGCCCAGCTGGCTACTGATCTGTTTGAAAATAGAAATCCTATAGGGCAAAAAGTCAAAATGAACTATAATGGTCGGATTTATGCATTCCAGGTAATTGGAATCATGGAAGAAAAAGGTGGCTCGATGGCCGGAAACCTGGACGAACAAGCTTACATTCCTTTGTCTGTTGCGATGGACCGATTGACCAATCATAATTATGTAGATTCTTTAATTGCCCAGGCTTATTCCTCAGAAAAAGCCTCCAATGCGGTTAAAGAATTAGAGTATTTTATGATAACATTTTTAGATGATCCGGATAAAGAAAATTTTCGAATTATCAGTCAGGATGAAATCCTCGATACAGTGAGTTCTGTAACTGCTACTATGAGCTTGATGCTGGGCGGTATTGCCGCTATCTCGCTGTTAGTCGGTGGGATTGGTATTATGAATATTATGCTGGTATCAGTTACCGAACGAACCCGAGAAATCGGTATCCGTAAAGCATTGGGAGCCAAGAATCGAAATATATTATTCCAGTTTTTAATGGAATCATTGAGTTTGAGTAGCGTGGGCGGGATGATTGGTATCAGCTTTGGCTGGGGAATTGCCTATTCTTTATCAAAAGTTGGGGATTGGCCCCTGGTTATTCCTACTATTTCTGTTGTTTTAGCCTTTGGTTTTGCCTTGTTTATTGGAATTTTCTTTGGTTTATATCCTGCCATGAAAGCTGCAAAATTAAATCCGGTAGATGCTTTAAGATACGAATGATATGAAGAACCGTCCCTTGTTTCTTGGGGCAATTCAATCATTGACATCATCAGTAAAATGTGGTATTTTAAATTTACTGTAATCGGTTACATCTGAGTTTAGCATCTTAAAACTTTTACATCTAAAATGATTCGAAATTCAATAGATTTAAAATCCAAAGAACTTGGCTAACAATCAATTAAAACATTTTATAGTCATAAAAAATTGGTTGATGCATAAGCAAAATTACCTGAATTTGTTATTTGACAATGAAATTCTGTTGATACAGTGCCACCTTATTAGTATGAATAGTATGAGTAAGCTCTTATTAAGGTGGTGAACCCTCCATTCTATTTTTTCAAATAGAGATGAATTTATTTACTTGAGATACCCTTGCTTCCTGGAGGGGATATTGCCCAAGATATTAAAGTTTGGCGTAATTATGGATATGCAGGCAAAGATTATAAAACCAAAGAGACAAAGAGTTTTTACAATAAATGTTAAAATGAAGGAAGAGATTCAACCCTAAGTTAATAAATATTGACAATTAATAATATTGACATTGGCTAAAAATGTGACACACGTTTGATGGAAAATATAATATAAATTATAATTCCCTCTAAGATTCATATGATTAACATTTGAATTTTAATTGTGGTGATAAAAATAAAAAGGAGATTATTTTATTATGGAAAAGAAAAAAGAAGAAATAGTTCAACAAGCATATAAACAAGGATTTGATGGTGAACGGAATTATAGAGGATGTGCGCAATGTGCTATTGCTGCAATTCAAGATGCCCTCAATACCAGAAATGACTTTGTTTACAAAGCAGCCAGTGGCCTTGCCGGTGGCGCAGGAGAATGTACTGATGGGTTATGTGGAGGTTATTCTGGTGGAATTATGATGATGAGCCTTTTTTTTGGCAGGACAAGGGATGAAGAAGCAACTACCAAGGGTCGTGAAGACAAATATGTCTCCTTTAGAATGGCGGCGGAACTTCATGATAAGTTTGTAGAAAAATATGGGACTGTAATATGTAAAGAGATTCATAAAAAAATATTTGGAAGAGCTTTTAATCTCAGGGATGATGGAGATAAACAATTATTTAGGGATGCAGGGGCTCATGAAGATGATGATAAATGCTGTGCAGTTGTTGGAGATGGAGCAAAGTGGGCTACAGAGATTATTCTGAAAGAAATTGAAAACAAAGGTTTAAAAATAGAAGATTTTGAGGACCTTGTCTATCCTAGAAAATAATATACAAAAAGAAAGGAGAAGATTGTTATGCCAGAAGTTGATAAAGAAGGAAAGAATTTTCATTTAGAAATACCACAAAAATCAGAATTATTTTTCCTAAAAGGCTCTAATGAACTTGGGTGGGGAATGAAAAATAGAATGGCAAGGATATTTAATCCAAAAGATGGCCATACACTAATGTTAGCCTTTGACCACGGTTATTTCCAGGGGCCAACAACCGGATTAGAAAGAATAGATGTGAACATACTACCCCTTGTCCCATATGTAGATACATTAATGTTAACAAGAGGGATACTACGGAGCATTATACCCCCGGCTACTACTAAATCAATTGTTATGCGAGCTTCAGGAGGACCAAGTATTTTAAAAGAACTTTCTAATGAGGAGATTGCAGTAAGTGTAGAAGAGTCTATCAGAATGAATGTCTCTGCAATGGCAGTACAGGTTTTTATTGGAGGAGAATATGAAACAAAATCACTTCTCAATATGTCGAAACTTGTGAATATTGGCACTCAATACGGTATGCCCACTCTGGCAGTGACAGCAGTGGGAAAAGATATGGTAAGAGATGCTAAATATTTCAGGCTTGCAACCAGGATATGCGCTGAAATGGGGGCACAATTTGTCAAAACATATTATGTTGAAGAGGGCTTTGAAACTGTTACTAAATCCTGTCCTGTTCCTATTGTTATTGCAGGAGGGAAAAAACGTCCAGAACTGGATGCATTAAAGATGGCTTATAAAGCTTTACAAGAGGGGGCATCTGGTGTAGACATGGGGAGAAATATATTTCAGTCTGAATCCCCAATAGCAATGACTCGAGCCATAAAAGCGGTTGTCCATGAAAACAAAAAACCAGAGGAAGCATATGAGATGTACCAAGAACTAAAAAATGAATACAACTAAATACAATTAAAAATATGAAAGTGATTAGAGTAGTGATTTGTTGAGTGTCAAGAATCAAAAAATATTTTAGCATTATTTTTTAACCATAAAAACCCATCTTCTAAAAGGCGGAAATGGTTAAATAAAATGGTTTTACCATAAAAAGATTAAGATAATCTAGATGACAATTTTTTACCAGAAGGGTGAAGTTGGAAGTTACCTAGCTTAAGAAATATTATAGCTAAAGTATTAATAAAACAACGATAACGAAAGAAAAAGAGCTAAAAAGTTAAACCTCTTATAGAGACTTTTAAAGCCACCCGCTTTGCGGGTGTGATATTTGTTATAAAAATTCTATTGTTATATGGTATACAGAAAAATCAATAACGAGGTTGCAGTAAAATTAAATATATTTAGATGATATAAAAAAGAAAAGTGAGGGGAAAATTGAGTTATTTTAAAAAATATAATCATGAAATTGAAAGATTTGTTTATGTGTGTCATAAGTTGAGCTTAGAAATGTTTGCCACCAGCTATGGGGGGAACCTTGCCTGGAGACTAGAAAAAGATGTTTTTCTGGTGACACCTACCCGATTAAATAAAGGGAAAATTACTGCCGAAGACGTTGTATTCATTAATGGCTCTGGAGAAATACTTGAAGGGGAAAAAGCCCCAACAGGAGAAACTCCCATGTATTTAAACTTTTTTCGCGAACGTGATGATATAGTGTCTGTTATACATTCTCACCCCCCTTATACAAATACTTTTGCTATTACTAAAGAAGAAAACTTACTTATGCGTCCAATTTTTCCTGAAATATCAGTGGAAATTGGTCCAGTACCGGTTGTCCCATATGCTGAACCACTTACACAGAAATTGGCGGATAATTTTTTGCCTTATCTAAAAAAATACAATTCCTTTCTCATGGAAAATCATGGACTTGTTATTATGAGTTCAGGTGATATAGAATGGACCATGATGCTTACTGAACAGCTTGAAACAGCTGCTGTATCAATTATTCATGCTCTTCAAATGGGAAAAATAAAAGAATTATCCAAAGAGGATGTGAAGAGACTTGATAATGTCATGATTACCAGAAAACTGCCTCTTTTTGGCATTCCTGGCATACATAAATCACTTGTAGATGTTTATTTTCCAGAAGATCAGTAAAATAACTAATGAATTTTTAATTTAGAGTAGTTTTAATTTTCTATATTATATTTATATAAATAATTTACATTTATATGTAGAGGAATAATATGATTAATCTTGATTTTAAAGAGAAGACTGCACTTATTACCGGCGCTTCCAGGGGAATTGGTGCAGCTTGTAGTTTGTTATTAGCTGAAGCAAATGCAAATGTAATGATAAGTGATATTCTGGATTTAAGCGAAACAGAACAAAAAATCAGGGAAAAAGGTGGTACAGTTAAAACTTACAATGCGGATATTACACAACCGAAAGAAATGGAAGCCTTATGTAAAAAAACTAAAGGAATATTCGGTTCGATAGATATTTTAATCAACTGCCCTGGTATTCTTAGTCCAATGCAATGTGTTAATCTTACTCCTGAGAACTGGAAGAAAGGAATAGAAATAAATCTTTCAGGAGCTTTTTATGTCGCTAAATATGCTTCTGAAATAATGATGAAACAAAAAAGTGGAAGAATTATATTTATTGGTTCTTCAGCATGCATAACTGGAGGTGGGGGTGTTGCCTATTACGCAGCTGCAAAAGCCGGTATTAATGGCCTTGTAAGGGCGCTTTCCAAGGAAATTGCTCCATTGGGAATTACTGTAAATTCGATATTACCGGCTCTAATTGATACTGAAATGTTACGTGAAAGGCGCCCTGACCCAGAAAAAAGAAAAGAATGTATCAACAGGATACCGGTTGGAAGGCTGGGAACTGCTGAAGATGTTGCTTATACCGTCTTATTTCTTGCTTCTGATTATGCTTCTTTTATTACCGGCCAGAATATTATTGTAGATGGTGGTTCTACTTATAAGTAAGCCTGTTTCTTTCAGTCTGTTTTATACAATATATTTATTAAAAAGGAGAAACAATGCTGACACAAAAAGAACTTTTAAAAAAGTTAAGAGAATATGATACCCCATCAGTAACAAATGTAGTAGCTACTTACCCCAAGAATCCGTTGTGCCTGGGACTTTATAATCCCTGGACACAGAATTGGTATACCAACCAATCGGTACGATGTATGTATCCTGAGCTTGGCCCAACTGTAGGTTATGCGGTTACCTGTACCTATGGTTTACCGGATGCCAATTATTCTCGCCTTACTTTTCTTGATGTAATTGATGCCCTGGAAAAATCAGAGAAGCCAGCAATATTGATAATCAGGCAGATATTTCCCCCGGAAATAGCTGATAAGGTGGGTCTCTCAGGAGGTAATATGACAACCGCAATGAAGGCAATAGGCTGCGTAGGAGTAATCTCAGACGGACCATCACGTGATATAGACGAGATTCGCCCCATGAAGTTTCAGTATCTGCTTACCGGCGTTACTGCTGGACATGGAGATATGGCTGTGCATTCGATTAATACCCCTGTTTCTGTAGCAGGAATGGATGTCTCGCCGGGAGAGATTATTCATATGGATGAAAACGGTGCCTGTAAATTTCCTGCCGATAAGCTGGATCAGGTAGTAAAAAATTTAGCATTATTACGTCAAGAAGAGCATAATCGTATATCAGCACTTTCTAAAGCAACCACTGCAGCAGAAATCCGGGCTATCTTTAAGGGTCAATTATATGGTAGTAAGAAATGATTTTCTATTTATAAATGAAAAATGTACTTATGATAGGATAAATGAGATAGAAAATGAATAATATATTAGTATTGGGTAGTATTAATATAGATTTTGTTATATTTACTGAGCGTTTCCCAAAACCTGGTGAAACAATCAAGGGAAATGATTTTGGTATCTTTCAAGGAGGAA
>Ga0334901_1003722_pt1 | contig 11085 bp, 5 predicted proteins | sample GraSluR3_MG_3_FD_207216 | JGI IMG/M metagenome (GOLD analysis project Ga0334901, IMG submission 207216) | Sludge microbial communities from methane-producing bioreactor in Wageningen University, Netherlands - Granular Sludge_15_08-R3 | ecosystem: Engineered > Bioreactor > Anaerobic > Unclassified...
GAGGCTATCACTGCCAGCAAAAACCTGATGATGGGCAAGAAGTGGCAATTGTTTGATCTTCATCTCAGCTTCATCGGCTGGATCGTGCTTTGCATCCTATCTTTTGGTCTGGCATCTATCTACGTTAATCCTTATATTGCAACAGCAACGGCGGTGTTTTATGCAGATATCAAGCAACAACAAAGTATCCCAAGCTACTAAGTTTTTCATCAGTCTCATCGGGCTGATGCTCCTGACTCTTCCGCTCATGGCGCTTGAAGGCCTACCCGGGCTCAGCTATGGTATGCAGCTCTCAGAGGCCGGAGAAACATTGCAAAATCTCGGCTTTGTCTCTTCCGATGAGGAGGGTCTTGGCTTTCGACATCCGGATAACTCTCAGATCCAGCTTATTACCGATTCCACAGCGGAGTTTGTCGCGGGGTGGACAGTGCATATCCCGCTCGTAAATCTGGATGCCGATGCCTTTGAAGAAGAGATCCTGGCAGTATTGGCCAGCTTTCACGGCTCCGAGTATGATTATGATCCCACCCTTCGCGAAGCGTGGTGGCGCCTGGATGAATATCGCTTTCTAAGCACCTGGATGGCGGAAGATCAAGGCGCATACCTCATCTATTATGGAGATAACCGCAGTCGGGACCACTACGAGGATTGAACCCTCTTCACCATGCCCTTGATCTTGCTCTCTCAGCCACTTATGTAGCTCATCTCTCTAAGTCATCTGTTTCCCACTACTTGAGTAGTCGGCTAATGGGCAAGAAGCGGGGAAGGGGTGCGCAACGAGAGTAGAACGGGTGAGCACAGCATCCTGGCATGTCTGGCTCATGCCTTGCATTCTTTTATCCAAGCTCATCGCCCTGAACTTTCATCGCAGAAAAAAGCCCCTCCCTTAATAGCAAGGGAGGAGCTCGGATGTTTAGGGAGTGCTTTTTGTGTATCTATTTAGAAGCCAAACCAAGGACCGATGGTGATGGTCAGGCCTTCATATTTTGTGTCAGGAGAGTTTGTGACTTCATAGCTTTCATTTTCCAGTCCGCGCACACGCCAATCTTTGGTGAGCGGATAGCCAAAAGCATAGCCGGCTTCAGCTCGAAGCCCAAGCCAACCCAAGAGGCGATACATCACTTCCATGCGGGGTTGAGCCACAAGGTAGCCTTTGCGCAATAGGAAATGAGTGTTGTGGGAACCAGTGATGGTGCCGGGCAGGGTGTTCCAATCATAGTTTGAATCTGTATTCAAAAACTCCAGTTCATGATATGCTCCACCAATCATCAACCCTAAGCTGGTGATCACATTTTTTGTGATCGGAATGCGCCGATCCATGGTAACTCCGCCCATCAGGTTTTGATGACGCATCCAGATGTGGTAGTCCGGGCTGACTTCGTTGGATTTCTTCTTGGTGTCGTTATACCACGTCACCTGTCCGCCCAAAAAGTAATTTTTGCCAATGCTGAACTTTCCACCCAAACCTTGGTGCAGGAGACCATCATCGCGAAATTCGTTGAAGCCCAAGCCGGTATCTTTGCCGACCAGCTCATTGATGTCGCTCATATCCAGATTGAACCACATCGGGATCCAGGTTCCTCCGCCATAGCCGGCATTTTTGCGTTGCTTGGAAGGGATCTGGATGGCGGTGCTAGAACTCGATCGCTTGCGGGAGCCGACCGTCATATCCAAGCTTTCCACCTTGCCATCACGGAATATGACCATGCTGATCTGGTCTCCGGCTCTCAGGGACTTTCGAACTTTCTCGAAGGTAGCATAATTTGTGATTTCGCTGCTGCCGATCTGCATGATAATGTCGTCTTCACGCAGGCGATAGTCCCATGCAGGGGAATCTTTTACGACTCCGGTGATCAAAACGCCGTATCCTTCCGAATAACCCAATTCTTGGGCTTTGGGGAAAGTGAGATCTTCTAAATAAAAACCAAAATATGCGGCATCAGCGGGCTCATCATTGAGCCTGGCCTGAATGTTTATCCGGGTGACCGTATCCACATCGCCCAGCTCCAATCTCAAGTGCTCTATCTCTTTGAGGGCTTCCTGCAGTTCCCTGTTTACTTCATCATTGGGGGATTGAGCAAATAGCGCAAACGCCAAACTCAGGATGAGGATCATTAGCATAAAAGACTTTTTCATCGTTCTCTCCTTTAAATAGTTCATTGTGTTTCTAAGGGATAGTATATGCAATTCAGGAGCCAAAACAATGTCTCTCGGAAGATCCTGCCATACAGGGAGATAGGGAAAGAGCGAAATTTGCCACCCGCGGAGCTATATCATTGTGATATGATGGCTATATAAAATGGATATCATCTTGGCGATTGACCTTGGCTTGTGAGTATCAATCGCTGGGTGTGAGCGTGGCACGAAAGGCTCATAATAGGAATGAATATTGCATAAATCAGAGATAAAAGACTTTTGATTGGAGTAATCGATGAAACATGTCATCTTAATGATTCTTCTGCTTTGCGCTACAGTGCTCAGCCTATCCGCCTCGTTGAGCCTGGCTCTCAAACCGGGAATTCCTGAGGCACAACGCTATGATGAGATCCGCGCCATGCAGGATTCCGGCATTGAGATCTATCACTTCAATCAAGATTATGTCTTAGCGGGGATCAATCCGCAAAAACACTCGGGCTTTGAGCTGCTTTCTGCGCCAAAAGCCGGGCAAAAACTGTATCTCATCCAAAACTCAGAAGATCTGCCGCAGAGCAAACTGGAAGCTCATGGGAGTATCATCAAAGATCTGGGCACAGACATATTGTATGGCACTCCCTTGGATCCGATTGAACTCCGCGAGATCTGCCCGGCATATTTTTTGCCACTGCACCTGGAAGGGATCATTCTCCCCGAGCGTAAGATGCAAAGCCCAGCGCAGATCGAAACCAGACAGGAGATCGAACAATTGGTGAGTCAGGTCTCCGCAGATAGCGTGCTTTTCTTCATCCAAAGTTTGCAGGATATGGGTACGCGCTATGCTTTGGCAGATAACCGCTATGATGTATCGGTCTGGATCCGGGATACCTTTGCCCGTTTTGGTCTGGACACTCAGTTGCAGGAGTTCAATTTTCAAACTACTCAGCAGTATAATGTGATAGCCGAGATCCCGGGGACGATCTATCCTGATGAATACATCGTAGTTGGTGGACATCATGATAGCATTACCTATACTACTCCCTATAGCTTTGCTCCCGGAGCAGATGACAATGCAAGCGGTACCGCGGCAGCCCTCGAGATCGCAAGAGTGCTCGCTGCAGCGAATTATCAACCCAAGAGCACCATCCGTTTTGTAACTTATGCTGCCGAGGAATTTGGTTTGCATGGTTCATATTACGACGCTTGGACCGCTTATTCCGGGGATATGGATATTCGGCTGATGATCAATCACGATATGATCGCAAACAATAATCCCGGCACCAGTACCGTGCGGCTGATGCCATATGATGGCGCTATGGAACAATCCGCTCATGCGCAATATCTTACTTCCGCTTACACGGATCTGGAGGCGATCTATGGCATCGCCAATAGTCATAGCAGCGATTCCTACTCATATTGGAATCGGGGCTATCCGGTTATCTATTTCTTTGAGACAGATTTTTCCCCATATTATCACAGTGATGCAGATCTCGTGGCGAATATCGATCACGTCTATTGCGCAGAGGTGATCAGAGCTTCTCTGGCCTCAACCGTGAGCTTTGCCAATATGCCTGGAGCTGTGCAGAATCTTGTGGTCGAGGATGTCGGCGATGGCTCTTCCCTGCGGATCTCATGGGACATGCCTGCGGATCCAGAGGCGGATCATGTGCGTGTATATTATGGTACCGGCGATCCTACTCTGAACGACCCCGTCCTGGTGTATGATCAATCCTTTCATGTCATATCCGGTCTCAGCGAGGGTGTTACGTACAATGTTGCCGTTTCGGTGGCAGATGCTGAGGGGAATGAGAGCTATTTCGCGTACGCATCAGGAACTTCATTCAATACCCCTCAAGCCCCGACAGGGTTTGTAGCAAATCCCACTCCAGGCGGAATCAAGCTTTCCTGGGAGCCCAATACCGAAATGGATCTGGGAGGTTATCGGTTGTGGCGCGCGGATGATGCCACTGCACAATTTCAAATGCTGCATTCAGAATGGCTCACGGAAGAGCAATATCAGGATACGAACGTCGTCGGCGCTGTAGATCAGTATTATTACTATCGGGTGCAAGCCTTGGATACAGACGGCAACGATAGTGCATTCAGCAGCATAGAGATATGCCGTCCTGCTACCTTCGATAACGGGGTCGTGGTCGTCGATGCCACCATCGGTGGTTCGGGCATCAATGTACTCTTGCCCACGGATCAGCAAGTAAACGATTACTACGATGCCATATTGGATCACTTTGATCACCATACGCTGGATCTGGAGACAATCCACCGGGAGCTGAAGCTTTTTGATCTCTCCATATTCTCCACAGTGATCTGGCACGATGTGGATTCCAGTACCGATGTCCTTCCCGAGCAGGTCCGCACTGTCTTGGAAGAGTATATCGCAATGGGCGGAAACCTGATCTACAATGGCTATTTCCCCACCAAAGCCCTGATGGGGAATGACAACTATGCGACACAGTTTGCCGAAGATGACTTCATTAACCGGGTGCTGGGTGTGATCTCTGTGGATTACTTCCCTCAATCCCGCATGAATGCAGCAATGTCCCTGCAGGATGATCTCGAAGATCTGCATGTGGGAGAACATGCCAGCCTGGAAGGCTTTAACTATCATATCATGAAAGTAGAGGGAATGTGGCCGGCAGATGGGGCTCAGAAGTATTACTCCTATCTTTCGGATTACCCTTCCGATAGTCCATATTCGACATTGAGCGGCACCGGTGTAGGCATCTACAACCCGTACCTGGAGGGACAAAGCCTCGTGCTGAGCTTCCCTCTGTATGTAATCCAAGAGGACGATGCACGGCAGATGCTGTATGATTTACTACATGTCAAATGGGGCGAAACTGTCAGCGGAGATGATCCCACAGCTCCCTCGCTTACCGGGCTTAGTCTGCAGCCAAACTATCCCAATCCCTTCCAAACCAGCACTTTGATCCGGCTCAAAGGGGCAGAGCCCTCCGCTGTGCTTGAGATCAAAATCTATAACCTCAGAGGTCAGTTGATCAGAACACTATATCAAGGTAAAGCTCAAACTGACTATCAATGGGATGGCAGAGATAATGCCGGGAATGCGGTCAGCAGCGGGATATACTTCGTTCGGGCTGCTCAAGCAGGACGCTTTGCCAATCGCAAGATTATCCGCATGAAGTAAGCCGGATAGAGCCATGCTCAAAGAGAGCTAAAACGTTTCTAGCAATATAAAAGGTGCAGTCTCGATCTCGAAACTGCACCTTGCTGTATTGAACTGAAGATCTAGATGAACAAGTTCAGATTGCTTTGTTCGGCTTCTTCCAGATAACTGGCCACTCCGCCGATGCTTACTCCGTCTATCAATTCACTGGCGTCAACGCCCATGATGTCCATGCTCATCTGGCACGCGATCATCTGCACACCTGCTTGCTTGGCCTGCATGATCATCATCTCCAAAGAGTCCACGTTCTTATCTTTCATGCGTTTGCGCATCAAGACCGGTCCCATGCCGGCGAAATTGATCTTGGAGAGCCCCAGGCCTTGAGAGCTTTTTGGGAGCATCATGCCAAACATCTTGCCCATGAGATCTTTGTCGGTCTTGGCAACACCCCGCTTCTTGATCACATTCAGGCCCCAGAAAGTGAAGAACATTGTTACTTTCTTGCCTGTGGATGCTGCGCCGTTGGCGATTACAAACGATGCCAGAGCCCGATCCAGATCGTCACTAAAGACGATGAGTGTCTTGTTTTTCCCCCCACCGTCTTCGGCGGAAAGAGCTTTGCCACCCCCTTTCTGGACCACGGCTGAGATCTTCTTGCCTTCGGTGGTTACTTGCAAAAGCTTGTTGCCAGTCATATTGCACCACGCAGGTACATCCTTGGCAAAGCCTGGGTCACTGGCGGTGATCTTTAGTTGATCACCATCCGAAAGCCGGTCAATCTCGTTCTTCAGCCGCATGATGGGTCCGGGACATTGCAAGCCCGAAGCATCTACTTCCACGGTCTTGCCACCCGCTGCCGGGGCAGGACCCGCTTCTTTTCCCTGGTAGATGTGATCATCTTTGCCTATGTAGTCTCCATGGAAGATATCTTCATTACTCTGCTTTTGAGTGGCATACTCATAGGTGATGTAGCCGCCGCTGAGATTTTGAACATCTTCATATCCGTTTTGCATGAGGATGCGTGCGGCAAAATATGAGCGCAAGCCAGTTCCGCAAAAGACGATAACCTTTTTGTTCTTGGGGATCTCATCAAGGCGAGAACGGAGCTGATCCACATCGATGTTTACGCTGCCTTCGATCGAGCCTAAGGCATATTCATCCGGTGTGCGCACATCAATGAGAGTGATATCTTTGAGATTCAGATCTCTGATCTCATGCCAATGGATGATCTTCACCATGCCTCTGACGATGTTTTCTGCCACCAGACCTGCCATATTGACCGGGTCCTTGGCGCTGGAGAAAGGCGGCGCATAGGCGTGTTCAATCTCCTGCATGTCATAGATAGTCTCGCCGTGCTTGAGGATGTGTGCCAGCATATCTATGCGTTTGTCGACACCGTCAAAGCCAACGATCTGGCCCCCCAAAAGTTTCCCATTTTCTGGGTTGAAGACGATCTTGATGGTCAGAGGAAGTGCGTCCGGGTAATATCCGGCATGGGAGCTGGCATGAATGATGGACGCGACATAGGGTATCCCGGATTTGCGCAGGATCTTCTCCGAAACTCCAGTCGCTCCGACCGTGATGTCAAAGACCTTGGCGATTGCTGTCGAGATACTGCCTTTGTATTTGCGCACATTGCCATTGATGATGTTATCTGCCACGAGGCGTCCCTGCTTGTTTGCCGGTCCTGCCAGATAGGTGTGACACTCTTCATTGGTGATGGGATTGGGGAATACGATGGCATCGCCCAAGGCATAGATATCCGGATCACTGGTCTGCATATATTCATTTACTCTGATGCCTTTGTTGATTCCCAGCTCCAGGCCAGCGTCTTCAGCCAGCTTGCTATCGGGGCGAACGCCGATGGAGAGAATCACCATGTCTGTGGGAACTGAGCGTCCGCTTTTCAGGCGCACTTGTAAGCCGCTCTTCTCGCGCACAAACGAGCTGACACCATCCTTGAGATAAAACTCTACATTTTTGGTCTTGAGATGCTGATGTACTGCCGCCGCCATCTCATAATCCAAGGGCGTCATCACCTGCTCCGCCATCTCCACGATCGTGACTTTAATGCCCTTATGATGAAGGTTTTCCGCCATCTCAAGCCCGATAAACCCTGCTCCTACTATGACTGCGTGTTGAACATTGTGGCTATCCACATAATCTTTGATCCGGTCCGTATCCGGCACGTTTCGCAGCGTGAAGATTTCCTCATCTTGAATGCCCGGGATCGGGGGGCGCAAGGGCTCTGCTCCAGGAGATAGTACCAGTTTATCGTAACTTTCACTATAGGTGCTGCCGTCGCGCTTTTGGATACTTACGCTTTTAGTACTACGATCGATGGCGATCACTTCCTCGTTGATTCGCACGTCCACATTGAGTCTGGCTTTGAAACTTTCCGGTGTTTGCACAAATAGGCGATCCCGCTCGGAGATTACACCGCCCACATAATAGGGGAGACCGCAATTTGCATAGGAGATGTAATTCCCACGTTCAAACATAATAATCTCTGCGTGCTCATCCAGGCGTCTGAGGCGAGCTGCCGTGGTGGCCCCACCGGCTACTCCGCCAACGATCAGGTATCTTGCCATTGTCATTTCCTCCATGGTTCAAATAAATAATACTGTTTGCTATAAAATATAAACAAGATAGGACATTTGGCAAGTATCAAATAGTGGCATCTTATGCATCATCGGGCAAGGACTCTCCCCGGGCGCGGAGACTGCTCGTTTAGGTCTGTCAATCACAGAGTTTGGCGCAGCTGTCTGTTATTATATATGCGAGAAACGCCCTTTTCAAGGCATGCACAAAATGGCTCTGATCAGCCGGCATTTTGTGGGGTTTTTTAGTGCATCCCTAAGCTGTTGTTATAAAGAGAGATACAAACCAGAATTAATTTAAGAAACTTCTTGACAGATATAAGCTATGATTTTATCTGGTAACAAGATAAGGGCGCTTGTGTGCAGTCCCCAATTCAAAGTCGGCATCAAGACCCTGAAACACGCTTTTAAACATATAGGAGACAATAGATTATGTCAAACAACACTTATTCTGCGAGTAACATCAAGGTGCTCAAGGGCCTGGAGGCAGTTCGCAAACGTCCGGCAATGTACATTGGCGGGACTAGTGAGCGCGGCTTGCATCACCTTGTGTATGAAGTGGTTGACAACTCGATTGACGAGGCGTTGGCGGGGCATTGTGACCTCATCAAGGTCACGATCACAGCTGATGGCAATATCGAGGTCGACGACAACGGCAGGGGTATCCCTGTAGATATCCAGAAGGATATGGGAATGCCGGCAGTGCAGGTAGTGCTTACCGTCTTGCATGCTGGAGGTAAATTTGATCAGAATTCCTACAAGGTATCCGGTGGTCTGCATGGCGTGGGCGTATCCGTGGTTAATGCCTTGTCCGAGTGGCTAGAAGTTCGCATCCATAAGGATGGCAAAGAGTACTTCATGCGCTTTGAGCGCGGCTTCCCGTCTACTGAACTTCAGGTTTTGGGATCCAGCAAGCGCCGAGGAACCATCATCAGTTTTCGCCCCGATGCCGAGATCTTTGAAACCACAGAGTTTAGCTTTGATTACCTGACCACCCGCTTGAGGGAGTTGGCTTTCCTCAATCGTGGAGTGCGTATTATTCTTAATGATGAACGCAGCGGCCGTATGCATGATTTCAAGTATGATGGAGGCATCAACAGCTTTGTTGAATACCTCAATCAAAACAAGAAACCTCTCTTCCCGAAGCCGATTCACATCGAATCCACCAGAGATTCCATGGAGTTTGAAGTAGCAGTGCAATACAATGATGGTTATCAGGAAAACATTTTCAGTTTTGCCAATAATATCAATACCATCGAGGGCGGCAGTCACCTGTCGGGATTCAAGCGTGGGCTGACCTCCGCGGTCAATACATACATCAAGAATGCGGACTTGCTTAAAAACGAAAAGGCAAATCCCACGGGAGATGATATCCGTGAAGGCATCACCGCTGTGATCTCCGTGAAGCTTGCCAATCCGCAGTTTGAGGGGCAGACCAAGACCAAGCTCCAGAATTCCGACGTGGAAGGCATTGTCGGCTCTGCCGTCTATGAGAAACTGATGGAGTACTTCGAGGAGCATCCAAGCGAGGCCAAAAACATCGCCATGAAGAGCGTTATGGCTGCCCGGAGCCGTGAGGCTGCCCGTAAGGCCAGAGAGCTCACTCGTCGCAAATCCGTGTTGGAGAGTGGTTCTCTTCCCGGCAAGCTGGCTGATTGCTCGATCACCGATCCCGCTCAGACCGAGCTTTTCCTGGTGGAGGGAGACTCCGCGGGTGGCTCTGCCAAGCAGGGCAGGGACCGCAGCTTCCAAGCCATTCTGGCGCTTTGGGGCAAGATGCTCAATACCGAGAAAGCACGTGTGGACAAGGTTCTGAACAACGACAAGATCCAGCCCATCATCCTGGCTCTGGGAGCCGGTATCGGCCAGGAGTTTGACGTCAGCAAGCTTCGCTATCACAAGATCATCATCATGGCCGACGCGGACGTCGATGGCGCTCATATCAGCACCTTGCTGATGACCTTCTTCTACCGCTACATGCGGCCTGTCATCGAACATGGATACCTATATATTGCCATGCCTCCGCTTTTCCTTTTGCGAAAAGGCAAACAAAAGACCTATGTCTACACAGAGGAAGAGCGCGACCGCGTCTGGAAAGAGATGGGAGAAAAAGGTGTGATCATCCAGCGCTACAAGGGTCTGGGTGAGATGAATGCGGAGCAGCTTTGGGAGACCACCATGGATCCCGAATGCCGCAAGATGATATCCGTAAGAATGGATGATGCCATCGAAGCGGATCGCATGTTTACCATCCTGATGGGTGATGAAGTGGAACCTCGTCGCGAGTTTATCCAAGCAAACGCCCGTTATGTAAAGAACCTTGATGTATAATGGAGTCTTAAATGTCTGATAATACAAGATTAATACCTACTCAGATCGAAGATCATCTAAAACAGGCCTATCTGGACTACTCAATGAGCGTGATCGTTTCGCGCGCATTGCCTGATATCCGTGATGGCCTCAAACCTTCTCAGAGAAGAATCATTTACGCCATGCATGAGCTCAATCTCTCGCCTGGCGGACACTTTAGAAAATGCGCTAAAATCGCCGGTGACACCTCGGGTAACTATCACCCGCATGGTGAACAGGTTGTATACCCGACCATGGTACGCATGGCCCAGCCGTGGATTATGCGCTACAAGCTTGTCGATGGCCAGGGAAACTTTGGTTCCATTGATGGCGATCCACCGGCAGCAATGCGTTATACAGAAGCCCGCATGCACAAGATTACCACCGAGATGCTGGGCGAGCTGGATAAGGACACGGTAGATTACAAATCAAACTACGATGAGACCCGTAAGGAGCCGGTGGTATTCCCCAGCCGGATCCCCAATCTTCTGGTCAATGGCTCCTCCGGTATCGCCGTTGGTATGGCCACAAACATGCCGCCTCATAATATCGGCGAGATTAGCGATGCCATCATTGCTCTCATCGACAATCCCGAGCTTGAACCTTTGGATCTGCTGCAATACATCAAAGGTCCGGATTTCCCCATGGGTGGTTACATCCTTGGCACAGATGGCATCCGGGATTACTTTGAGACCGGTCGCGGCCGTCTTTTGGTTCGCGGCGAAGCTGAAGTCGAGGTCTTAACCAACGATAGCGAACGCATTATCATCCATTCCATCCCTTATCAGGTGACCACCACCCTGCTCATCAACCGTATGGTGGAACTGGTGAAGGAAAAGAAGATCGAAGGCATCAGCG
>Ga0334901_1003723_pt1 | contig 11082 bp, 9 predicted proteins | sample GraSluR3_MG_3_FD_207216 | JGI IMG/M metagenome (GOLD analysis project Ga0334901, IMG submission 207216) | Sludge microbial communities from methane-producing bioreactor in Wageningen University, Netherlands - Granular Sludge_15_08-R3 | ecosystem: Engineered > Bioreactor > Anaerobic > Unclassified...
ATCTCTTTTTTGCCCAAAAAACGGCAAACGCTCATGTTCAGCGCCACCATGGCGCCTAAAATAAGAACGCTGGCTTCAAAAATTCTGGTCAATCCGAAAGAAATAAATATCTCGATGTCGAAACCGGCAGAAGGTGTTTTGCAGGCTGCTTACCTGTGTTACGATCATCAAAAAATCGACCTCATCAACCACCTGATTGCCGATAAACCCGAGTACAACAGCATTCTTATCTTTTGCTCCACCAAAATAAAGGTGAACGAACTGGCCCGCTCGCTGAAAAAAAACAACATGTCGGTTGAACCCATTTCTTCCGATCTGGAACAAACCGAACGGGAAAAAGTGCTGCAGGGATTTAAAGCACGCCGCACGCGCATTTTGGTGGCAACCGATGTATTGAGCCGTGGAATCGACATCAAGGAAATAAACCTCATCATCAATTTCGATGTTCCGCACGATGCTGAAGACTATGTGCACCGCGTGGGCCGAACTGCACGCGCCGATGCCACGGGAGTGGCTTTAACGCTGGTGAATGAAAAGGAAATGGGTAAGTTCCAACAGATTGAACAACTGATTGAGCGGGAAGTGATAAAACTGCCGTTGCCTGAAAAATTGGGCCAGGGGCCCGAATGGAAGGTGAGGCGATCAACCGGAAAACCAAATCGAAAAAAATTCAGAAAAAACAAAAAAAGAAAAGCCGGCGGCAAAAAAAATCAAAGCCGGCCTTCGATCCGAAAAAACAACTGACTTCCACTTTCTGTATTGCCTCCAAACCAATTTATCCGTACCTTTCATTGCATATTTATTGAGTAAAACCTAAAATGATTGCTATGAAAACATTCATGCTCCCTTTATTCATCATCTTTGTAATAACACTATTACCGAATGGATTATTTGCGCAACCTGAAACCGATTCCACTTTAGTCAGAATTGAAACCCGCGACGGGAATGAATACGTTGGCCGGATAATCAGCCAGAATGCCGACAAAGTAGTTCTTTTCACCCAAAATCTTGGTGAAATCTCCATTCTTACAAGAGACATAGTAGCTCAAAAAAGTATTCTGCCCGAACAGGTAAAAGAAGGAGAAATTTGGTTTCCAAATCCTCAGGCTACACGCTATTTTTGGGCGCCAAACGGCTATGGTCTGAAAAAAGGAGAAGGATACTACCAAAATATTTGGGTTTTGTGGAACCAGTTTGCCTATGGAATTACAGACAATTTCTCTGTTGGAGGCGCCATGATTCCATTGTTTCTCTTCGGAGGGGGACCGACACCGGTTTTCATCAACCCTAAAATATCCATGCCCATCGATAAGGAAAAGTTCAATTTAGGCGCAGGAGCATTAATAGGAACGGTGCTGGGCGAAACCGACGGTCCGTTCGGTATTATCTACGGGGTTTCCACCTTCGGGTCTCATGATCAAAACATTAGCATCGGGGTTGGTTATGGATTTGCGGGAGGAGAATGGACTTCCTCTCCCCTTATTAATTTGAGTGGGATGTTCAGGCTCTCACCGCGGTGGTATTTTATTTCGGAAAATTACTATGCCGGGTTTGGAGGTGATGGCGGGGGTGTAATCAGTGGAGGCGCCCGCTGGATAATAAAAAAGGCGGCACTCGACTTCGGCCTTTTTGTTCCGCTTGGAACCGGTATCGAATTTGTAGGCATCCCCTGGCTCGGATTTACTGTTCCGTTCGGAAATACAAATTAATTTTTTAGGTTTTCGGATTTTCAAGTGGTATTTTAGCAATCAAAATTTAAAACGCATAACCATGCTGAAAAAAATTGGTTTTTTTGCTGTAATCCTGTTTTCAGTCTCCTGTAACGCACAGGGAACAACAGAATTAAAAACCGGCGCTGAACAACCGGAAAAATATGTTCATCTTCTTCAAAACAAAAAAGCAGGTTTGGTTGTAAACCACACCTCGCTGGCGGACGAAGTTCACCTAATCGATTTTTTTCAGAAACAAAAAATTGAAGTGGTAAAAATTTTTGCTCCCGAACACGGATTTCGGGGCGATGCAGCGGCAGGTGAACTCATTGAGGACGGAGTGGACAGCAAAACCGGAATTCCGGTGGTCTCCCTTTACGGGGAAACCCGGAAACCTTTGCCCGAACATTTAGCCGATGTCGATGTGGTTATATTCGATATTCAGGATGTGGGCTGCAGGTTCTACACCTACATTTCCACATTACACCTCGTAATGGAAGCCTGTGCGGAAAACGACAAACCGCTTATGGTTTTCGACCGGCCCAACCCCAATGGCGATTATGTTGCCGGACCGATACTGAAACCTGAATTTGAATCTTTTGTGGGAATGCATCCCATAGCTCTTGTGCACGGATGTACTGTTGGAGAACTGGCTCAAATGATAAATGGTGAAAAGTGGCTGAAAAACAAAAACCAATGTGAACTTACAGTGATACCGGTGGCAGGTTATTCGCATAAAATGGCGTATTCTCTTCCTGTGGCGCCATCGCCCAATCTTCCCAACGATTTGGCCGTCCGGCTCTACCCTTCACTCTGCTTTTTCGAAGCAACCAGCGTAAGTGTTGGCCGGGGTACCGACTTTCCGTTCCAGGTTTTGGGAGGACTGAAACCGGATTTGGGAGATTTCACTTTTACACCGCGAAGTATTCCTCACGCAGCTGTAACGCCTTTAAACGAAGGGAAGGTTTGTTATGGCGTCGATTTGCGGCAACTCGAAAAAGTTCCCCGGTTTACCCTGAAATTTTTTCTTGATTTTTACCGGCAATACGATAACGAGAAAAAATTTCTCACCCGCGAACATTGGTTGAATCTGCTTGCCGGAACCGATAAACTGATTGAACAGATCAGGCAGGGGCTCTCAGAAGCTGAAATTGAAGAGAGCTGGCAACCCGAACTTGAAAATTATAAACGTATGAGAAAAAAATATTTACTCTACCCCGATTTTGAATAGTTATGAGCCCCTACCTTGTTCTAAGTCTTGTTTTAGGTTATTTTCTGATTTTGGTTGGAATTTCATGGCTCACCTCGCGAAATGCCGATACGCAGGCATTTTTTACCGCAAACCGGAAGTCGCCCTGGTTTCTGGTTGCCTTTGGTATGGTTGGAGCAACACTTTCGGGTGTTACATTTATTTCGGTGCCGGGCGAAGTAGGCAACTCAGCTTTTTCCTATTTACAGTTTGTTTTTGGGAATATTGTAGGTTACTGGCTTGTGGCCGGAATTTTACTTCCGCTCTACTACCGGCTTAACCTCGTTTCCATTTACGCATTTCTCGACCGACGTTTTGGTACTTCATCCTACAAAACCGGGTCCTTCTTTTTCCTGATTTCGAAACTAATCGGTGCGGCATTCCGGTTGTATCTGGTAGCCACGGTATTGCAAATTGCATTCTTCGACGCCTTTGACATTCCCTTTTCAATTACAGTAGTGGTTACCATCGCGCTCATCTGGGTTTACACGTTTAAAGGCGGCATAAAAACCATTGTCTGGACTGACACGCTGCAAACCCTGTTTTTGGTAAGTGCCGTCATTTTCACCATCATTTCCATAAGCCGCTCATTGCATCTCGATTTATTTACGCTTGCTGATCGAATTTCTTCCGAACCCACGTCAAAAATTTTCTTTTGGGACTGGCGGAGCGGAAACAATTTTTTTAAGCAGTTTTTTGCAGGAATGTTTATAACCATCGTAATGGTGGGGATGGACCAGGACATGATGCAAAAAAACCTCACCTGCAAAAACAAAAAAGAGGCGCAAAAAAACATGGTGGTTTTCAGTTTATCTTTTCTGGTGGCAGTTTTTCTTTTCCTCTGCCTGGGCGTTTTACTTTTTATTTTCGCAAAAGAAATCGGCCTTTCAATTCCTGAAAACACAGATGATTTGTACCCTTTAATTGCACTGAACCACCTGAGCTTAACAGTTGGAATCGCTTTTCTGATGGGTATTACCGCTGCAGCCTATTCCAGTGCCGACTCTGCACTCACCGCACTAACCACCTCTTTCAGTGTCGATTTCTTAAAAATTGACCGCTACGAAGAGGCAAAAAAACGACGTATAAAAAAACGGGCACACCTGCTGTTTTCCGTTTTGCTGGTGGCAGTCATTCTCGTATTCCGGGCCATCAGTAACGAAAGCGTAGTAGTTGCGGTATTTACGGTTGCCGGTTATACCTACGGCCCCATCCTGGGGCTGTTTGTATTTGGCATTTATACCAAAAGAAGTGTAAAAGACAGATGGGTTCCGGTTGTCGCTGTCGTTTCACCTGTTTTGTGTTATTTTATTTCGGCCTATTCTGAAATCCTTTTTCACGGCTACAAGTTTGGGTTTGAACTTTTAATACTGAACGGACTGATAACTTTAACAGGATTGTGGGCGATTTCAAAAAAAACGAACAAAAAAAATTGAATAGTTGCAAATAAATGTTAAAATTTGTAAATTGAATTGTTATCTTTGCAGAATAAGTGTGCAAAGAATCCGTTGTAGCATTAAAAACTGGGGAATTGAGAATAAATCTGCTTCAAATACTGCTTGTGGCCTTAGCGGCTTTTTCGCTGTTTTCGTGCGAAGACGAAGGATATTTGAATTCTCCCGATGCCCAACTTCAGTTTTCCACCGATACAGTGATGTTCGATACCATTTTTACCACAATAGGTTCAACAACACAACATCTTAAAATCTACAATCCATACGCAGAAAATATTCTGATTTCCCGTATTCGCGTAGCTGGTGGCGACTTCTCCAATTTCCGGCTCAACGTAAACGGGACATCTTCCAACGAAGTTTATGAAGTAGAAGTTCCGGCCCGCGACAGTATTTTTATTTTTGTGGAAGTTACCATCGATCCCAATGGGCAAAACCTGCCGATGGTGGTTCAGGATTCCATCGAATTTACCACCAACGCCAACCGGCAAACCATTAAACTGGTGGCCTATGGCCAGGATTTTGAACTCATAAAAAGTGAAAGTGTAGGCACAACTACCTGGACAGCAGAAAAACCATACCTGGTTTACGATTATGCCTATGTTGACAGTACCTCCACTTTAACCATCGAACCGGGAACCCGGATTTACTTTCACAAAGATGCATTTCTCTATGTGCAGGGAACAGTAATTGCCAACGGAGATTTTCAGAATCAGATTCTCTTTACCGCCGACAGGCTCGAAGATACCTATAAAAATATACCCGACCAGTGGAGCGGTATAATTTTATTTTCGGGAAGCCATGGAAATGTGTTCAATTACACCACCATAAAAAATGCAAACATCGGGCTTCAGGTTGGAACCATCGAAAATGAAGGTTACGCTACCCTCGAACTTTCAAATTCCAAAATTGAAAATATGGCTTATGCCGGATTGTTTGCCCTGAAGTCGAAAATTTCGGGATACAACAATGTAATTGCCAATTGCGGGTTCTACGCTGCCGCTTTGCTGGTTGGCGGAGAATATGAATTCTACCATACCACCATAGCCAACTATTGGGGGGGCTACACATCGAGGGTAAGAAAAACAGCTTCGCTGGTACTTTCCAATGCGTTGGTTATCGAATCGAAAGACGGCACAAAAGTTACACACACCGGAAACCTTGAAAAGGCATTTTTCGGAAACAGCATCATTTACGGGAACAACCAGATGGAGATAGAACTGGGCAAAAACGAAGAAAAGGCATTTAATTATTTCTTCGATCATTGTATTATTCAGGTTCCCGATACGTTCAATACTTCGAATAAAGATCATTACAAAAACGTTTGGAAAGGCGAAGAATACAATCCGTTGTTTGTCGATCCTTATGATGACTACAACTATGCCCTCGATACCCTGTCGGCAGCGAAAGATATTGGAAATCCTGATTTTGCCAAATTGTACCCCACCGATCTTTTGAATAAAGACAGGTTGTCAGACGACGGTCCCGACCTTGGTGCCTATGAGCGAATTGAAAAAAAGAATGAAAAATAAGGTTTTCCTGTTTTGTCTGCTCATTTTCATCCCAGGCAAAACTTTTCCCCAACAAATTTCGAACGAAACAAACATCCTTTTTTACAATGTTGAAAACCTTTTCGATATAAAAGACAATCCTGAAACAAACGATGATGAATTTACCCCGAACGGTGACCGGCGCTGGACCTACAAACGGTTTAACCGGAAAATCCAAAATATTTCGAAAGTAATTTTAAGTTCCGCCGGCTGGAATCCGCCCGAGTTGGTGGCCCTTTGTGAAATTGAAAACCGTTTTGTACTGGAAAAATTAACCGTTGAAACCGCGTTAAAATCGTTTCCATATAAAATCATTCATAAAGAATCTCCCGATTTACGCGGAATCGATGTTGCGCTGCTTTACAATGCCGATACATTTTACCCGATCGCGTATAAATACATTCCAATCCGGTTGGAAACCGATTCGTTGCTGAACTCAAGAGAGATGCTGTATGTTTCCGGAATTATAAACAGCAGCGACACCTTGCATATTTTTGCAAACCACTGGCCTTCGAGGTATTCCGGACTATTGGAAAGCCAGTCGCTGCGGAATCTGGCGGCAAAAATATTACGAAACGAAACTGAAAATCTGCAAAAACAATTCAGCAACCCGAAAATTGTAATTGTCGGCGATTTTAACGACCAGCCTGCCGACGAGAGTATTTCGGGGCATTTCGGGGCTGTAGAGTATTCAGGCAATAACCTGAATTTGGAGGAAAATCAGATTTATAACCTTTCTTTTTCGTGGCTGAACCAGAAACAGGGAACTTTGAAATACCAGTCGCAGTGGTTTGTTTTCGACCAGATAATGGTTTCGGGAAGTCTTCTGAAAACCGGCAATAAACTATTTACCCGCCCTGAGTGGGCAAAAATTGTTCAATTACCGTTTCTCCTTGAAAAGGATGAAAGGTATGGCGGGTTAAAAACAAACCGCACCTACAACGGATTCCGCTACCAGGGAGGATTCAGCGACCATTTGCCGGTTCTGCTCAAACTGCAGGCAAATCCCTAACCTACAGGTTCCAGACCGAATTCTTTTGCCTTTTTCAGCATAAAAGCAAACGCTTCGTCATAATTATTTCGGATTACTCCATCGAGTATGGCATCTTTTATCGCGTCTTTTATCAACCCAACTTCCCGACTTGGCGGCAAACCAAATTTTTCCATGATTAACTCGCCGGATACAGGAGGCTGAAAGTTTCGGACAGCATCCTTTTCTTCAATTTCCCTGAGTTTACGCCGCACAATTTTGAAGTTTTTCATGTAACGCTTCACTTTCTCCTTATTTTTTGAAGTAATGTCAGCTTCACACAAAGTCATCAGGTCGTCGATATCGTCGCCTGCCTCAAAAAGCAATCTCCGGACTGCAGAGTCAGTCACTTCCTCTTCCGAAAGCACAATGGGTCGCATATGCAGCCTTACCATCTTCTGAACATATTTCATTTTTTCATTCAGCGGAAGTTTCAGCCTTCTGAAAATTTTCGGAATCATTTTAACTCCAACAAAATTATGAGCATGGAATGTCCAGCCCTGGCCTTCAATAAATTTTTTGGTGCCGGGCTTGGCAATGTCATGTAGTAAGGCCGACCAGCGCAACCAAAGATTATCGGTATGCGGTACTATGCGGTCGAGCACTTCCAGCGTATGGTAAAAGTTGTCTTTGTGCCCGATTCCTTTCACCACATCAACCCCTTTCAATTGCTGCAACTCAGGAAAAATTAGCTCCAGAATTCCGGTTTCCTCCAGCAATTTAAAGCCCACTGAAGGTTTTGCCGAAAGCATTATTTTATTTAACTCGTCGGAAATACGTTCAGTGGAAACTATTTTTATCCGCTCCCGGTTGGCGGCAATGGCCCGCAGCGTTTCTACCTCGATTTCGAACCCGAGCTGGCTTGAAAACCGGATGGCCCGCATCATTCGCAAAGGATCATCCGAAAAAGTGATGTCAGGATCAAGTGGAGTCCGGATAATCTTGTTTTCCAAATCTTTTAGCCCGTCGAAGGGGTCAATCAGTTTCCCGTAATTGTGGCGATTTAAGCCTAAAGCCAGTGCATTAATGGTAAAATCGCGACGGTTTTGGTCGTCTTCGAGGGTACCGTTCTCCACAACTGGTTTTCGGGAGTCGCTCCTGTAAGACTCCTTGCGGGCTCCCACAAACTCCACCTCAAAACTCCGGTATTTCAATTGTGCCGTACCAAAATTTTTGAACACCGCAACCTTCGGTCGCGGTTTCAACCTGTTTGCAACATTTTCAGCCAATTGAATTCCGCTTCCCAACGTTACAATATCGATATCTTTTGAAGGCCGGCGCAGGTACATGTCACGCACGAAACCGCCAATCACGTAGGTTTCCTGATTCATTTCGCCTGCGGCGCCTGAAATAGTTTCAAATATTTTATTCTTCAGTTTGTGCTCCATTCTATGACAAAAAAGGATTCAAAAAAAGTTTTTCCTGACAGCCCGGAAAAAAACGTGACAAAATTACAATTATTTAAGTGAAAACCAGTTCTATTTTTCAGTCAGATAAAATGGTATTATCTTTGCAAAACAAATATCGACAAATTTAGATATGTAAATTTTTAAATTTTATAAATATGTTGGAACATTTAACAAAGGAGACATTTAAGGAAAAAGTCTTCAATTTTGAGGCAAACAAAGAATGGAAATACGAAGGGTCAGTGCCCTGTATGATAGATTTTTACGCCGACTGGTGCGGACCGTGTAAAATGGTTGCTCCTGTTTTGGAGGAACTGCAGACAGAGTATGGAGACAAGCTTGTAATTTATAAAGTTGATACTGAACAGGAACAGGAATTGGCTGGCATGTTTGGGATTCAGAGCATTCCGTCGTTACTTTTCGTACCGGTTGACGGCCAGCCGCAGATGGCTATGGGAGCGCTTCCGAAAGCTACTTTCGAGCAAGCCATTTCAGACGTGCTGAAAGTAGAAAAACCTTCGGTAAACTAAAGGAAGTCAATCACTTTTTCAAGTTGAATTCCGCGCGAACCTTTAATGAGAACGGTGCCATTTTTTATGGGTTTTTGAACCAACCGGCTGCATAACGCGGAAACGTCTGAAAAGGTTAAATACGCAAAATTTTGGGCTGCTTTTTCAAATATCGGCCCAACAAGAAACACCTCTTCGAAGGGGTGTTTTTTTGTTTGTTCCAATATGGAAATATGCTCTTTTAATGCCTGCTCACCTAACTCGAGCATATCGCCCAAAATAAGAATCCGTGGTGAAGGGAATGTCGAAACAAAACTTTCAATAGCTGCCTGCATGCTGGTAGGATTGGCATTATAGGCATCCATAATTATTTTCAGATTGTTTTTTTCTACGAACTGCGAGCGGTTATTCTGCGGCCTGTAATTTTTTACAGCTTCCTGTATCTTCATTGAATCGACCTGAAAATAATTTCCGATACAGGCTGCAGCCATTATATTTTCAAAGTTATACCCGCCAGTCAACTGTGTATTCAAATAAAGTGTCCCTTCGGGAAAATTTACTTTAACATGAAGATAGGGTGGCGAAGAAACCGGTTCTCCGGTTATATCAGCCGCTTTTCTTCCATAGCTTACTTTCCCGGGATAATCTCCGATTATTTTCTTTAAGATGGAATTATCGTTGTTGTAAAAAACAGTACCTCCTTTTCTTTTTAAATGCCCGTACAGTTCGGCTTTTGTTTTTTTTATGGTTTCGAATGAACCGAATCCCCCGAGATGGGCCCGGCCGATATTCGTAACAATACCGAAATCAGGATCGGCAATTGCACAAAGTTCCCCAATTTCATAGGGGTGGTTGGCCCCCATTTCAACAACTCCTATTTCTGTGGTGTTATGCATCGAGAGGAGGGTAAGCGGAACACCTATGTGGTTGTTCAGATTTCCCTGAGTAAACGCTACCCGATATTTTTCGCTTAACACTGCTGCTATAAGTTCTTTGGTTGTGGTTTTCCCATTTGAACCCGTTATTCCAACAATCGGAATACCCAGTTTTTTCCGGTGAAAATGTGCCAGTCGCTGCAATGTTTGAAGGACATTTTCAACCAAAATGGTTTTTTCTGAGGTTTGATAAACCTTTTCATCGACAAATGCAAAAGCAGCTCCTTTCTCGATTGCTTCTTCAGCAAATTTATTCCCGTTAAACCTGTCTCCTTTCAGTGCAAAAAACAAACAGTCCTGCACAATATTCCTGCTATCCGTAACAACTTTCGGATGTTTTTGAAAAAGCTTATAGATTTGCTCAATAGTCATGGCCTAAAATAAAAAACCTCATTTACCCGGAAAGCAAATGAGGTTCAGTCAACGATTCAATTCATACTAAAAACCTTCGGGACTACCGACCCGTGTCATGGCGCAACGGAATCCCAAATCGTTCTGAGCCCTGGTTTGTTCCAGATACCTTCTCGTTCCGGGAACCAGCCAATAGGGACGATCTTTCCACGAACCGCCTTTGTAAACCCTCACTTCGTCGCTGATTAAAGAAGAGAAGTAACCCGGTCTGTCATCCTGAATGTACATATCATTTGTTGATCTTTCCTGTTCGGTATTCCAATCGCCGGTCTCAACCATTTGTGAACTCGGATTTCCATCGCGGAAATTCCGGTAATCGGCAATTGTATCTTTTACCAGGTTGCCATACTGATCGCGAACATAATCTCCGTCTGGTCCGCGGCGGTATTCTGTTACCACATTTCCCCTGAAAGGTTGAAATTCTTCTACGTCGAGAAACGAAAGCGGACGGTAAACATCGGCAACCCATTCGTTCACATTGCCGGCCATACAATACAATCCGTAATCGTTCGGATCGTAAGAAAATACCGGAGCTGTAATATCGGCGTTATCGTTCAACGCACCGGCCATCCCCATCAGGTCACCGCGTCCTCTTACGAAGTTTGCCCTCAGCCGGCCTTTATCTCTGCGGTTGTCTTTTCTCAGATAAGCTCCGTTCCACGGGTAAATCCGGCGGTCGGTAAGCAGTTCACCGTCGGTATTTCCAATCAGCCCGTAAGCTGCATATTCCCACTCTGCCTCGGTGGGCAACCTGTAGTCCGGCAGCATTAAACCGTCTTCCCACCTGACACGGCGCGTTGTTCCATCCGGATTTTCCTGTGGACGCTCACCG
>Ga0334901_1003729_pt1 | contig 11076 bp, 10 predicted proteins | sample GraSluR3_MG_3_FD_207216 | JGI IMG/M metagenome (GOLD analysis project Ga0334901, IMG submission 207216) | Sludge microbial communities from methane-producing bioreactor in Wageningen University, Netherlands - Granular Sludge_15_08-R3 | ecosystem: Engineered > Bioreactor > Anaerobic >...
CGTTATTTAGATCATAATTCTTTTTGGATAACACCTCATCAAATCTGGACCATACATCTTCTTTTACAGAACTCAGAATGAAATCCATCAGATCATTCAAGTTTTCAGACTTAACTGCCTGGTCAGCCATCATGATAACTGGTTCACCACTGATCTCGGAAGGTTTAAGTCCGGTGTAATGCCTTCCCCTACCTTTTAAATGTAATCTTACTGCAGTTTCAAAGAACCAGTAATCTGCAAGTTCTGCTGCATCTCCTGACAGTCCCCTTACTTGTAGTGTTCTTTCAAAGGCATCTTTCAGCTCATCTTCATATTTTTCTTTGATAAATGGAAGTACATATTTAATATTTTCCATTTCCAGAGCCTCTTCAGCCGATTTAACCACCAAACCATCCATACGATCACAGTGGAGTGTCATTGTTCTCACCTCTCAGATATCCCATTCATCCCCTATACTTTTCCTAAAAATCGAAGACTTATTCAGTTATTGTTGCTTCCAATAAGTCTCCCTGACTTGTAACTGTTTCCAAGTCTTTGAAACACAAATCTACACATAACACCTAATTCTGAGTAATTTAAACCAGTTATATGCTAGTTAATATTTGTTGACAATTAGTATTAAATGATTTCACCGGATTTGATCTGACTTAGGTGACTATTCTAACAAACAATATGGTAAAAAAATCTGGTTAGTATTATACTATTTATCCTTCTAAGAACATATTACAAGTGGTGATCTCATGGATAAAGAGACTGAAGAACTTCTGAAAAAGTGTGAAACTGTGGAAGATACCAGTATTATGGGCGTTTGTAAAGGTCTGTTAAAAATGATGGCCGAGAAAGACGTGATAATTGAAGATAAGGAGGGGCAAACCTATCTGGATATGGCTGAAACCCTTAAACCAGGTGATGTGTCTCAAGTATTGCAGTTAGCCCTGAAAGTCCGGGAAAGTGGAGACATCACTGACGTTGAACTTAAAAACGAAGCAAGTAGACTCATCAGAGCCATAGAAATGAGCTGAATCCTGGAAAAAAGAAAAATATGCTTTATTAACAGGAAAAACTCAGATTCTTATTTATTTTTCTAATTATTTATTTTTCTAATCTAATTTCTAAAATTGTTGTAAAAATTTAATATGCTTTAAATCTTTTAAAATCTAGTTTTCCCTAATTTTTTAATATCAAAAATAGCAGTATCCGCTACTGCCATTACTGCCATTACTCCGGCCTGTATGGGATCGGTTACTACCAGATCGGCCTTTTCTGTGACGCTACCTGGCATGTTTAGGCTGATTATTATAACTTCATGGTCTTTTTTTATGACTTCTATGGCTTCGGTGATCTTTCCCCCCATTAGGGAACCAGCAAGGACCAGTGCCCCTACCCTGGGAAGTCTTCCCACTGCAGATACTGCATCTGATAAGTCTTTTTCACCCACCAAAGGAATAGTATCTACACTGATGTGTTCTCCCCTGATGTTGTGACGATCAGCCTCGGTTATGGCACCCTGGGCCACCATAGCTACCTGTGCACCACCACCAATAATGATGATCCGTTTACCGAAAACATCCTGAAGTGTGGGGCATTCTTCAACATTCCGCACGGCTTCGATATTCTTGATATTCTTTATTAACTTATCCACATTCTGAACAGCCTCTAATTCCATATACAATGAAGCATGATCCTTATCTTCAATGAATAGATGGGTGTAATTTATGTTAATCCCACATATCGCGGTTAATTCCGTGATATCCCGCAGAACTCCCGGCTGGTTGATGGCTCTGATGTTTAAGGCAATTTCACCCATTAATTTTTCTCCTGAAATTTAATTATATAGATGTATCTGTCAATTCATTTATATTAAGTTCTTCAATTATTAAAAACACCACCCATTATCCCCCTATGAATATTGTGCTTGATTAATGGATTAATATCCTGATTTTTTACCAGTTATGTTATCTATGCTGATTTTAATCACTAATACTTTCTCCAAGGCCTCTTGGGAATATTCATAATGAGTATCAGGAGAATGTTTGCCTATGATAATATCTAAAGCCTCTCTTTTTTCGGTTAAATTATCTATTAAGTGTGCTTTACCATATCCAATAACACTCAAATATTTCATGCCAGAGTTACATGGAATTTCAGATGTGACCAGTTCGGTTTTGATGTCCATCTGGAAACAAATCTGGTTATTTTTCTTTAAAATTCCAATTTTCCGTCCTTCAGTGGCTGAATGAAGGTATAAAATGTTTTCTTTGTAAGCAAAGTTCATAGGTACTATGTAAGGTTTTTCACCATCCACTAAGGCTATTCTGCATACATCTGCTTTTTTAAGTATCTTTTGGATCAGTTTAAAGTCTTTTATCTCTTTGTCTTTTCTTCGCATGGCATTTTTCTCCATGGATAAACTTCTTTTTATGAAAACCAGCCTTAAACAAAAAGATGGCATTAAAATTTGTGTTTTATTGTTTTAAAAAAGAATCATTTAAGTTAAACTGTTCTTCAACTTATCTTATTTAATCCTCAATCTAATCAAAGATCACTTCAGGGAAGGTGACGATTATTTCTGTTCCCTCCTGAGAATTAATCTTTAGTTCACCTTCAATCTGATTTATTAAAGTATTTACAATTTTTAAACCCAAAGAATCGGTAGTTTCAAATCCCATATCCTCTGGGAATCCTATTCCATTATCTTTTACCGTTAAAATTAGTTCATGATCTTTTTGATGGAAGTTCACCTGTATTTTACCTTTATTATCCCCAGGGAAAGCATGTTTTATAGCATTAGACATTAATTCGTTGAGAATGAGGCCACAGGGTATGGCTGTGTTGATATCCAACATAATTGGTTCCAAACCCAGTTTAAGTTCGATATTATCCGGTCTGCATCCATATGTATTGTAAAGGTCATAAACCAGGATTTTTATATAATCATCAAAATTTATACTGCGCAGATCAGTGGATTGGTAGAGATGTTCATGGATAAGGGCCATGGATCTGGCCCGAGTCTGACTCTCCCGGAAAAGCTCCTGATCATTTTTATCCTTAACATACTCTGACTGTAGATTCAATAAACTGGATATTACCTGCAGATTATTTTTCACCCGGTGATGGATCTCTTTTAGAAGTGTTTCTTTTTCTTGTAATGATTGTTTTATTTTTTGTTCTGATTCTTTACGTTGAGTTATATCACGTACTAATGCAATTAAACGTTTTAATGAATCGTCAGGTTTTTTAGCAATAGAAAGCTCAAAATATCTTGTTCCACTTGGAAATGATAATTTATATATCATGCCCTGGTGTTTTCCTTTTTCTGATGCTTCTTTCAACGCTTCCATGATTTTATCCGCTGCTTCAGGTGGCAATACTTCAGAAACTTTTTTACCTAAGAATTTTTTAGGTGAAACATAAAGTTCATCAGTAATAGGGGCGTTATAGTCATAAAACTGCCCTTCTTCATCAACTTCAAACAGTAGATCTGGTATTGCATTTATGGTTGCTTTCAGGCTGTTATGAGATTCTTCAATTTCTTTTTCTGCTTTTTTACGCTCTGTAATATCCTGGAACATGCAATAGGTTTGTTTGAATTTTCCTGATTCATCATAACCTATATTTCCATCATATGATACCTGAATTAAAGTACCGTCTTTACATTTCATCTGAAATTCCACACCACGAATTTCGCCTGCTACCTTAAAACCTTTGAAATTGTCTTTAAAGTGTTCAGCATATCCTGGTGTCAGGAACTCAGCGAAATTTTTTCCAACAACCTCCTCTCTGGAGTATCCAAGAGAATCACACCAGGCTGGATTTACATCTAAAAAATTACCATTTTCATCTAAAGATTGATAAGGAATGGGACTTTCGTCAAAAAATAACCTAAAATTTCTTTTAGTTTTATCCAGTTCTGATTTCAGGTTCTCAATTTCATTAAAATCATTGGATTTCATTTCTCCGCCATTAACCCCCGCCAACGAAAAATTAGTCATGTTCAGTAGAAAGTTTTGTTATTAGTTACATTACTCAATGGATATAGATTTCTATCTAGTGGTTAATTCATTTAGTGCTCATTGGAAAATCTTGAATTTCACCCCACCAAACTGCCTTTAACCACTTAATACAGTTTATTCTTACTCAAAAAAGCTAAAACCATTATTTTTAGGTTTTTATCATTTTAATACTCCTCAAGAATCTCAAAAATTAGTTATATATTTTTTTCCATGAGATCTATTTGCCATAATGGAATTTAGGGACCATGACTCGTCCTTTATGATGGAAACTGATCCCCTCTTTCTCAAGCAAAGCCTTCTTCATATCATGGCCTCCCTGAAAGCCACCAATGGTTCCATCCGAACGGATAGCCCTATGGCAAGGTACTATAATTGGAAATGGATTATTTGCTAGGGCATTGCCCACTGCCCTTGCTCCTTTTTCGACACCTAAATGACGGGCTATGAGTTGATAAGTGCTGACACTTCCCCTGGGGATGTGGTGCTCAGCAAGTAGAACAGACTTCTGGAAGGGAGTGCACTGTTCCCACATCAAATCATCCAAAGAAAATGAAACATCTTCTCCTTCAAGGAATCTTTTTATGTCCATAGCAAGGGCTTCAATCTTTTTAGAAGAAGAAACTTGAAGATGAGGATAAATACTGAATGCCTGATCTTCTGCAGATAATTCAGGTTTAGAGATCAATATACGACAGATCTTTGGAGAACCATCAACTTGGGACCATAATATCGCTACCGGCCCGAAAGAAGTTGGTTTTATGATTTTTATGTTCATATGAAAACCATTGGAATTTAATTTAGTTTAAATTATTTAAATTTGCGATTTTGATTTATTTATAAATATGATGCGAACGAACGTTAGTTTTATAGCAGAAAGTAAGACAGAACTAAAGAATAAACTGAAATAAACAACAGATTTGGGCCTCTATAATCTAATGATAGACATGATCAATCTATGTTAGTTGAAATTCTTTTTAATCGTTTCAAGTAATGGTAAAATAATTATAACTACTAATAGCAAATACTATATTACGATAAATGGGGATGTTGATAAATGGTTTTATTTTCTGAAAGGTACGGTTACAAACCAGTTCGAGAATCTTTACAGTTTGAATGTATGGATGATGAGTTAAGAACTGCATTATGGAATCTTCTTTGCCAATCTCGAATTTCTGCAGGAAAACAGCATTACAACATTACATATTATGATAGTGACGTCGAATCTTTTTATATCAATTTGTGGAAAAATTTTTGGAACAAACCTTTAGATGAACTATATGATTATTTCACACATCCTTATGAAGAACTAAGAAAGTTTTTTTTCGGTTGTGAATGGTGTGAAGTGTATGATTTATTAGAATTTTTTGCTGAAAATTTTCCACATTATAGTACCAATTGGTTTATCAAATCAACTAATGAAGTTTTAGAATCTGAAAAATCTGCATACCGCTTTGTTGATTTTGAAATCACGCCAATAACTTCAGAAACTGAAATAGAAGCCGTGGAAAATGCTCTCGAAGATTCACCAGACCCAATCCAAATTCATCTTAAAGAGGCACTAAAATTACTCTCAGATAAAAAATCTCCAGATTATAGGAACTCAATAAAAGAATCAATAAGCGCTGTTGAATCGATCTGCAAGTTGATAACTAAAAATCCTAAGTCTACATTAGGTAAATGTCTCACGAAGATTGAAAAAAAAGTTGAATTGCATCCCGCTTTAAAAGAGGCATTTAGAAAACTATATGGTTATACAAACGATTCAGATGGCATACGACACGCATTACTAAAAGAACCAAATTTAGATTATGAAGATGCAACATTTATGTTAGTATCATGTTCTACTTTTGTTAATTATTTGCTTACTAAAGTAGAAAAAGCAGGAATTGACATTAATAGAAAACAAGAAGAATTTCCTGAATTGTTTGAAGCTCTGAAATTGACTTTGGAGAATAATGGTGTGGATTTTGAAACAATTATAACTGATTTTGGCCAAGTAGACGCGGCTGAAAAACGAGAAAACAGTTATGAATTTTCTATTAATGAACATTTGAAGGCTTTTATTTATGCCATGTTAAGTAATCGTCGGCGATGGGTAGACATTGTGGATAAATTACCACAAATCGATTCAATTTTCTTCAATTTTGACCCCGACACGCTGGGAAGTTGTGATACTGAAGATTTGCTCAATGAAATAAAAAAAATTAAAGTCGGAAACATAAGCATTAATAAACAGATAAAAAATCTTCCTCACAATATTCAACAGTTTAAAAAGATTGAAAAAGACTTTGGTTCTTTGGATACTTTTGTTACTCATGATTCTCCATCAAAAGTTGTTAAAAGGTTATCAAAATCTACCAGTAAATATAAAATTAAACAGATGGGTGATGCTCTGGCTCTTGAATACTTGAAAAGCGTTGGAATAAAAGGCATGAAACCAGATGTGCATATAAAAAGAATCTGTGGGCCGCAGCGTTTAGACATAATCCGTTCAAAAGATACAAAAAAACAGTTGGAGGAATTCAAACAATTTGCTGAAGCGGTAGATGTAAGCGAAACCTATCTTGATAATTTAATCTGGATTTTTGGAGCTGATGGATTTGGTAAGATTTGCACCAATAATCCTCAATGTGATAAATGTGAATTAATTAAATATTGTAATTATAAAAATTAAATGTAAATTCATTAAAATAATTCAATTACCCTGAAAAATCTATTTAAAAGAATATAAAAAGAATTTATAGATTTAATTAAATGGGAGAGGATGCATTTGATTTTGAATTGGGAAAATTTAGGGGAAAATTGGTTTGAAGGGATAATAGGGCGATTTGGAAGGGAACATGAATACTCCAAAGTAATGCCAGAATATGATGATTGTAAAAAATATTTAGAAATAATAGGTAATTTAGTTTATCACGTTGATTCTACTTACCCTGACCAAAATTTATTATTTTTTAGAGTTAGAGAGATGCCTAAACAATTATCCATTTTACATTTTTTGATTGTAGCATCTTTGTATCCCCAATCAATCAGAGAGCTTAGATATATTCTTGAATCTGTTATTCAAGCTTATTATATAGATATGGAACATCCAGATGCAGGAATTATGTGTAAATTAGAGGTCTTAAAAGAAATTGAAATGATGGTTGGAGGTCGTTTGATTGAAGCAACTAATTTAGGTGAGAAAAAAAAGATACACAAATTGTATAAAGATTTGTCCCGTTATACACATAGTTCACATGAGAAGTTAGAACCCGCAATAGAAAGAGAATTAACATTAAACATATTTTTTGGATACAATGATAGAATGTTTAAAGAAGCGACAGCTTTAACAAAACGAACTGTCGATACAATATTGTTTATAATTTTAAACTTTCAAAATCACCTAATACCAATAGTTAACGATAATGAAGAGCTTAAAGACTCTTTAAGTAATTTTAAACTTACTAATCAACTAATTAGTAGCCTATAAAAATATTTTCTATATGAGTGTGTTTTTATGGAGTTAATTGCTGAGAAAATTTTCAAAAAAACTTTTAATGAAATTAACAAAAAAGATTTAAAGCTCATAATAGGAGAAGAAGAGTCTTTAGAACTCGAATTCAAACTAATTTTACACCAACACAAAGGTAAACATTTAACCAACAAAGAAAAAGAAGAAAAAATAATTGAAGAATTAGTTGCTTTTTTGAATTCTATTAATGGTCGGGGTTTATTAGTTTTGGGAATCGAAGCTCCTGATGAAGTAGCTACTGAGATTAAAGGTGTTGACAAAACTGTTCTTAAACAGCTGAAGACTCAATTTTCACTTGAATCATTTATTAACGCTAAAATAAGGAGTATACCTCAATATTCTAATGATTTTATGCTGAAAACTAAGGAAATTGAATATGAGAATGGCACATATGTATATTTAATTGAAGTGAAAAGAGAGAATTCTTATTGTGTTTATTATTCTGGTGTAACTGAGAATGCTTATAGGAGACAAAATCATAAGTCTATACCATTAAAATTAAATGAAATCTTAGAATTGGTGGCAAATAATAATTATCCTCAGATTTTTGTTTCTTTGAATGACATTGGAATAAAAACTAATAAAAGGGATAAAAGCACATTTGTGCGTTTACCTCTTAAATACCAGAATTATGGTCCCAGCCCAACAGAAGATGCCAATATTATGGTTTTTTTATGTAGCAATGATTCTATTTCTATCAAAAGTAGATTTTCTCGATTTACTTTTAAAGATAATCTATTAGATTTACATATATATAACTTAAATTTCGATAAATCAAATTATAATAAAAAATATGGGTTTGAATATTTTGTTCATGTTAATAAGCGGATTATTTATCCATTTAAAGCTCATCTATTAGATTCATTTATGGTGAAATATAAAGGCAACGTGGATTTTGATTTATACATTTTATGTCTCGAAAATAGAGGAGTTACAAAACAAAAATTTTCAATTAATGTAAATTCAGATGTGCCAAGTTTTACAGAAGAAATACGTGAATTTAGACCATATGTAACATTATAATAATATATAATTATATTTTAAGTAGATATATGATATATAAAAGCATGGTGGGTCAAAAATGGGTTGGTCTCATAAAAGATATTTTATCCGTGATTATAGTCTTGGTTCATCGGACACCTTTGAACCAAATGAAGAATGTTTCATTCGCAAAGGACACACCTGTGAAAAGATTTTTGGAGCATCTAAATCTTGTTTTATAGCTTGTCCAACTGATGATGAATTAAACCCTCTTCTGGAGTTAATGTCAGAAAAACTGGCAAAAATGGGAATAGAACCGATTATAGCCGTTAAAGAAAGAGCATATGGTCAAGATATTTTTTGTACAAAAATATGTGGAAAAATAATTGAATCGAAGTTTTGTATTGTTATATTAAATGACACTGTCAATAATGACAAAAATGTACCTAATATTCCTAACCCAAACGTTTATTATGAATATGGGCTTATGACATCTTTAAAAAAGCATATAATCCCTCTACAAAGAGATGATCTTGAATTAGCATTTAATATTCAAAGCTATGATACAATTAAATATAATAACAAGAATATAGCCTCTGAATTGGATATTGCTATAAAAGATGCTGTTAAAATAACTGAATCAAAAGAAAGTGGTGAAAAAATAGAATCAATTTCTGAAACTACTGTACTACGTAATTTCGAATTAGCTGGTTTGACATTAAGAGATGATGATGGTTGGTTTTTATCAAATACTATAGATGATACCGATTTCAGAGGTTTTTCTGATTATGAAAGAATTTTTATCCTCTTATTAGGAAAATTAGATGAAAAAACTGAACTTGACACTTATTTAGAAGATTTAAATGTAGTTTTATTCAGAATAGAAAAAAAATCTGTTGAAATACAAGAAAACTTGGAAAAACTTCACAAAAAACTAAATGAAGATCTCCCTTTTCATAGCTTAACTGAAGAAAATCGAATCAACAGAATGATTGATAATGAAGAGAAGAAGTTAAAAATTCTTTCAAATGTAGTTATTGCATTCATAATCAATAATCAAATGGATATAGGCGATTTCCCTGGTAAAGCAGAAGCAATAACAAATAAATATAATGGAAGGTTTACACTTGTTTTTAGCGAAAATGATGAGATTATGATTGAAGATGAAAGAATTCCTTTAAGAAAAAAATTTCTTTAAGTAATTAATTTACCAACTAATTTTGCATTACTAATCATATTATATGTAATAAAAATAAGCGAACGAACGTTAGTTTTATATATTATTATGTTGAACTTACAACTATGAAGCGAACGAACGTTAGTTAAAAAAGTCTGATTTCAATGTACAAAAATGTGCATTTTGAGAGTTAAGTTAACCACTTGGACTACAAACGAACGTTAGTTAAAATTTAGGTGTGTACATGAAAAGTCCAAAAACAGAAGAAGGAAAAAAACCCACCAAAGAGAGAATCTTTGACGTGTCCCTTGATTTATTCTCCCAGAAAGGTTTTGATGCAGTTTCCGTGCGTGAAATAGCCAGGGAGGTGGGTATAAGGGAAAGTTCCATTTACAATCATTACAAAAGCAAAGAAGCCATTCTAGATGCCATAATTGACTACTTTAAATCTGAACTCAGCCAGAGTGGTTTGCCCGAGGAAGAGGATGCTGCTTTAATGGAACAGGGACCTGAAGTGTTTTTCAATGTGGGGGCATCAGCATATATAAATCAGATTAACACCCCTCAAATGGAGAAAATATGGCGTTTAGTTTCAATAGAAACCTATCACAACCAAAAAATAAGAGATTTTTTCAAAAAAGAATTATTAGAAGAGCCCATAACAGTATGGGAAGATGTTTTCCAGACCATGATAGAAAAAAACATGATCAAACCCTTAAACCCTAGAACCCTGGCCTATGAATACTTTTCATTTATAATATTCCTCTTCTTTGAATATTTTGTACTGAAATATGATGAAGATTTTAACTCATTCATGGACTTAGCCCTGAAAAGGCTGGGCAACCATACGGAATTCCTTCTGGAATCTATTAAAATTTAGTAAATGATTAACATTATCAGTTGCGGGTGAATGAAATGAAAATTTTAACCATTATTGGAAGTCCTCGGAAAAAGGGTAACAGTTATCAGGCTGCCAAAAAACTGGAAGCAGAGATGAAGAGTAAAGGGGATTATGATTTTGAGTACATCTTCCTTAAAGACACCCATCTCGAAATTTGTAAGGGTTGTTTTAATTGCATATCCAAAGGAGGTGACGTGTGTCCCCTGAAGGATGATCGGGATATGATTGAAGAGAAGATGCAGGAAGCTGACGGATTAGTGATGGTATCCCCAGTATATGTTATGCAGGTAACCAGTCTTATGAAAAACTTCATAGACCGTTTAGCTTACCGCTGCCACCGTCCAGTGTACCATGGGAAGAAAGCCATAGTTTTATCCACTACTGGAGGTATGGGGCTTGATAAAACCCTAAAATATATGAAAGACATAACCGAAGTGTGGGGATACGATGTAGAAGATGAATGTGGTCTTACAACTCCACCATTTCCTTA
>Ga0334901_1003735_pt1 | contig 11070 bp, 11 predicted proteins | sample GraSluR3_MG_3_FD_207216 | JGI IMG/M metagenome (GOLD analysis project Ga0334901, IMG submission 207216) | Sludge microbial communities from methane-producing bioreactor in Wageningen University, Netherlands - Granular Sludge_15_08-R3 | ecosystem: Engineered > Bioreactor > Anaerobic >...
GTTATACAAAAAAAATGTAAAACAAAATTAGAAAAGATCCCATGAACAGAGAGGATTTTTGATGCCATAAACCAATCAGAGGAACGACTCCGTCAAACCAAATACACCACAAAAATCCTCAAACGAAACACAAAAGAACGATGAGAAATACCAGCTGATTTTGGAAGAAAATAAAAATCCCTAGCAATCAAACAACAAATCCTTATATACATAACAATCAAAGTTGATAAGGATTTTTCTTTTTCTCACAAAACGGAGAACATATGCCCTTGTCTGGCTTTGACTCGCGTTTTCTATATTTTCTCTCGAAAGAGAAAGTTCTTTATAAGTCTTTTTTTCTTGGTATAAAAAGTAGAAACCATTTTTATAATGTATTTTTTTCAATGACTGAAATTACTTTCAAAGATTTGGGGTTGTCTTCAAGAACTCTAGAATGATTAGAAAAAAAAGGATTTAAAATTCCTTCTCCTATCCAAGCAGAAGTTATACCTTTATTGCTTGCAAACAAAAAAAACATCATATGACAAGCCGCAACCTGAACGGGTAAAACTGCTGCTTTTGGTGTTCCATTAATAGAAAATCTCAAACACGAAAATCATATTCAAGCAGTAATACTTGTACCAACAAGAGAACTTGCAATCCAAGTTGCTGAAGAAATAAATTCATTACAATATCCCAAGAACTTAAGTATTGTAGCTATTTATGGAGGACAGTCATATGAAATCCAAAATAGAGCTCTCAAAAAAGGTGTAGATATTGTCGTTTGAACTCCTGGTAGAATTATGGATCATCTAAATAGAAGAACATTAAAAATAGAAGAAATCAAGTATTTCATCCTTGATGAAGCAGATGAAATGCTAAATATGTGATTTGTTGATGATATTGAAACAATTTTCAAACAAACAAATCCAGAAAAAAGAGTATTATTGTTTTCTGCAACTATGCCAAGAGGAATTCTTTCTGTTGCAAAAAAATATATGGGAGAATACGATCTTGTTGCTATCAAAAAAAATGAAAATATAACTGCACTTACCGAACAATTTTATATTCAAATTAACGAAAGAAATAAATTAGAGGCGCTATGTAGAATTATGGACAAAGAAGATGATTTTTACTGAATTGTATTTTGTAAAACAAAACTAGATGTAGACCATGTTTTTGCTAAGCTCCATGAAAAGGGATATAGCACACAAGCACTTCACGGTGATGTACAACAAAAACAAAGAGAAAATATTCTCAAATTATTTAAAACAAAGAAAACAAAAATTCTAGTAGCAACAGATGTAGCGGCTAGAGGAATCGACGTAAATGACATTTCTCACGTCATTAATTTTTGATTACCTCAAGATCCAGAAAGCTATGTGCATAGAATAGGAAGAACAGGAAGGGCTTGAAAAACAGGAACAGCAATAACTTTTGTTACACCTAGTGAATTTAGAAAATTCGTTTTTTTCCAAAAAGTAACAAATAATAATGTTAAAAAAATAGAAATACCAGCTATTGCAAATGTTATAGAAAGTAAAAAAAAGAAACTCAAAATAAATATCGAAAATATGCTGGAAACAGGTTCTCACGAAAAATATTTACCTATAGCACAAGAACTATTAAAAGAAAAAGATGCTGACCACGTTCTTGCTGCACTACTTCAAATAACTTATGCCGATGAATTCAACGAAGAACATTACAACAAAATAGAAAATTTTTCTGTTTCAAAAGGCCAAGGCAAAACAAGAATATTTCTTGCACTTTGAAAGAAGGCTGGATATCATACAAAAACTATGGTAGATTTTATTGTTGAAGAAACAGGAATTCCATCAAGAGAAATTGATGATGTAAGGGTTTTAGATGATTTTTCTTTTATAACAGTTCCTGATTATCAATCAGAAATAATGCTCAAAACATTTAAATGAACAGCTTCAAAAGCAAAAGCTGATAAATGAGATAAAAGAAACGATAGATGAAGAAGCTGATGATATAGATCAGATAATAAGAAAAGTAAATCATGATATAAATGAGAAAAAGAATGAAGAAGTAATTTTTCAAAAGAAAAGTCAAACCAAAGATCATATTCAAAAAAAAGATATTCAGACTTTTAATTAATAATAAAAAATAACAAGTCTCAAAAGAATTTTGACTTGAAACAATAGATCAAATAATTACATTCTGTTAGACAGTCTTTTTTATATAAAGAGCTTTTTTCAAAAGTTCGTATTAAAAAACATAATTAATGATTTATCCCAAACACGTTGCTATTATTCCAGATTGAAATAGAACTCGAGCCAAAGAAAACAACGTAACTATTCCCGAAGCCTACTGGATATCTTATCAAAAATGAGTTGATTTGTTGGAATACACATTTACAAACACCGATGTAAAAGTTTTTACTCTATGGTGATTAAGTACAGAAAATACGGCAAAAAGACCTCAAGAAGAATACGATTTCCTTATGAATATGTACAAACAAATAGATAGTAAACTTGATGAAATATTAGAAAAAAATCAGATTAATTTTATGTGGATATGAAATCCTGCATGAGTAACAGAATGATTCAAAAATTATCTCAACGAAAAAAAAACAAGATTTTCATACCCGACAGATAAACGATTCGTTTTTTGAGTAAATTATGGGTGAAGAGATGAAATAATGAGATGAATCCAAAAATTAGCAGCAGATTGAAAAGACCTAACAAAAATAACCGAAGAAGATATAACCAAATCATTAGATCTTTGACACATACCTCCTATCGAATTAGTAATAAGAACAAAATGAGATCAAGCACAAAGAACTTCTGGTTTTATGTCTTGGTGGATAGGCTATGCAGAACTATATTTTACAGCAAAAAGATGTCCAGAATTAAGTATTCCAACTTATAAAGAGGCACTCACTTGGTTTGATCAAATGGCAGAAAAACGTAATTTCGGTAAATAAATATTTATTTCCTTATCTTATATTCTCATGAAAATTAATATCGAAACCTCAAAATTAATAGAAGTTATAGATGTATCTAGTAGATTTGTTGCAAAAAACGCAACATTACCAATATTACAAAATATATACCTAAAAGCTTCTATTGATAATATAATTATCAGAGCAACAGATATGGAAAAATACGTAGAAATAGAATTGCCTTGTAAAGTTAGTCTAGAATGAGCCGTAACAGTAAATGCTAGGACTTTTCTTGATATTATAAAAAGTATTGAAGATCAACAAATAGAAATTACCGCAGACCAAAAAACACAAGTAGTTACTATTAAATGAGCAAAAGATACTTTTGATATTAATTGAATATCTGCTAGTGAATATGTTGCTTTACCAGAAGTACCAAGAGAGCATACTATAGATCTAGATACACAAATGTTTGCTCAATGAGTTGAAAAAGTAGAATATGCTGTAACAGAAAAAAACTTTAGTCCTGTTCTTACTTGAGTTTTAATTAAATCAAAAAAAGATGAAGATTGATCTAAATTAATGTTCGTTGGTACTGATTCATTTAGATTGGCTGAATACAAAACAAGAAACACTATAGAAAATGAATTCTCTCTTATTGTTCCAAAACTTTCTATCAATGATATTCAAAAAATAACTGAATACGGTATTAGCAAAGAATGCGATACTATGAAAATATTTTATTCTGAAAATTTAATTGCATTTGAACTTACTATCAACGATATCAAAATAATAGCTACATCTCTTCTTATTCAAGGTAGTTTTCCAGAGTACGATAGAGAAGAAATTATGCCAAGACAATTCAATACAAAAATACTAGTAGATAAAACTATTTGTGAAAAAGCTATTAAAAAAATAGGAATCCTAACTAAAGATATAAATAATTTTATTCAAATAGAAAGTAACAAAGATAGTATTATTATTTCTTCTGGTAAAACAGACAAATGAGCTGCTAATACAAGCATACCTGCAATTATTGAAGGAGAACAAGTTTCCTTTGGTATAAATTGAAGATATATTACTGATTTTATAAGAATAATGAAAGAAGATGAGCTTCTTTTCCAAATAGTTGACTGACAAAAGCCACTTATAATAGGTGAAAAAAACGAACAAAATTACAAATACGTTATTAGACCTCTTATAAACAACTAAATTTTACCACATCAAAAATGTTTATGAAAAAAAAATGATTCACCATATTAGAACTAATAATGGTAATAGGAATCATTTTGATACTTATCATAAGTTTTAGAAATATATTTCAAAACACCAACAAAGATTTTCTTTATGCTGAAACTTGTGTAAATAAAATTCATGGAGACATGAATAATTTTATTTATTCTGCTATGACAAGCAGATGACTCTACACCACAAGCTGAACAATTTTTCCAAAACAATATAATATATCAATAAATCCAGAATATGAAATTCATCTTTGGTACAAAAATCAAGACAATACAACATGAACATACATAAAAAACGACCTATCTAGCAACGAATTAAGCCAAAACTATTGTAAAATGAAAAATTACACAACAAAACTTAGCGGAAATAATTTCAATATAACTATCAATAAAGAATCTCTTGAAGATCAAAATTTACCAACCTTTACAATAAATAATGGTGAAGAAAATTTTTTGGAAAATACTGAATTTTATTTATGTTATACATGAAACGTCTGCAAAGAAATTGCTAATTTTATAACCGATATAAGAACTCAAACAATCCAAAAAAAAAGATGTACACTCATAAATAAAGAGGGTACAACTTGTTTACAACGAGATCAATAAAAAAATGAAAAAATCAGACTTATTGTTTTATGAAATTATGAATTACCCAATACCAAAAAATTGGGAATATTTTAGCACAGAAAAAAACAATAACACTCCTGATATAAAGGAAAACGTATTCTCACGAGAAAAAGAAGATCTTTTTATGCAAGAATATCGTGAACAAATAAAAAAACATCAAAACATATTCAAAAAATTACCTTGGGTCAAAGAAATTTATCTTTGTAATTCTATAAGTTTCAATAAATTAAATAAAGATTCTGATATAGATCTTTTTATAGTAACCCAAAAAAAATGTTTACGACGTGCTAGATTTTTGAGTGTTATTATATTTTCTCTATTATGATTAAAAAGAACAAAATCTAATATCAAAAAAAAATACTGTTTAAGCTTTTATATAACTGAAGAAGCCAAAAACCTTTATCCAATAAATATCGAAAATACAGATATTTATCTAGCATATCGATTAGCACATCTAATTCCTTTATATCAAGAAACAAAAAATAAAGAAACAATATATGAACACAATCAACGATTGTTCTCTTTATTGCCAAACTTACCAAAACACAAACATATTATAAATATATGACTAAAAATATTTACAGGAAAATCAAAAACAAAAGTTTGGATAGAAAAATATTTCTCTTGAATAATTTGACATATTGTAGAATTTATGATAAAAACAATTCGATTACCAATTCTTGTTTATAAAACCAAAAAACTAAAAGAAATCTGAAAAGATATAGTTTTCAATGATACTATGTTAAAATTTTATCAAGACAAAAGAAAAAAAATTTCATTACTATATAGAGCCAATAAATCCTAGATAACAACAACACAAAACCACTGATAACCAAAGGTTATATACCCAAAAATCAATAGATAACCTTTGTATATCACAATCCAACAAGATTGGATTGTTTTTTTTTATTATATTGATACATCTAAAAACGAAACAATTTTTTTCTACTTACAAAAAGCAGATTGTAAGATAGATTCATGTGTAATTTATATAGACCAATTTTTATTTTTTAGCACTGGTAAAGGTATGAGAAACATCAAAGCTGTGTTTGATATCGGAAACGATAGTATAAAAGCAATTGTTATCGGAAACGATGAATGAAAAGAAATTGTTCTTGCAAAACAAATAGAACAAACACAATGACTTCGTAAAGGTAAGATTCTAGACTCAGAATGATTTACTACAACAATAAACAAAATACTCGAAAGTTTTGTTAAAAAAATATGATGAGATTTTATTGAAGAACTTTTTGTTAGCATCTCTCACCCAGAACTTATAATCAATAGAGTGGTAGAACAAAAAAGAGTTATGAGAGATGAAATTAGCGAAGAAGATGTAGACCATTTATCCAAAGTTATCACAGAAATTTCTCACAAAAGTAATTACGAAACAATAAAAATAGTTCCAGTTAATCGAATAATAGATGAAACAAAAAAAGAAAAAGACCCAATTGGAATGAAATGAAAAAAATTAGAACTGGTTGCAGATGTATTTATGATACCCAAAAATTTATACAATTGATTAATTGATTCTTTTGAAAGAATCTGAGTAAAAATAACAGACATAATACCAAATATTATTTCTGCTAGCGAAATCGCATTAGATTATGATCACAAGGATTTATGAACCATTCTTATTGATATCTGAAAAAACCAAACAAGCTATGTAATTTATGAAGACTGATATGCATTATGATATTGAGTAGTACCAATGTGATGAGAAGATGTAACAAAAGATATTTCAATAGGAATGCAAATTGACATAAAAGAAGCTGAAAGCATAAAGAAATCTCATTGATCAGCAATTGTATTCAAAGATAAAATAAAAGACGATAGTGGTCTTGATATATTATTCTTATCAGACATAATAAATGCTAGATATGAAGAAATATTCAATAAAATAAACACACACCTTCACAAATTAGACAAAGAATGAAGATTAGCTTGATGAGTTATCCTAATTTGAGGAGGCTCAAAAATAGGTAATATTGACGTATTAGCCAAAGATATCTTTAAGTTAGCAACCTTTTATGGTAAAGATAACGTATTAAATCTTTGAGATATATCAAACAATCAATTGTTTACAAACGTATTATGAGCTTACCTACGATCAAATAAATATACAGAATGAAGAAAATCTTCATTTAAACTAAACTTTGATATTATAGGAAGTATTACAAAATTCTTCAAAGATTTGTTCTAACAAGATCACACAAACAAAAAAATAATTATACGCTATAAATTTTTAATTATTAATTATTCAAAGAATGGTTATACAAGAAGTTAATCCAGAATTTATTCCAGGAGCTAAAATCAAAATTTTGGGAGTATGAGGTTGCGGAAACAAAGCTATAGATAGAATGATAACTGAAGGTTTAGAAGGTGTTGGTTTTGTTGCTGTCAATACTGATGCTCAAGATTTAGCAAGAAGTCTTGCTGATACAAAAGTAAATATTGGTCTCAATCTTACAAAAGGACTTTGAGCAGGAGCAAATCCTGAAATAGGAAGAAAATCTGCCGAAGAAAGTGAAATGGAAATAAAAGCAGTTCTTCAAGACACAGATATGATATTTATCACTTCTGGTATGTGATGATGAACAGGAACATGAGCAGCACCAGTTATTGCAAATATAGCAAAAAATATGTGAATATTAACTGTCGGTATTGTAACTAAACCATTTAGTTTTGAATGAAGAAAAAGAGAAACAAACGCAGAAGAAGGACTCAAAAAAATGAAAGAATCTGTAGATACACTTATTGTTATCCCAAATGATAAAATTTTCACTGTTATCGACAAGAAAACTACTTTCAAACAAGCTTTCACTATGATAGACAAGATTTTGTTCTTGGGAGTTCAGTGAATATCTGATCTTATAGTAAAACCAGGTGATATTAATATCGATTTCGCGGATATCAAAGCTGTTATGACAGATTCTGGAAATGCACTACTTGGAATCGGTTATGGAGCATGAGAAAAGAGAGCAGTAGATGCTGCTAGAAAAGCTATTGAAAATCCATTATTGGAAACAAATCTTGATTGAGCTAAAAAAATAATCTTTGCTGTTTCTGGTTGACATGATCTTACTCCTACCGAAGTAAGAGAAGCTGCTTCCATAGTTGAAGAAATTATAGACCCTGAAGCTAATTTCTTCTGGGGAATGACCTTTGATGAAAGCATGGAAGATGAAGTAAAAGTAACTATTATCGCTACAGGATTCGAAGAACAAAGCAAAGAAACAATTCTCAAAACCCCAAAAAGAGATATGCTTGGTAGATCAATAAAAAGAGAATCTGAAAATTTCATTACAAGAATAACAAAAGAAGAAACATCAAATTCAAGCAACCAAGAATCAGAAATTGATCTAGATACTGTAGAAGAAGATATAGAAACACCTGCCTTCATCAGAAGATCATTAAATAAATAATTAACCTAATCCTATATAACGAGAAAAATCTGGCTAAAAAGTCAGATTTTTTCTTTTGTTTTTCTCTTCCATTTTACTATACATACCAAAAACTATTTATCATTGATTAAAAAAATATGTATTTTGCTATTTTATGAAAACACCCACAAATAAGCCTAGCCGAACTTCAAAAGGTACAACCAGTATTTTTTCCTAGTACAAAAAAAGGAATAATTATTTTTGAAACCAAAAAACCAGAATTATTAAAAACACTTGGTTGATCTATAAAAAGTGGCGTAGTAATAACAGAAAAAGACCTCCAAACAATTTTACAAGATACCAAAATCATAGGAATCCAAGAAGAAGCTATTGGTAAACACTTCAAAAGAACTATTGGAATCAAAAGATTTAAAAAAGTAAAAATCAATCATACCGACAGAGAAATCAAAGAAAAAGGAAAAGAAATCATCAATCTTGATAATGGAAAATATGGAATAGTAGAACATTACCAAAATATCCCTTTATACGAAACAATAGATTTCGAAAAACCATGACGCAGTATGTCTATGTGAATGATGCCAGCAAAACTGACTCATATCTTGATTAACTTATGAATCAACAGTGTCATTACGAGTGAAAACAAAACAATTCATGACATAACCATCTACGATCCTTTCTGTGGATCAGGGACAACTAATTTTTTAGCAAATTATATGGGCTACAACACAGTTGGTTCCGATATAAATATCAAATACGCTGAGCAAAATCTCTCACGACGACAAAATATTAGTTTATATAATTCAAATGCTTCTATATCATTTTTTAACCACGACATTACAAAACCTAATCTATCTAACCCATCTAATCTATCTAACCAATCTATAATAATCACCGAATGACGACTTGGCCCAATTATTACCAAAAAAAGTAGTCTCGATCAAATACAAAAAGCACAACAACAAATCACCAAACTTTATATAAATTTTTTCAAAAATACATTAGAATCTGATTTATTTTCTACTATAGTCTGTACAATTCCATGGTATATTGGTCACGATAATTCTCACGAACAACATTTTCAAAAAACAGTAGAAAACCTTGAATACCAACGAAAAAGTATTTCAGAAATCTACCAAAGACCAGAACAACAAGTAGGCAGGAAAATTTGTATTATTACAAAAAAGGGGAGAGTGTAAACACTCAATCCCCCCTTTAAATTCTTAAATAAGGGCCACTACCGCTTTTTGTTCGAAAACTTCGATCGAACAAACATTGGCGACAATAGCTCCTGAACAAGCCCCAAACGAAAATTTTTCGCAATCAGAATAGGGTCTTGCAGAATTTTCTGGCACAGATACCTCAATGACCATTGGATGTGTTTCAAAACCAAGCGGATGTTTTTCTTTTGTTTCCAAAAGAGCTTGTTTTGTTCTAAAAACCCCTCTACGTATCTCATCGTAAGGCATACCAGAAACAATAGTCTCCGCTTCCTGTTTTGAAACAGGGAAAAATCCTTGTACCATATTTTTTGATTTTTTTGTTTAACGAACTTACTATACATATATAATAAACAAAATCAATATAAAGTTTGTATATTATAACTCAATCTTTTATTTGATTTTTAATTATATTTTTCTAAACTAAACCAGCAAAAAAAACCAAAAAAAAATGAAAAGATTTTTAACAAAAGAATTTTGGGTCGAATATATAACAATTTATATTTCGATCATCATTGTTACCATTACAATCCAAATTGTAATTTTACGGCTAGATGTATTACTATTGGCATATTGTCTAGCAAAATCTATTTTTACAACTATACCCAATGTAGCTGCTATTATGTATGGCAGAAACAAAGAGATAATAAGTAAAAATAGATTTAGAGAAGCACTTTTATTTGTTTTTTCAAGTCTTCCTTATCTAGAAATATTTTTGATTTCTGGCTATGAAAGAAATTGGGAAACAATAGGTAAAGTAATCGTACTATATTTTATTGCATATTTTATTATGGGATTATTCAATAGACCATATCTAGAAACAATAAAAAAAATAGTATGTTTACCAGAAAAGATTGTAAAAAAAACTATAAGAAGAAAAAAAAGGAACGCTTTATAAGCGTTCCTTTTATCTTTTTTTATAAAAACACAACAAACTACCAGCAAAAACCAATAAAGAGAAACCAATACTTGTCAAAAATATTTTTATAGATATTATTTCAAAAAATTCTATAGGAAATAATTGAATCAAGGCACTAGATCAATCAAAAGATCGATTACCTTGAGGAAAAAAAATATAATGAAAATTATTAAATAATAATTCAAAATCTACAAATACAGCAATTATTATCAATAAAATCAAGATCAAAGAAACAACCGATCATCGCAAAAATCACAAAGCAATTTTTTTCTTAAATTTCAAATACCAAAATAGCAAAAAAATACTAAAAAAACCAATTAACGAGATAATTCCTATCAAATAAACCATTGAAAATATGTTTTCAACATCTTGCAAATGACTAAGTTCATTGACAGTAAATAAAGAATAAAACTGCCCAAGATACTGCGATGACAAATAAGGAAACGAGTAAAAGAGGAGTGGAGACAACACAAAAATAGCAATTAAACAACAAATAAAAACAATAAACAATATTTTATAAACATATTTCATAAAATTGATTATAAGTAAACATCTTTTAATATTTATAATAAGTAACAAAGAAGAAACAATAGAAAAAAACCCAAATAACAATAGAAAAAAAAATTATTTGATTTATAGATAAATAACAATAAAATCAGATTCATATTTTATCAAAACAATACTTTATGTACCTAGATAATCCCAAGCTTCAAAAAGAAAAAGCAGAAAGCACCAAGAAAAAATGGGAAGCTCTTGTTTTTGGAGATAAACC
>Ga0334901_1003737_pt1 | contig 11069 bp, 3 predicted proteins | sample GraSluR3_MG_3_FD_207216 | JGI IMG/M metagenome (GOLD analysis project Ga0334901, IMG submission 207216) | Sludge microbial communities from methane-producing bioreactor in Wageningen University, Netherlands - Granular Sludge_15_08-R3 | ecosystem: Engineered > Bioreactor > Anaerobic > Unclassified...
TCTCCCGGTGGTGATACCCGCTTTGTCAAAATATTCCCGGAAATACTGCACCCTTTCCGAATCTTTTTCATAAACAACCAGGTTTAACGACGAGCCCGCCAAAAGTCCTTTGATGAGATTAACATCTTTGCTCCCAAAAACAAGCCCGTAACCTTCGTCGATGCCCGTTGCCCGGATTATATTTTTAGATTCATCTGTTTCCGAATAAACAGCCGGTTTGTTTCCTGCCATAATTTTCACCGTTTCCACCGGCTTTTCCCCAAATACCAAAATGGTTCCGTCAGCGGTTACCGCAATCAGTTTGCCGTTGGCGGCAACCAACCTTTCCACATTTTTTTCGGTGCTGAAACTCCAGGATACTTCCGGTTTTTGTCCGAGAGAAAGTTTGAGCGCTTTTACACCCGAGCTGTCGGCGGCAAAAAGACAATCCCCGGCTTTAATCAGGTCGTTGGTTGCAGAAATATTTGAAATCCATAACGTATCGAGTTTTTTATCTGCATCGAGTTGGGCTGCCCATATTTTTTTTCCTGAAAAATAGAAGGTATTCCCATCGATAACCGGGTATTCTCCGGCTTCAGAAATTTTGTTTCCGTTTTCCGAATCATACATCATGGTCTTTCGTTCGCGGTGATGGTTAAAAAACACCTTCTCGCCGGCAAAGGTAAATGCGCCGCCGGTTTTCCCGCTGGCTGCAAGCTGGTAATAAAGCGCTTCCCCGGTTTCCAGGTCGAAAGCCGCCGGTACAGAACGGCCCCCGGCCACCAGCAATTTGTCCCCGCTGATGGTAAAAGCCCCCTGCGGCGCCACGTGGGCAAAAGCCGGCGAACGGTGAGGCTGTAATATGTAATTGCTGCCGGTGCCTTCATTTTTCCAGATGATATCGCCGGTAGCCGCATCGAGCGCATAAATAAAGGTTCCCATCAAAGGGAAAATGCTGGCTGCCGTGTAAAGCATATCGTCTTTAATGACAATTCCGCCCCGCGCCGGCCACATGGAAATGAGCCGTTTGTTTCCCAGCAGTTTATTTTCAGAAGGAGCAAGCAGCCGTTTCCAGACCAAAGCGCCGCTTTCGGAATCGAGGCAATAACAATAGCCATCGTCGCCGGTAAAAAAGAGTTTCCCCTTGTTAAAAGCCAGTGGCAACCGCACCGGCCCGTCGGCATAAAAACTCCACAATTCCCTGCCGGTTTCCAAATCGATGGCCACCACTTTGTCCTGGTCGTTAAACCCGATAAATAATTTATTCCCGGCCACGACCGGTTCAAAAATCCTGTCGAATTTCATCAGGTCCCGGTTCAACGGGTCGTCCCACACCGGTTCCCTGGGCGAATAATTTATCTGCCACTGCAGGTAAAGTTCATCAGCCAGTTGTTCCGGAGAATTGCCCGAACGGTTGGAATCGTACCGCCACATAGGCCAGTCGTCACCATACACTGAAAACCCCGATGTAAAAAGGATTAAAAATGAGAGTATTCCGGCTAATTGATACTTCATGGTTGCGTCGATAAAAATGGTTTTGCGCTAAAAATAGGAAATTATGAGGAGGGGCGCAAAACAATTTAAATTATTCATTTAATTCAACTTTCGCCCATAAATTACTTTGTGATAACTCGATTGCTTTTTCCAGGTCTTCATTGGCCTGTTTTTCTTTACCGAGACCGTTGTAGCCCAGTCCCCGTAAAGTATAGGACTGCGACCTTCTTGTATTTTCGGCCTCGCGCTCCCCGAAAATGACGCCCACTTCTGAAATCGTCTCACTGTCGAGTTGTTCATCGGCATCGGCAACCATTGCTTCAAACACCTCCTTTGCTTTGGAATTATTACCCAGTTTGGCGTAACCAAGCCCACGGTAATAAGTCATTATTCCCGATGTCCTTTCCTGTTCTTCTTCCGTTGCTTTTTTATAAAAAGTATTCGCCTTGCCTTTGTTCCCAAGTGCATCATGTGCCAACCCGATATAGTAGTTCACCTGGATTTTCCGGTTCCCCAGACGGGCGCTCCCGGCTTCTTCCTCCGGAACCTGTGCTTCGAGAAAATGTTCCAGCGCTTTGTTGTAATTTTTTTCCGAATAGTATTTTTTGCCCAACATCAACTGTGCATCGATAATTACTTCCCTCACCCTCGATGCCCCTTCGCGATAAGCAAATTCCACTCCGTCGAGGTATTCAACAGCTTTGTCAGGTTGTCCGGCAAGGGTAAGTACCGCTATCTGGCGGATAAAAGCATCGTCCCGGTTTTTAACCACTTCATTTTTTCCATCGAAAAGTTTTAACCTGGTGTCGATTGAAGCATTGCTCATTTCATACAAGGCATCCAACTCAGAATAATAAATGGCTTCGTTACCGTTGAGTGATACCGCTTTTTCATAATAGGGAATTGCCTTTAATCCATCGCCGTAGTGCCGGTAATAACCCCAGCCCAGGTTTCTGTATGCAATGGCAAGACCGGGATTGGATTTTACTGCATTTTCCCAGCTTTCCACTGCCTTTTCAGGTTGTTTTTCAAACAAAATATTCCCGATGTAATAGTGTGCTTTTCCATCGTTGGCGTTGTAGTTTAATGCTGTTTTCAGTGCTTCAACGGTTTCTAAGCGGTGTGGAAAAACATAATCGGTGCTTTGTGCAGAAGCAGCTTTAAAATGTTTTTCCGCCCGGCCCCGGTTGCCTTTTTTGTCGTAAACAAACCCCAGGTAATAATCGATAAGCGGATTATTGTTCTGAAAGCGATGAAGCACCTCTTCGGCTTCGTCAAGTAATCCGTCATTGATATACCCAACCGCAAGTTCGAGGTAATTTTCATGGAAATCCCTCATTTCTTTGTTAAGTGACGCAAAAAGTTTTTCTGCTTTTTGGTGTTCGCCGGCGGCTTTTACCGCCAGGTAATATTCATTTCCTGCCCTGAAGTCGAGTGGGTCATCCTTCAGTACAGGCTGAAGTGTAGCAATTGCTCCGCTGAAATCCCCCAATTTCCTTTGAACAGATGCTTTCAGGGCAAGGGCGCGGTTATTTCGTGCATTGGTCGATAACGATTCATTGATTTGATGCAGGGCTTTTTCGAAATCGCCTCTTGCGGCAGAAATTTGTGCCAACTGAAAATAAGCCGGAGAATGATAAGCATAATCCCATGTGGCCCGGTAAAGTGTGTCGATGGCTTCATCGTAAAGCCCCAAAGCTTTAAGGGTTAATCCCTGCAAATACAGCGCTTCACAGGTTGACGGCCGGGTATAATCCCTGGTCAGCCTTTCAGTAGCCCGCGAAAAATAGCTTCTGGCCGTTGAATAATCGCCGTTTTTAAGGTAGTTGTTTCCAACAGCAGTGTTCGTACGCACGTCGCCCGGGTCGCGTTTCAGCGCTTCCATATACCAGTCCATCTGGTTATACCTCGGGGCATAAAACTGTTCCACCCTTTTCCCGGTTAAATACAATTCTTCCACTGTTTCAAGTTCATCCGGAGCCGGATAACCTTGCCAGGGTTCCGGGAGTTCTTCAACCGGATCAGGCTCGGCAGGCTGATAGTCGATTAATTTTTCCTTCGTTTCGGTATTGGCCAGTTCTGTATAAAGATCATCGATATTAAAATCAGTTTTTAATTGAATCTCCTCAGAGAACGGTTTGTCGGGTGAAATCACGATATTTTTTTCATATATAATTTCGCCCTTATTTTTTAGAATAACTTTTGCATTATCAATCTTTTGGGTTGAATAGTAACCAAGAAATACGGCGTTCCCTTCCCGTTCTTCGAGGTTAACAGCCCCGTTCAGGTTCGCATATTTAAACCCTTCTGTTCCCTTCACCGGATACCAGTACTGTTCCCAGCGTTTTACTTCATAGGGTCTTATCCAGCTGTAGTCGGGTTGATTATCGGAATATGCACCCACCATTAATTCCACATAAGGGCCGTCGTTTTCGGTTAACCTGGCTTCAGTAGCCTGCCCGCGTTCTCCGGAGCCCCATTCCCATAATTTCGCACCTCTCACGATGTTGTGATCGCCTATGTGAACGGTGCCTGAATTTTTGCCATGATCGTACCCGCCCATAAAATCTTCCTGCAACTCGTGAACAAAGAACGAGTTGGAGGTTTCAACATTTTTCCACCAACTGATATCGACACCTTTCGTGAAATCGTTTCTCCTGTAGTTTTCATAAGAAACCGGCCAGCGTGCAAAATCGGTTTTGGAGTGGTAGGTGACAACCTGCGCACCCGACGGAAAAATGGTTTGGTAATTTTCGTTGGTATGTGTAGCTACATTGGCCCAATATAAAAAAGAATGGGTAAACGGTGAAGAGTTGTAAATCCGTCCTTCTGCTTTATAGTACGATTTTCCCGGAAAAACCGTAATACCTATGGTCCATCTCATACCGTGGCGCGGTTCATACTCTCCGACCCAGATCGTTTTACTGCCATCTTCGTTTTCAACGGTGGTATAATCTACTGGTAGAAAAGTGGATGCCCGGTGATGGTGCAATACGCACCATTCAATGCCTCCCGATACCCATGCACCCGTCATCCCGATGTTGGACGGCCTTACCACATTGTTTTTATAAATAAAATTATACCCGTTGGTTTTATCGGTGGCATAATAAAGTTTTCCTCCTATTTCAGGCGTTATGGCTACTTCAATGAATTCGTTTTCGAGAATGAGTGTTTGCCAGGCTTTGTCCACCCTCTCTCCGGTATATTGATCATTCAGTGCTAAGGGATAGTAGTGCCTCGAAGCCCCCTGGTAGGCCTCCCCTCTGAAAAAGATGGGGTTTTTATCGGGCTCTGAAACGGTATAAGTGGGAAGCACCCATTGTTTTTCGGTAAGCGAAACCTGTGCATCAGTGGTTTGTGTGCTGAAAACAGCGGCAGAAAAAATATAAATAAATAATACGAATGGGGACAAAAAGGACAAGTTGATCTTCATTTTATTTTGATTAAATGTTTTGCAATAATTGTTCATTATTCATTTGTTTTATATCCCAAAAGAGGGAGCCGGTTTCAGTGATTGTTACCCGGCAGCAATTTCCAGCATACGTTTTACCGCCGGAGTTGGTTTTGTGATACTATCAGCAGAGCCTATGGTTATTGTCGGTATCGCACCGTGATCCAGGTGGATCTGCATTCTCATTTCTTCTTCTTTATTCCGCCCTCCGAGGCGTGAATACCCAAAACTGCGGGACAATTTACCAAAAAGGCGTTCATTAAGGTCGCACCCTCCGGTACGTTCCAATCCTTCGGTTGCAGCATGAAAGCTGTCGAAAAGATGAACCTGGCCGAAAGACTGTGCCTGGGCGGTGATTTCATTTAGCCCTTCTCCGGCAATAACCAGCCCGTTTCCAAGTCCGCGAATATGCCGGATGAGTTCTATCATACCTTCGGCAGGGGTTTTCGATTCTACCAGGCAATTATGGATGTTCCAGATATTGAGTGTTACATCGATAAAAATTGATTCAAGCGATTCTTCCCGGGCCGCTTTCCGAATACTATCGCCCAGAATAGCCTGCCACATGCTTGACCCCGGGTGTATTTTTACCATTACCTTTTTATCCCGATGGTTCAGAAGCCCCAGATTGGATTCGGGAACTCCAAACGGGCGGTCGAAATTTCCTCCTTTGTGCCAGCTCCAACCCTGAAGTTCCTTTTTGTCGAGCGAGCGGTACGAAAAATCCCGGACCTGTTTGTATGCCGGGTGATTTGGGTCGATATCGATCGAGTTAAAATGCGGCATAACATGAAAGCCCATTTGTTTGCCTTTTTTGATAAATTCTTTTGCATTTTCACTGGCCACAAAATTCGGGTAATTTTCGTCGTATGGGTCGGATCTCCATCTTGGAAAATGGATGATAACTCTTTCAGGAGGCACTTTTTTTGCCAGGGCATCGAGAATATCCGGTCTTCCGGGACACCATGAAATGGCCAGTTTTACATCGTGTATCCATGATTGGCGTTGCTGTTCTTCTTTTTCCAGGCTGAAGGCTTTCCAATACCATTGCCGGTATTGTTCCGCAGGTTCGTGCCAGCTTTTGCGAAAAGTATTGAGCCGCCAGCAAAGGCCCCCGGCGCTCAAATTGTTGTCGATTGGCCCGTACGCTTCGCTGTCGAGCCCAAGTAAAAACGGATCGGATTCTATACCGGTTTGTAATGCTTTGAATCTGAATTTGTGGTCACGGGTGTGTACCCAGAATCCCCCTTCTTTCGATTGCAAAATGGCTAACCCCGCTTCCCATGAATAGGGCCATTTCCACCTCCGGTTGTGAATGAGGGGATCGTCCAGTTTCAATTTAACGCCCTGAAAAAAAGGAACTACGAGATCGAGTGTCGGTTTAAGGCCTGAAATCATCCACCGGCAACCCATTACCCCGGGACGTGCAGAGTAGGCGGAAGGTTCAATAAGCAAATCTCCTGTAGCCGGATCGGCAGAGATAAAAATAACACCGTCACCCTCCCAACTGTGGAATACAATTTCTGCCCGCCGGTCGGATACCTGCCGGGTTTCCACCGTGCCAAATTTTTCTTCATTAATATCCATCGTTTCGCTGTCGGCATACAACAATTGCAATGCACGGAAGCTGCCGGTGTCTGGTTTTTTTATAAATTCTTCTCCGGTAAATTTACTTTTAAACGATGTTAACACACCTTTATCTATGGTTGCCGTTAATGTTTCTGTTTCCACAAATACTTTATTATTTTTTACTGAAACAGAAACCTGTTGGTCAGGTAAAGAATCAAGGGTTATAATTTGTGCAGATACATTTGTCTGATTTCCGCTTAATTGGGGAGCGATTAATGCTGCAGCAGCTGTGGACCCTGCCGATTTTAAAAATTTCCTTCTTTCCATCGTATTTTTTTATTTTTTATTGAATTTAAAAGAATACAAATCGGCGTCTTTCAAAAAAATACGTAACCTCACCGGTTTACCCAACAAATTGTTCACGTCCGTTTTTCCACCCCATGAAACAATCCGGCTGATTTCGTTGCCGATTATTTCCTGACAATCTTCAATGGTGTATCCGGGAATCGGGTTTCTATCTTCATCCTGTATCTCCATCCGGATTGCCCCTGCGGCAGAAGTGGAATAGTTTATTTCCAGTTCACCACCTTCAAAAATAAAGGGTTTCGTTAGTATTTCTCCGCCGTCATACCCGGCAGCAAGCGATGCAAAACCGTCGATGCGCAGAGAATACCTTTTCAGGTGTGCCGAAGGTTGCGCGTAATTTTCGTTCACATAAACCGACATTTCGGTGGGGCCGGTCTGCACCACATTCAGCGCCGGATAATTCGAGCGCGAAACCCAGTTTTCCAATCCAATTCCCGGGCGAATAAACGATTCCATAAAAGTGCGGTCGTAGTTGTTACCACCCCGGCTGGTCATAAAAAAAGCATCAGAACAGTCTTTAAAGTATTTGGGATTGACGTTCAGCGCTTCTGCCTGTTCATTTGTCAGCACCTGCCGACCGGGCATAAAGCGTGCGCCGATGGCCACGTAAATGTGGGGCGCCCGGTAATAAGGGCTGGTTTGCTGGGTGTAAAGGTGTTCATGCGGAGTGTCCCCAAAAGTCATTTCTTCCGGCGCCGACCAGTGAATAAAATCATCGGAGGTAGTGCGGCTTACGCTTCTGAACCCGTCGAATCCCCCACCCGACCAGGTGCGGAAATAACAAACATATTTTTGTTCAGATTCGGACCAGAAAGCCACATTTTGCGAATCGAACACCCCTTCGCTAAAAACGGGTTCCTCCTGCAGTTTTTCCCAGTGAATGCCGTCGGGAGAAACAAAAGCGATCAATCCGCTTTTTCGGGTCCCGCCCAGGGCCTTATATTTTTATCCACAAACGGGCTAAAATTATGGGTTGCCGGAGCAGCGTGTGCCAGGATAACATTATTTTTTCGCGTCCCGTCAATTTCGTATATACCCAATTCCGGCTTAACCCAGTTGATGCCATCTTCCGATTCGGCGTAACAGGTTACTTCGTTATCCGAGGCGTCGTTCCCGGCTTCCCTGATGCCCCGGTAGTAAGCCCTGAAAACATCACCATCTTTTATCACCGTGCAATAGCCGCTGAAGTTTCCCTCCCATGGGTGGTCGAAAAACAGCACTTTCCCTTCGTTTCGTGGTTTGTGCATCTGAACCTCTGCATTTGTCAGCTTTTCGATTAAAAAATGATCGACAAAAAGTTCGCGCCGGTTCTGTATGGAAACGACGTTTTGCGCAGTTATTCCTTCAAAAATGAAAAAAATAGTGCTAACCGTTAAAAAAGCTTTTTTCACTGATTTCATCGGAAATATTTTTTAATTCTCCGGGCTAAATATTTGTTTTTATGATTTCAAGTTCGTTCCCGTCATCGGATATTTTCATGGTTACCTTTCGGTTTCCCTTAAATTTATAAACGATTTCATTCTCTTTTCCAATGAAAGGCTTGACCAGCTTTTTTAGCTCATCGCCGGCCATATCGTCAGTAATAATCCATTTTCCTTTTCCATCCCGGAATTCCTTTGTTCCGGAAACATACTCAGCGGCAAATTTTTCGGGGGCAAAATGTTGCGAAGTAACCACAACCAAACCGTTTTTTTCAACAAGAGAAGAGACATCTTCCAATGTTTTTTCACTCATAAACAAACCGCACAAAAAGGCCAGTTTAACGGTTTCCAGGTATTCTTTCGTAACGTTGTCGTCGAATACAACCGGAGAATTAACGGGTGCAAAAGACCGGTGAGGCATTCCTTTGTAGTAGTTGCCGGCGTTCCACGAAAGGCTCTCCTTTTTTACCAATCCGTGGGTAATGGTGTGCCAGGCTTTTATCCACTCCTCCGATTCGGGACTTGTATTGAGATCGTAAGCTCCAAACAGCCAGTCTTTCCAGTATAAATCCCGTGTTCCGTCGCCTTCTTCAACGGTGCAAAACACCCCTTCGCCCTGTCCCCATTCAGTATCGTCGAAACGAATGATTGCAATTTCGGGTTCAAAGTCGCGAAAGGTATAAGGGCGTGGATTATTGGGAACATATTCCTTTGCAAAACGGCTAAGCGCTTCGCCTCTTTCCAGCAATTTTATTTCGTCGTTGTCCGTCACTTCGTATGTGTGGTTGCCAATGGCTTCAACATAGGCTTTATCGATTCCCGCCCAATAGGCAAACAAAAGGTTTCCCCACAATTCTTCGGCAGAGTGGCCGGGGAAGCTGTTGTGGTTCCAAAAGTCGATGCAGGCCCACAACTCCTGGTTGTATTGCATACTGGCTCCCATAGCACAGGCGGCCATTACATTCGACCAGTTTTCCTTCATTTGTTTGTAGGCCGGCGGGATGCCTGCACGGGCAAAATTATGGAACAGGACCGGCCACACATGTTCCGTCAGCACCCGCGGAGTCCCGTACATTTTGCATTCATCGACGAGCGATTTCGCTCCCTGGTAAACCGCCAGATCAGCCGATTTAAAATCCATTCCTGTCGGTTCGGCAAGGCTTACCAATTCCACACCCGGACGACGAAGGGTCAGTGTTAGATTTCGGGTGATCTGGGAATGCTCCAGTTCGTCGTACTGAAGTCCCCAAACTGCGGGCGACCGGTTCAGGCTTTTAATTACAGGCGGCGGAAATTTAAACAAATGCAGATTATCGGGCTGCCGCACCCAGTTGTGCCCGTCCGTGCTGAACATGTCGAGCCGCCAGTTTCCTGTTTCCACGTTGACTATCACATTCAGATTTTCTTCTTCGAAACTTCTTGTAAGCTTTTCCATTTTTTCCGCTTCTTCTTCGATGGTTCCCGTCGGACCCCTGTATTTATACACAACAAAATCGACCCCCAAAGCATCCATCGCTGCCACGTTGAAAAACTCGCCGGGTTTAGGCTTGTCTCCCGAATTATCGATGCCGAGGTAAAAATTTTTCGTGTTACTCTTACTCATTGAAGGAGGTGCATTTTTCGGATCGCTTCCCCAGTCTTTATTAGGTTCAGGCCCCATTTCAAATTCCAGCGTTCCGCCTTCCATCAATGTTTGGTATTCAATCCAGGGCTTGTTGTACGCTTTCCCGTTCAGTTTTGCCGACTGGATATAAAAATTGTCTTCGCTTACGTTCCGGGCAATAATTTTAAAGTCATTGCCGCTGTCGAGGTGCAAAATCATTTCCGGGAAAATGGGAGAGCCGATCAAATAGTACGGTTCAACCGGGTCGAAAGGGAAGAGTCCCATGGCGCTCATCACAAACCATGACGACATCGCCCCGGCGTCATCGTCCATCGATTCGATATAACCTTTCGGATCGGTACGGTAAATGCGGCTGACCACAGGTTCATCAAATGGGCCGTGGTTGTGATAAAGTTGCACCACCTCTTTGGTGGTGAAAGTGCGTGCCCATTTTTGTGTAAGGTACGGCTTCCCAAAAAAATTGAACATAAACGGCGCCTGCAAATCGGGCTCGTTTAGGTGCATATAAAAATCATTTTCGAAAAAATAGTTCAGGTCTTCCGCCATCAGTTCCCTTCCGCCCCGCAAGTCAGTCAGCCCTTCGGCATCATGCAAAACAAACCACCGGTAATGCCAGAGGTTTCCTTCGTAAACGTATAGTTTGAATATTTCTACATCGGGAACGGGTTTGCCTTCGGGAGTAAAAAAGCCGCGAACATTTCCCTGATTATCTTTTTGCTCCGGGCACCACAAATCGCGGTATGCCAAAGCCGCTTTTTTCAATTCTTCGGCTTCCCTGTCTTTTCCCAGTGCTTGTGCTATTTTCATTGCCGTGTAGGCATGGTATGCCTTTTCCAGTTTTCCACTTACATTCCGATCGTCATATCCTTCATAATCCGCTTTCATCCCTTTGAATGCCAATTCCATGTCCAAATCAACCAATCCTTTATTGAATGCATCCATGATTACAGCGCTTGTAAATTCCATACGAATGGACGGAGTCGGCCAATAGAAGTCGGCTTCGTGAAAACGCGGGTTTTTTACACCTCCAAAAATGGATGTCTGGAAACTGCTGTCCTTTATGTGCCGGTGTTTATAATAATCGACCAGCGAGCGGGCTATATTTTTTGATATTTCGGGCTCCAAAAGGGAAACCAGCGAATATTTCCGAAAATCATCCCACAGG
>Ga0334901_1003740_pt1 | contig 11063 bp, 12 predicted proteins | sample GraSluR3_MG_3_FD_207216 | JGI IMG/M metagenome (GOLD analysis project Ga0334901, IMG submission 207216) | Sludge microbial communities from methane-producing bioreactor in Wageningen University, Netherlands - Granular Sludge_15_08-R3 | ecosystem: Engineered > Bioreactor > Anaerobic >...
ATTTGAAAAGAAAAAATATTGTTCCAAATAAAATGATTGACAGACAATTAACTACGGTGCATAACATGGGGTGCAAGCCATGTGGGGGATGCGATGACCTCGGGGCAGCAGAGCCCGCTCGGGGGCTGCCCTAACGGCGGATGAAGACGATGCGCCACGAACTCCCCCACGGCTCACACCCCCAGCCGTTGGCAACCATGGTGGACGAAAACGAAGATTTAGCCCATCGGCAGCCTGTTTCGGAGTGAAAATGAATTGACAACATCAAAATTTGCGGGTAGGCTGAAAGCGTTGCGCTTGGGAAGGCGGCTGGAGAGAACAGGCCTTCGAGGGGCTAGAGAATATTTCGCCACCCTCGACCGAAATGGCGGATGACGCCTAGCCTGGTTTGCTTGCTAAAGGCTGCTTGGAAAAGTGGGGTAGAAAGCCCACGCTGAAGGGAGGAAAGGGCTTTTCGCATTATCGGGCTGAAAATGCTAATCGGGGCTGGAATCTAGAAATGGATGTGATGAAGCCCACCCAAGAAGAATGGTACGTCAGCAGCCTCTGAAAGGAAATTTTGGTGGCTAGGCACTGAAAATTTGGAAGGAATGGCTGGACACGATGAGATAATTCCCTCTACCCCACCGCACCTCACCAGCGGAGCGGGTACGCTGACAGGCAAGTGGCTTGCTGCTGGGCAGCGTTATCACGGGGGGACATGGGGGCATCGACCGCTCAACCTTTTTTTAAACCACAGGGTGCCAACAAGGGGTGCAAGCCATGTGGGGGATGCGATGACCTCGGGGCAGCAGAGCCCGCACGGGGGCTGCCCTAACGGCGGATGAAGACGATGCGCCACGAACTCCCCCACGGCTCACACCCCCAGCCGTTGTACGCAATTTTAGGACAGAAAATCGACTATAAAATCAAGTTTAATATTGAAAATTTTAAAACCTAAGACTATGGAATGGATATTAATTTTGGGGATTTCTCTAATTTTAGTAATAATAATAAGTAATAGAAATAAGAAAAGTAAACCAATTGAAGTTAAAGTAGAAACAACAAAACCAATATCAAATATAAATACTGAAATTTCATCCCCAGAAATCTCAAATGAACGTTTAGAAGAAATAAAAAATGAAGCTTTAACAGATAAGAAAAAATATATATTAAATCTGAAGAATTCTAAAGAATATAGTGAAGCTGCAATGATTATTTTTAGTAGCGTTTATAAAAAAATGGATAATGTTGATAAATTCGGCAACCCTTGGTTGAAGTATAACTCAAAATCGGAAGAATTTAAAAAAAATAATGACATTGACGGTGAAATAGAATTGCTTGAAAAGGCAATTGCTGAAGACGTTTATACACCATTTACTTACGAACGTTTAGCTATTCTTTACAGTAAGAAAAAGGATTATAATTCTGCATATATTGTTTGTAAAAAATGGTTTAATACTGATTATTGGAAAATTCCAAATATGTTAAGTGGTAGTTTGAAATTAATGGATAGAATGGAAAAACTTGAAAGTAAATTAAATAAATAATTTTTTCATAATGTTGGAAATAACAACAAAACAATCAAGGCAGATAAATGAAATATTAAAACAAATACTCAAGACAAAGCACCTTTTTCACTCACATTAATTTTAAAAAAACAGTATTATGAACAAAAAAACTTCATTAATCAGTTTACCTATAATTATTTTACTTGTAATCACAGGTTGTATGGGTGTATCACACATCTCTACTTCTAGCGGTATTGATACAGGGAGTTTAAATCAAATCCCAAAAGGAAGTAAGGTAATTTTCGCAGAAAAGAAAGATATTTCAATCAATGACTACTATGAAGAAGTTCTGAAGATTTTAATGCTTCGTGGTCACAGAATATTGAAAGAAGATAAACAAAGGTATTACATTACAACTGAAGGTAAAGATGTTGGTCAATCTACATTACAAAGAATGACACTTTTTATAACTTCTGAAAATAATAGTTGCATTCTAAAAATCAACACAGAATGGAAGGGGGGTACTGAAGCAGCTGCAATGGCAACTGCAATGAGTGGGATTCCAGTACATTCTGATTGGGCTATCGCTTCTTGGGAAATAAATAGATTAGGTATGGCTTTTGCTGAAAGTTTGGCGATTGCAAAAGAAATAAATAACGCTGAAATATTTTTCGAGTAATTTTTGTAAAAACATCTGTAAGCGACATTACTTGTCGTAAGGTTGTTTTAAGTTTGTTATTTCGTTAAGCTAGTTAAATCTCAATGATATTCCTAGCACTAGGGTTATAATTATTAATTAAATTGATGTATTATGAGAAAGAGTGTTTTATTATCAACATTTTGCTTATTATCTATTTGTTTTTCAGCAAAAGCACAGATAAAAGCAACTACAGAAAAAGGAGATACAATTTTAGTTTTTGAGAATGGTACTTGGAGCCATTTGAAGAAAGAAACGAAACCCGTTGCAAATATTGTTAGCAATGTAAAAGCAACAGTTACCGTTGATGAGTTTACAAACAAAAAGTCAGTTCAAACAGAGATTTGGCACAGATTTGGACAAGACAAGCTCAAAAACACAATTAGTGGTTATTTAAGAAAAATTGATAATCTAACTGTATTTTTAATCTCTTATAGTGGTGACGTGGGTTGTTTATCGAAACATTCCAGTACTCTAAAAGTTAAACTTTCAAATGGTGACATTATTGAGTTTAGCCAAATAAGTGATACTGATTGCGGAAAGTCTCCTTCAGCAAATTTCATCCCTTTAACAAAAGACCAACTAAACACACCAAGTTATAATGATATATTAATAGAAAACATAGAGTTATTAAAGAAATATGATTGGGAAACCATACGATTACAAGGGAGTAAATACTATACAGATATTATGCCATTTACAACTAGGGGTGTTGATAAACCTGAACAATTTTTCAGACAACATATAATTGCATCAGAAAGTAACTAATAAAAAACTGCGTACAACAAGGGGTGTAGCCAATGTGGGTTGACATTGGGAACTCGGAGCGGTTTCGCCCGCTCGGGCGTTTTCGTCGGGGGACGAAAACGTAACACGCTCTCCCACACTTGCCACACCCCCAGCCGTTGGCGGTAATTTTAGAGGACACACATAGACAAAGGTGATAATGAAAGGAAAGAATTACTTATTAGTTATTGCGATTGACAAATATCAAAATGAGGCTTTTCCGAATTTGAATAATGCAAAATTGGATGCAGAAAGATTTATTCATATTTTAACTACAAAATACAATTTTGAACTTGCCCAATCTCCTTTTTTTGACGAAAGTGCAACTAGAAAAAACATCGTTGAAGCTGTAAATCACTTGACAGGTTTTTTAACTATTGATGACAACATAATAATTTATTTTGCAGGACACGGCGAAATAAATCCAAAGACAAGAAAAGGTTTTTGGATACCTACCGATGCCGACAAGTCAATTGGCGACTATATTCCTAATTCAACTGTAATTGACGCAATTGAAGGAATTGAGGCTAAACATATTTTACTTGTATCGGACTCTTGTTTTTCGGGTACATTCCTTGAACAGACAAGAGCAAAATCAGATTTTCATTATAGTAAAATTGAACAACTAAAATCAAGGTGGGTAATAGCATCTGGAAGGTTAGAAAATGTTTCTGATGGACAACCTGGGGTTGGTAGCCCATTTTCAATAGCACTTATCGACTTTTTAGAAAACAATAAATCTAATACAGTATCATTCTTAGAATTAGCGACCCACGTTACTAAGGAAACTGGTATCGCATCGAAACAACAACCAATTATTGCACATATTCAGGGCGTTGGTCATTGTGGCGGACAACTAGTATTTAAATTAGTTGACGAACATATTAAACCACTATTTGACGAAGATTTAAGCAGATTATCTGTTTCATATGATACTGCAGTCAAATTGCAGCAATTAGGATTTCTACAAAAAAGTCTTTTCGGATATTATCAAACAGACAAAGAACCTGTAATCAAGAAAAAAGATAGTTCTAATGGTTTTATTTGTAGTGCATATACTTTTGATGAAATAACAGATTTTATTCCTGAAGACATTGAAGTTGACAACAATACTTACTTGGCTCGAACGGACGGATACGATAAATTAAGAGTTAAGAAATGGGAACACATAAGTGCTACAATAAATTATCAAAGAACTCACATTAAAGATACTCCGTTTATGGCAATTTGTCGTTGCAAAGGAAGAATGGTCGCCTTTAGTATAACAGAAGACGGCAAATACAATAATTTGATAACTTGGGGTTATAATCAAGCTGAAGCAGCAGGGCTACTGTTAATTGAATTATTTAGAGAAAATAAAATTCCTCTCAAATTAAAATAGCTGTCAAGAAAGGAAAAACTAGAATTAAATAACTCACCTAACATTTTAATTATGAGAGCGAAAATATTAACCATAATTTTATTGATGACAATTTTAAGTAAAACAAATTGTTTTGCTATGCCACCCTATGAATTTATTGAAATTTATAAGTTATATTTTGATGAGCAATATGAAGTTGTTAAGGCAAAAATGAAATCATTCGGGTTTGATTTACATTCGGAAGTACCACCTTACACTTATGATAATATTTCTTACAAAGGAGAATTTATTTTTGAAAAAAAATACACTAAGAAGGTTTATAGTCAATGTGGTAAATATGGGCCATATGATGTTGAATTTATTTTAGAACTAAAATTTAAAACAGAAACGGATAAAGCGTTTTCAAACAGCAGAATAGATTATAAATTCAAAACTGATGATAAGTACATATATGCTAGTGATATAATTATAAATGAATGGTTAAATGGTATTGATGAAAAAAATAGTTTTATAAAATTTAACCTAGATAATTTTGAGACTTATAATAGAAATGAAATTATTAATGCAACAAAAATTAATCCACAGTATAAAAAGCATTTTATAATAAGAGATACTACTGAAGTGTGGGGTAAAACAACTGAAAAAGGAATTCTTTTTACTTCAACAAAGCCAAAACTTGAATTCAGATTATTTTGGGATGGTAATCAAGGGAGTGCAATTTATACAATTTGGGGATTTATGATTAATAGAAAAGCATTATCCCCAATTAAAGACATTAATCTTTTCTTGAAAAATCAAAGGCATTAATTTAACAATAAAATTAACTCGGCTACTTTTTTTTGAATAATTATATTATGTTTAACCTTAATATCAAAGTGTTATGAACAGACAAACTAAATCTTCGCTACTCTTAATATTTATTTCTTCTGTGTTTTTACTTTTTTCAAGTTGCAGTGCTACGATGAAAATTCATAACAGGAAGAATTTTAAAATATTAAAAGAAACACCTATTGTTATTCAAATTCAAAACAGAGATATGCTTAATGCTGAACCTATGTTAAGAAACGAACTCTTAATGAATGGGTATAATGTAATATCAGCGAACGAGATTAGAAAATATTCTAGTAAAACTCTACGCGGCAATAATTCAAATTTATATTACCCTCAAATTATTTTACTTAGGGTAGACTATAGTATTTGGGTTAATTACAGCACTTTTAATATTTTCAATGTAGAAATTGTTGATTTTAAATCAGAAGAAATAATCTCTATTGCATATTATAATCAGAATGTTAACAATGCATTCTTTGCAGCACCTACAAATTCTGTAATCAAGAAATTTGTAAAAGGCTTTGAAGAACTTGTTGAATAGAATAATGTACAGTGTTATAGTTTGTATTTCATATTTCATTAGTATAGTGTTTTTTGTCAATTAAATCACTTAAATCTTTATGAAACCATCTATTTTTATAATAATTCTAATTGCCTTAAGCGGAAACACCTATAGTCAGAATGGTAATTATCTTTCTACAAAGTTTGAATTTATAAGTGAAAATAATCCTTCAATAAACAGAATCGAATATAAAAAGAACTTGCTAACCATTCAAATTAATGAATATCAGGGTCAATTCTTGGGAGGTAGAATACTTTGGGAATTAAGTGAAAACAATTATTCTGACTCAGAATTTCTAGAAATTTCTCTAAATAGTTTGATGAACTCTTATTATGACCAAAATTCTAAGGCACACATCAAAGTATTTAAGGCTAATATTTTGCTTATGGGGCAATCTGTTGATATTGCTGTAATCTATATTTGGAAATTTACAAACAACAATTCTTTCCGTATAGATTTATACGACCCAACCAAGAAAACAACAAACAGGTTTGATAATATTTCAAAACTATCAATTTAATAATCACTAAAAGTCTATTTTATGAGCCCAGATTTAAAGAAAGCTATTGAAAATTATTGTTCAAAGTTGCCCTATTTCAATGTATCAAGTCAGCCTCACGACGACAATCGGCTCTACACAATTTCTTACTACTTAGTGAAAACAAAGGAACTATTTGATGAAGATTTTTTCAAAAAGGAACTTCGTAAAAATTCTAAAGCAAGTTTAAACATATTAAATGATGCTCAATTTGAGGAATTTGTAGAAAATAGAATTAATGAAATTCAAAGAGGAAGTTATATTATTGAAAGAATATCTAACCTAATTTTTTAATAATAATAACTTCCTCATCGCTGAAAGTGAAGTAACAAATCTAGTTTTTCTTAGGTTCACCTTTTGGTTATTTTAACTTCACTGGTTATTTATTTGGTTCTAGGTGGTACAATTAATGAATTATTTAAAAGAAAAAAATAGTTGAAACATTAATTGTCAATTAGCAGTAACAACACGAAATAATGAAAAGAATACTATTAATCATTTTCTTACTAATTCCTTTTTTGGGTTTTTCACAATCCAATGAAAAAGAATATACAGTGAAAGGAATTGTTACTAACAATTCTATCTCTAAGAATAAACCAATAATTTGGGGTCAAATAAAAAAACCAGCGCCATCTGAAATATTTTTTAGATACAAATCTGATGGTAGCTATTATATAAAAATGACTGCAAATGGCAAGTTTGGGTATGGTGGCTACTTCAAATATATAGGAAAAGAAGGCTCTGATTTTAAATACAAAAGAACTGATAGTAATACCGATGATATCATACTAATCAACTTCTCAATAATTGATATAACTAAATCAAATAAATATGAAAATCAGATTGTTATGAAAATGATTACTTATCAGTCATCATATGGTCTAATGCTAACCTTCTAAAAAACAGAAAAATGAAGAGGATAATAATAATTATCATCTGCCAATTTGTTATTATTAGTTGTACTCATAATCAGCAAAATAATGCAAATACTAGCAACCAATCTAATCAAAAAATAATTGATTTCTGTGATTATGAAATAATTAAACGTGATGATGGTATAATTGTAACGCAATATCCTCCAATACCAATTTCCTCAGACGACAAACTTCAGTTTGGTATTTCAATATCTTCAAATGGTTATGAATACTATTTATCTGCACTCGTTAGATTTTTTGAAATTGCATCAAAAATTACCAGTGATTTAACTATTCGTCTTGAGAGCAATGAGATGCTGACATTCAAACTAGTAAACTCAGGTTTATCGTATATCGAGAAAAGTGAAGCTGCAATTGGTGTTTTTTTAATTAAAGAAAATCAAATTGAATCACTAAAAAATTCAAGTATATTAACTGTTTCATTTATGCTTGAAGATAACTTAATGCATACCTTAGAATGCAAGGTTAATAGTTCTGTATTGAGCAAGCAGTTGAATTGTGTTGCAAATTCGAGTAGTAAAAATTTTAATAAGGCTGGTAGCGATAAATATAAATATAGTATTTTTTATCCAAGCGAATTTGAATTAGTAAAACCCTCAGGTCAACATACTGACTTAAAGTTCCAAAACACAAAAACTGGTAGTTCAATAGTCGTTGCTGTTTATCCTCGGACAAAAGAAGAATACTCAATAAGCGCACACGATTACACAAAAGAAATAATGGAACAATTATTTCAGCAACAGAATCTATCGCATATAATTGTTAAATCTGAAAAAAATTTCATTGAGAATCATAAGGCGTTTATGATTTACTACACTAGCCCAACTTACAACACAAAGGCTATTGAGGTTTATTTTTATAAAGAGAATTTTGCATATGTTATAACAGCAATGACAAAAGAAAACAACTTTAACGATTTTGAAGAAGTTTTCAAAAAATCAATTTATTCACTAAAATTTAATTAATATGAAGGTTATTGGAGTTATATTGCTTGGTATAGGTTTATTAAGTTTAATTGGAGGTTTAATAAGCCCATCAAATGCTGATAGCGGAGTTGTAGTTTTTGGATATATCTTAAAATTTGGTTTAATAATTATTGGTATTGTTTTACTGTCCAAAGAAACTAAAAAAAATAATTGATTGAACAACAACTATTAGTAGAATTAAAAAACTACCGCCAACAAGGGGTGTATATAATGCAGGTTATCAACGGATTAGGAAACTTTCTCGCTTTTTGTAGCTTCGTAGCGTGGGATAGGATAACGTTTCAATCCCCTGCACTATACACACCCCCAGCCGTTAGCGGCAAGCAATTAGAAAAAATGCAGAAAATGATACTTGAAAATATTATTGAAATTTGCGTTGCTATTGATGTAGCGATACTTGGAATAGCTTATCCTATTATAGTTGAAAAGACATCAAATATTGGTGAGAAATATTCCTCGAATTATATTTCAAATGTTTTTAATACAGAATTTCCACAAAGAGTATTATTCATTAAATTAGGAAATAAGCAGTATTTTTTTACAATTTTTAAACTAAGCTTATATATAACAATTACTTCCTTCTTATTCTTAATTTTTAAATTTCCGCCACTATTTTTAAAAAATAATTGGTTTATATGTAATTCTGCTAATCTTATTGTTTTACTTCTAACAATATTTTTAACAATAATATTTTTTATTTGGTTAGACAAAGTGGTCATATACAATGGTAAATCAATTGCTTTACTAAAAAGAATTATTGAAAAGTATAATAAATTAAAAGATGACACAGAAACAAAAAGACATCATCTTAAAGCGATAAATGATTTAACCTACTATGCACTAAAAAATCAAGATGAGCATTTACAAAAAACGTTACTTGAATTTTATCATAGTGTTTTTTCAAACATTCGCAAAAATCATAATAAAGCGCAACCTTTAATTTATCCAGTTGATTTATATCAGTTTGTTAACAAGCTAGTCTCCGAAGTAATTATAAATGAGAATAGAAGATTACTAGCGTTAGAACATAGAGCCGTTAGTGGTATATGGCTTCTCGGTGAAGATTTTGAAGATATTGAAATCTCATATGAAACTTACCAGTGGTTGTGGCGAAATATATATTTGATGTGTGATAATGAGAAAACTATAAAATTATTTTGGGCAAATTCAAATCAATACTTTGAGTATCGACTAAAAAGAATACTTGAAGACTATGATTTTAAAAGAAAAGGAATTAATAATCAAGAAGAAGTAGAAAAAAGAGATAATGAGAGAAAATTATTCCTAGAATTCCATTATGCTTTAGGCGGTCTTTTGCTTTATAGAAAACAATATCGAACACTTAAATATATTTTCAAATTTTCTCAGTCTATACCCCCAAGATATGCTCTTTTGCCAGATAATATGACCACAATCTTTAAATGGTTTGAAAATTTTAGAAACGAGCACAGAGACAGAAAAGCACCAATTGATATACAATATTATTTCCCTGAACTTGATAATTTAGGAAATAGCAGAGAAGTTGTTTATTGGATTTGTAGTTATTTAACTATACTTTTCATAAGGCAGTACTCGCTTACAGCCCATTACACTTATCAAGATTTTACTTCATCGCCCGTTTTACCTAAAAATGTAATAGAACTAAACAATTGGTTAAGTGGAATTTCTTACTTTGATTTTTGCCTGAAAAGAATTATTGATAATAAAGAGTTAATTGAGGAATTAGGTTATAATGAAATAATTAAAAACAAGGGGGATGAACTTATAGAATTTGTTCAAGACCTAGAAAAATCGATAAAAAATGAAATTGGTTCAAGAAAATTAAATGCTCCTTTATCAAGTGAAAAAATTAAAGCTTTTTATGAAAGTTCTAACAACATAATTTCTAATGCATTTAAAAGTTACGACAGTATATTTAACCATAAAATTGATGAAATTGATGAAAGCGGCATTAAAACCTATGTAAATGGGGATATGACAATAATGACGAAATCAGCTTTTACTGATGATGATATTCCACATCTAAATTTTGATAGCGTGTTTGCAAGTTTTATAGTTGACAATAACGTTAAAAGACATATTCCTTCATCGTTCTTTATTTCCAGGACAAAAAGATATCTACTTAGTCAAGAGGAATTAATAGATGGTGTACTGAAAGTTATTGGTAAAAACAAAAATGCAATAATAATTGGAATAAGCCTTGGTTATGAAGAAATTAATACAATTGAAAACAGTGTATTGAAATCAAAATTATTAAAAATACCATCCACTGAAAGTCGTTACAGAAATACACTTTTCATTTTAGACAAGGTTGATTTACCAATAATCCATCACAAAAAAATTAGTGAAGAAGAAATAAAAGAACTTAAACTGGACATTATTAATAGAAATTTAGAATTATATGCCTCTGTGATTGACTTTAACATTGAAGAGAATAAGGAAATAAAAAAGAAATTTAACTTGGTATCTGAAGAGGAAAAAAATGAATATGATGTTTTAGTTTCAATAATTTTTTCAAGTATAATATATTGGAAAAAAGAAAGAGATGTTATTCAAATAGAAATTGCTTCACAATTCAGAGAAAGAGGATTGTTGAATAAGATAAATGAACTAGAACCGCTTAAATCTAAACAGAATTAGAATAATGCCAGCCGCTAACAAGGGGTGTAACCAATTTGGGCTGAATAGGTTAGGCAAGCGTGTCGGCACGCAGGGAGCTTCTTAACGGGGGATAAATCCCAGCTCCGCTCCCCCAAACTGGTCACACCCCCAGCCGTTGGCACACATTTTAAGATTTGACCCCAGAATTTGATGTATTACTAGATTGTTTTATGACAAAGATTATTTAACGATAATACTTAGAAAAGAATGACAAGGC
>Ga0334901_1003746_pt1 | contig 11045 bp, 9 predicted proteins | sample GraSluR3_MG_3_FD_207216 | JGI IMG/M metagenome (GOLD analysis project Ga0334901, IMG submission 207216) | Sludge microbial communities from methane-producing bioreactor in Wageningen University, Netherlands - Granular Sludge_15_08-R3 | ecosystem: Engineered > Bioreactor > Anaerobic > Unclassified...
CTGGCATAAATATTCCTCTGGAACCTTCCATCAAAGGTGATAATTTCACTTCACTCACAAACCACTCCAGTCTTTTTTTAAATTCTTTCATATCCATAAAACTACTTATATCTATCGCAGCAAAGCAATTTCCTAAATCTGTCTGGTTTTCCGGATATTTTGACCAGGATGTGATCTGACTAAGCATACTAGCGCCGGTTAAAACACCATTTAATATTTCCAGCATAACAGATAATCCATAGCCTTTATGCTCACCAAAAGGTAAACGGGCACCTCCATCAATAATTTCATTAGGATTTTCAGTTATTTTTCCAAACTTATCTATTCCCCAACCTTTCGGCACCTTTTGGTTATTTTTTGCCGCCAATTTTATTTTTCCTCCGGCAGCCTGACTCATTGAAATATCAAAAACTATTGGCCTTTCTTCTTGATAGGGAACTGCAATCGATAGTGGATCATTCCCTATTACTTTTTTAGCACCACCCCATGCAGCTGTATTTTGAGTAGTATTCGAAGTTGAAAAACCAATTAATCCTTCTTGTGCTATTTTAACTGTATAATATGATGCAGCTCCAAAATGAGCACTACCCTTTACTCCCACAAAACATACTCCTGTTTGGTTTGCTTTTTTAATAGCCAATTTAGTAGCATACATAGCCACCACTTGCCCTAATCCACTATCACCATCAATCAAAGCCGTAGATGGTCTTTCTTTTAATATCCTTATATCTGGATTAGGCTTTGACCCTCCCTTTTTTAATCTTTCAACATAAACCGGAAATCTCATAACCCCATGAGAGTCTACTCCTCTTAAATTTGCAAATACTAATGAGTCTGCAACTGTAAAAGCATCCTCTTCAGATAAATCGTTTTTAATTAAGATATTCATGCAAAATTTTATAAGTTTTTCAGTGCTAATTCTCACTTCTTCAGCCATTTTTTTGCCTTTCTATATAATAGAAATAAGTTAACTATACATATAATAAGTTAAACTAACCAATAAATTACTAAATACCTTCTTTTTTTCTAAATATCTTTTATTTTTTCGATTATGTTTAACTATTATTGTAAAAAATATTATTTTTTATTTTTTTTCATATTGTCTATTGCATTTAATACTTCATGGAAATCTTTTGGTGGAATTCCCTTAAAATATTCCCTCAAACCTAAATCAGTACACCACTTCATCTTGTTTTTTGTTGCTGTAGACATAATATCATCAGTCTTCAATTCGTTTAATAAAGATACCACTTCTTCCATTTCATGCTCTCTTCGTTCAGAATGTATCACCGTCCTGGTAATCCATTGATTGATTCTTTCAGGATAACTTCCGGTCAAAGTTTCCAAAATTGAATCCCAGACATCGTCTTCCATGCCATATTTATGACTTGCAACTATTGTTTCTAATAACAACATTGCTATTCCCTTCATAAAGATACTTCTGAACATTTTTATAGCTGAAGCATTTCCCGGTTCTTCCCCATAATATTTAATGCTCATATTATATTTATTTAATATGTCAGCAAATTGCCTGGCTCCCTTACCGGACACTACCAGTGGCACCTTGTGTCCATACACCAAAACAGAAGCCATTACTGATATATCAACATATAAGGCTCCAGATTTGGAAATAATTTCCGCAGCTTTTTTTTTGGCAATGGGAGAAGCTGCATTAATATCAGCATATATTTGCCCTATCCTTAGATAAGGCTGAATTTCTTCTGCAATAGGAACTACCATATCAGCACTTACTGCACAAAAGACAATATCAACCTTTTCTAATAGTTCCTTAATGTCACCCAGAATATTTACATTTGCTTCTAATGCTCTTTTTCTGATAACTTCTGAATATGGTTCTTTGTCTGCAAATTTATCATAAGCAAATATGCTGATTTTGCTTCCTTCACTGTTTAAGCCTTTAGTTATATTAAAAGCAGCTTCACCATACCCGATAAATCCAATATTTAATTCCTCCATAAACACACCTGCCTTTTACTACTGAATACAATATTACTTTTTAGATATTTTTAATTAATATCAATTATTTGGGAATGGCTAAGTCTTTTGGTCCTCTTTCTGAACGTATGGCTTCAGGATAATATTCAGTCATGATTCTTTGTACTAAGGCTACCTGTTTTACCCTTTTACGTGCATCTGCATCAGTAGTATCCCAGCTGTGTGTCTTTGCCACTGAACCACCGGTTTTCAGATACATAGGTGCTGCTACTCGAACTATCTCCGGAATTTCATAATGACGGATAAAACCACCTGATGATGCAGGATTCTCAGTATGAATATCTAAAGGAACATCAATTGCCTCACGAACAGCTCCGTACATTTCAACCTGGATATCTCTGACCAGATTAATGGTGTTTGCTCCAATGCTTTCCAGTAATTTTGCAGCACAGGGATTTGCATGCCCACAATGAGCTGAAACTTTAAAATGAATATCAACTGGAATCTCTTCCTTTTTTCTTAATTCATTTAATATCCATAGAAGGCCTTCATCATAAACAAGTATTGACCTGCAACCTATCTCTGCTGCCCTTTTTATGTCTTCTATTGCCCTGATAATTTGTTCCTGTCCCCGTAAACGATAGCCCATCCTAACACCTTCTGGGGTTCTTACCATTGCCCCGGTATCATAAGTTGCTCTGGGGCCTACAGCTAAAACTAATTCCACCTGCCATTTTTTGGCCATATCTACCATTTCCTGTATTTCTTCATCAGTTAGAGTCATGATTCCTTTGGTCTGGGTGACCCTGTGAAGTATAAGCCCCCTTTTATCAAAATCTTCCAATAAAGCACGCATCGCGCTAGGACCTTGAATGCCCGGGACCTCCCAACGATATTGGGCACCATCGGGAAACCTTTTTTCTGATGTGGGAAGATCATATCTGTCACCTGATGGTAATCCAAAATTCTTTAAAAATTCTCTTGTTCTTTTCATGCTTTCTTTCATATCAAAGCTCCTTATCTTGTTATTTTAGTAGTGTTTTATTCAAATATTTAAATTTATCCTTAATTGATATAACAAATTATTTCAAATTTAATTTCTAGCTTTCAATAAGTCTTTAATTTCAGGGCGAATTCAATCATATAATAATTGATCCGCCCTGAGTCTGGGTTTAAATTAAATGTTGTTTATATGATAACAACAATCTGTTCTTTTTAATCATTCCCAACCCCATGCTCTATTTGCATCCTGTATCCATGTATCTCTTAAATTTTCATCTAAGAATAATTCCGGATCAGGAATCCAATAATTAATTTCACTCAAAGGTGGAACATGAGGTATTGGAGGAACATCATCACGCAATGAATACTGCCCTCTTAATGTTGCCAATAAGTATTGACCTTCAACGCTTAAATACCAGTTTATGAATAGTTTCGCTGCATTTGTATTTTCTCCCAGTGTCATAAGGCCAATAGCAGGAATGTATAACGGACATCCAGATTCAGGATACACCAATTCAATTGGAGCACCCTGGTCATATTTCATTGGGTATCCAGAGTATAAACCCATGTTGGTAACTGAGAATTCGCCTGCGACCAAAGCATTGGCTAAGCCTCCTCCACTGGTATACATAATAGGATCATTAGGACCCCAGGACTCTATAACTTCAACTCCAAGCTGTGATCTTAAAAAACATATCATTGACCACATTGCTCCACCACCCAGCCGTTGGCCTCCTAATCTTCCTTTCCATTTTGGATCGCCCAGATCAATCCATTCCTTTGGCGCATCTTCTTCGCTTACAATCATGCTGTGATAGGCTATCACTATCGGACTAGCTCCTGTTGGATAATAATATCCTCTTATTTTTGATTCTTCAGGATACAGATTATCAGATGGTGGAAGATGTTCTAACAACAAACCATTATCATAAAATTCTTGTAAATAATTAGTATCACTATTAATTACGACATCAGCTTTTAGGACTCCGGCAGCTTGCTCTGTTAGCATTTTCTCATGCAAAGTAGCCCCTCCTGCTCGGGTTATCTCTACTTTAATTGCCGGGAAATGACTCATAAATGCCTTGATCATAGTTTCTTCATGATCTAAGCTATGTGCAGTATAAAGCTGTAAGTCACCTTCTGCAAGTGCTTCAAGATAAGTTGCTCTGTCAATAATAAATTCATCATTTACAAAAACACCTTCCTCTGTTACTACTTTTCCTTCCTGTTCAGCATAAGCCGTAAGTGAAAATAACATAATAACCAACAATGCAAAAATCATTTTATTGAAATTTTTATTTTTTAACATAACCAAAACCTCCTCTATAATTATAATTTAATTTTAAAGTAAATTAATTGCCTATTTAATCTACTGCCAATAGCACCTCCCTTAATTGATTTTATTTTTTACCCAGATCAGATTTTAGAACAGTCCTTGAAAGAATAACTAAACCTAATAAAACTATTGATAAACACAAAGCTGTTACTGCTACAGGACCCCATCTTCCACTTTCCCAAAGGTCATAGACCAATACTGTCATTACTATTGATTTTGAAGTATAAAGAAAAATTGAAGTACTGAGTTCGCGAACACAAAGCAGCATTACCAAAGTAACAGCTGAAAAAACCCCTGGCTTTACTAAAGGAAACAGGATTCTCCTGATAGTTCCGGCTACACTACTGCCACTAATTCTGGATGCTTCCTCAAGCTCAGGATGAATCTGAACCATAGAAGAAGATACCGCCCGCAATCCTTGAGGGGTAAAGCGGGATATATATGCCAATATCATAACCCATACTGTCCCGTAAATTCCTATAGGTAAAGATATCCATGCCCAGAGATAAGCCATACCTTTTACCAATCCTGCTACCGCAACTGGCAATATACAAATATAATTTAGTAAACCTCTACCAGGTAATTTGGTTTTATGTATCATATAACTGATAATAAGGTAGAGCATTCCTCCAACTATACCAACAAAAACAGCCATAGCTATAGTATTCCGTAATGCAGTCCAGAAAAGTGAATAGTTAAAAACCGATTGAATATTTTTCATACTCATTACTGCAGTAGAGAAGAAAGCAGCAACATCAGGAATATACATGTAATCCCTTAATGCCGATTGGATAAGGACAATATAAGGCAAAACTACCGCTACAAATAGATATAATAAAGCAGTGATAAAGCAGGGTATGCGAGCCCAGCCTAAATCAACCTCTTTTGGGCGTATTCCTTTTCCCGCCACAGTAACATAGCTACGTTTACGTAAAATTCTACCTTGAATGTATAACAGTATAGTGACAACAAAAATCAATAATATTCCCATTGCTGAAGCAAGATTTAAATCATGTGGAGGTGCACCCCTAACCCAATTAAAAATAACTGTGGGTACAAAATATAATTTTGCCGGTTGTCCGAGAATAGCCGGAACAGCGAAAACCTCACACATTAATATATATACCAATATTGCTGAAGAAGTAATAGCAGGTAATATTAATGGAAATGTCACTTTAAAAGTAGTGGTCCAGTTACTTGCTCCGGATATTGCAGAAGCCTCTTCTAAGGCAGGATCCATCCTGCTTAAGGAACCGCTGGTAAACATATATACATACGGAGTATAATAAAGGCCAAAAACAAACATAATCCCACCCATACTATATATGTTAACCTTAAATGGTAAGCCAAATTCCTTTAAAAAGACATTAATTATTCCCATTTGGGGACTGCCTAAAAAACTCCAGGCAAGTGCACCGATAAATGCAGGCAAGAAAAGAGGAACAATTGCTGCTATACCTATAACTTTCTTACCCATTACATTAGTTCTGGTGGTTAGCCATGCTAACCATACTCCAAAAACTAAAGCCAAAACCATTCCTCCCAGGGAGGCAACCAATGTATTTCTAAGGGCACTCCAGAATTGAGAACTGGCAAAAATCATCTGATATTTCTCCAGAGTGAGCGCATTTAAAGAGAATGACAATTGCCTGGGCGGATCACTGGTAAAAGAACCATAGATAAGGGTAAAATACGGATAGACTATAAGAAATATAAGTATTAATAAAACCGGGAAAATCACCCAAAACCCTCGATAATTACGCAGAAAAACCAATAGCCGATTATCTGTTGATTTTTTTAATCGCGAATTTAAAACTGTTTTGTCGGATAAATCTGGCATATTTTTTGGCACCTCCAAATATTATCTTTATTATTTAAACCAATATTAAGCGTTTTTATAAAATCACTTTTTAATTTTCAACAAAAACTTTTACAGATAAAATTCAGTTATTAATTATCTCTCTAAAACTTGAATTTCCTTTGGCGGAATATGAATGTATAATTTTTCCCTTGCTTTAAATGCCTGGGAAGAACCTAACATGGTTACAAACAATCTTCTGCCATTAATCGAAATAACATATCTTGTTTGTGTCCCTAAATAATTAGGCACAATCACTTCCCCTTCCCATACATTCAAAGACCAGTCATCCTGTTTTTTCTTTGAAAGATAAATATTCTCAGGTCTCATAACAAGCTTTACTTCCTGACCGCTATTAAAATTACCGTCTAATTTATCGGCTATAATTTCAATTTTCTCGTTTGTCTCAAGAATATAATGGCTATTTTTTTCTCCCATTATTTTGGCAGGAACAAGGTTTGCTGAACCGATAAAATCAGCTACATATGAGCTTTTTGGCTTGTTAAAAATCTCCTCTGCTGTACCACGTTGCTCTATCTCACCTTTTTTCATAAGAACTATCTCATCAGCCAGGGCTACCGCTTCTGATTGATCATGGGTTACATATACTGCTGTAATTCCTACTCTTAATTGAATTTCTCTTAATTCAAAACGTAAACGCTCTCTCAGTTTGAAATCCAAATTACTCAGAGGTTCATCAAGTAATAATATATCAGGATTGTATGCCAGACTTCTTGCAAGAGCTACTCTTTGCATCTGACCTCCACTAAGCATAGGTGCTGGCCGGTCCCCCAATCCTTCTAAACCGGTTAGTTCCAGCATCTCTTCAACACGAGTTTTTATTTTTTTAGATGGCCATTTTCTCATCCTCAACCCATAGGCAACATTGTCAAAAACAGTTAAATGAGGCCAAATAGCATAGGATTGAAAAACCATTCCCAACCCTCTCTTTTCAGGTGGTAGACTAATACCATTTTTTGGATCTGTAACAATTTTATCACCTATACTAATAACACCTGTATCCGGTTTTTCAAAACCAGCAACACAACGTAAAGTTGTTGTTTTGCCACAACCGCTGGGGCCAAGAAGAACTAACATCTTTCCTTTTTCAACATTAATATCAATATTATTAACTGCCACAGTTTCCCCAAAAGTTTTGGTTAAATTCTTAATCGTTAATTCCATAAAAATAACCTCTTCTTTCACTTTAACTCAAGTTGAACTATTGATACTTGAAAACACTTATAATCCAAAGATTGAAGATCTATATGAATTCCATAAAATTTATTAGTCCATTCAATGATTTTTTTCATAGACACTCCTTTAACTAAAATGTTCTTTATTTAATATAAATAATGTTGGTAATTCCTGTTAATTTATAAATTGGAATATACTTCTAATTTTATTTTCAACATCTTCTACTATTTCAATAATTTTTTCCATCTCTACTTTGGAGCGTGAGTAAGATGCTAGTTCTCTGAATTTTCTTTTTAACTCATTATAAGATATCGGATTTTCAGGCTCTCCCTTGGGGAAATCTACTCTTTCAACAATTTTATTACCCGTTTTTGTAAAAATTTCGATTATGGCGGGTCGCCTTTCAGGAACCAAAATAGACAAAGAAGGGTCTTCTTTAACTTCTATTTTTTTGGTTATTTCCAAAATCTCAGGATCATCAAAAAAATTAGGGGCAAATTCTTTTGGACCTGCCCAACCTGTTTTCATAGCAACTGCAATACTAAACGGTACACTCATTTTTGCTCCAACTACACTGTGTGGACACGGGTTGCTATGCCCATCAACTGCAGATTTATAAGTAGAAATAATGATCTTTTCAATTTCATTAATCTTTAGATTATATTTATTATAAATATTCAGTATTGCCTCAATAGGGGCATGACAATGGCGGCATGCTGCATAAGGCTTAAAATAAACATCCATAATAGCATATCTTTTTCCTAAATTGTTGACATCAGGTATGTCATACTTGTCAGTTTCGGCTTTGAGAAAACCTCTTTTTCCTTCTAATATATTCTCTGGAGCAGTTAATCCGCTTTGGGCTAAATAAGCTGATAATAAACCATTTAATGCTGCTTTTCCGGGATGAAATTGCTTTAATTCTGAACCATCTTCTAAAAATTGCAATAAACCGGAAGCGCTGCTGCCAGCCATGCCTAAAGCATTTGACATTTCCTTTTTTGTTAATCTTAAAGCTTTTGAAGCTGCCATTGCCGCACCAATAGTGCCGCAAGTAGCTGTAGCATGGAATCCTCTTTCTCTGTGAGAAGGGTGAATAGATCTTCCTATTATTAAGGCAGTTTCGTAGCCGGCTACAAGAGAAACTATTGCTTCCTTGCCATTAATGTCTTTCTGTTTTTCTATTAATGGCAAAAGAGCTGAAATTATCGCAGCACCAGCGTGTACAGTAGCATATCTATGGCCATCATCTAACTCTAAAACATGTGAGGTTATTCCATTCACTAATGCAGCTTTGAACAAATCTGTTTTTTTATGATAGCCAATTACTGTTACCTCAGGATTATCATTAAACTTAGAAAGAAACAAGCGCATTTTATTTGCTGTTTCTGTAACAGAACCACCGAGAACTACTCCCAGATAATCCAACAAACACCTTTTTGCCTGCAAAATAACATTTGAAGGGAGATCTTCATATTTCAGATAATAAATGAAATCAATAAGTTTTTTACTAATTCCTTTTGCTTCATCCATTCTACAAAAACCTCTATTTTATTTTTATTTCTTTTTTCTTATCTGTGAGTGCTTTTTTGATATTTTTCAGATGGACTAACATTGCTTTGGATGCTTTATCGCTATTATGCTCTTTAATAGCCTGGAAAATTTTTGAATGCTCTTCAATTAATTCTTTTCGCCTGCCCGGTATTTGTATTGTTTTCTCTCTAGTATTTTTTAATAATTCAAGATGCAATTTCATGATGTTAATAAAAACAAAATTATGAGATGCTCTCGCTATAGATAAATGAAATTCCTTGTCTAATATTGTTTCTTCATTCCATTCATTTTTTTTTCCTTCTTTTATTTCTTTATTAATCTTTTTTAGAGCATTTTCAATTATTATAATGTCTTCAGAACTAGCCCTTTTGGCAGCAAGTTCAGCAATCTTTACCTCAAACATCTCCCTTGCTTCTATAAGTTCAAGAATTGATGATCTTTCCAAATTTAGCACTACATTCTCTGTATCTATAAGATCCTCATTATTAATTTCACGAATAAACCTGCCTCCTCCTGGTTTACTCTTAATAAGCCCCCTTGATTCTAAAACTCTAAAAGCTTCCCTTAAAGAACCTCTGCTGATAGATAGTTTTCCTGCTAATTCCCGCTCAGGTGGTAACTTATCTCCGGGTTTTAATTCATTATTCTTGATTAAATCCATGATTTGCTCTGTTACACTTTCGTACAATCTAACCGGGGTAATTGCCTTAAATGTCATTTTTTCCCTCTTTTTAATATTGGTATGATGGGTGTATGGATAATTGGGTGACCCACTTTATTTTATTGTAATATTTTATATTTCAAAAATCAAATTTTTTTTAAAAAAATTGTGTAAATAATAGTAAGCAGTATTTGTGTAGGTTATATATTTGCATAAATGATTTCAATTAATGCAAAAATGTAAAATAAACTAATTATTAAACAATGGCTATTTTTCGATATTATATTTCTTTTCTACTTCAAGATGATCGTCCAAATTTTTTAATTGCTGGACATAATTTCTGATTTCCTTCGCCTTAACTCTATTGATGCCTGTCCTTCCGCAATCCAGTAAATTTTTATAAACATTCCTGATTGCATCTGCGGCAACAAGTGTAGCTGTTATGGGATGGCTTAACATTTTATATCCCATTTTACTTATTTCCTCAACACTACAATCCATAACTTCATCAGAACATCCGATCTTATATTCAGATATACTATAACAGGCAGGGCCGTTAATCTCTTTGGCCAGTTTAGAAGCGTCTTCAAGATTCCCGGCACCACCGGGCATAGGAAAAATAGCATCAGCTCCGGCATTTAAATATAAATTCGCCCGTTTAATTGCTTCATCAACTCCACCTTCAACTGCAAGTAAACTATCTGTTCTTGCAATTATTACAAAATCAGGATTTTGTCTCGCCTCTAATGCCGCCTTTATTTTTAGAATCATTTCTTCTGCACTGATAGTATGCTTGATACCTTTAAAATAATGTGCTCTTTTAGGGTAATACTGGTCTTCAATGTAAACCCCTGCTATCCCGGCATCTTCAAATTCCTGAATAGTTCTTTGCATATGAAGGGCACTCCCGAAACCTCCATCAGCATCGGCAACAATAGGTATATCAACACTTTTTGCCACATTCCTACCAACATCGACCATCTCAGTCAAACTTAGAAGGTGTTCAGCATGTCCCAGGGTAACTCCGACTCCAAAACCTCCCAGGTTAGCTGCCTTAAAACCAACGTTTTCGACAATTCTCGCTGATAATGCATCATAACACTGGGGCATGAGAAGGAGTTCATCAGCATATATGAGTGTTTTTAATTTTTTGCCTAAATTCCTTTTCATATTTTCTCCTGTTCTCCTTTTGTATTACAAATAATCACTTTTATTCTTCTTTTTTTATCTGATTCTGAGTACCTGGGTATTATTTTTAACCGTTAATACCAGTAAAACCTGGGTTGTTCCTTTTATTAAAATGGCTGATTTTTTTTAATACTATTTTATGTCTCTTCAATTGTTTACTTTTGTACAGACAATATAATAAAAATTCTCATTAACTCACCTGATCGGGCAAGCTCCGCTGGCACAAGATTCATCTCCTAAATCAATTAACAATTCATCTTTTTCATATTTAGAGATAAGTGATGGGATAAAAT
>Ga0334901_1003750_pt1 | contig 11038 bp, 9 predicted proteins | sample GraSluR3_MG_3_FD_207216 | JGI IMG/M metagenome (GOLD analysis project Ga0334901, IMG submission 207216) | Sludge microbial communities from methane-producing bioreactor in Wageningen University, Netherlands - Granular Sludge_15_08-R3 | ecosystem: Engineered > Bioreactor > Anaerobic > Unclassified...
AGTTGGCCCAGCGTTCAGCGTTTTGTCCGCTGAACGCCAACTGAACGGGGGGGACGGCGTAAGAAAACGCCGCAAAAAGCCGGGGTTTGCCACCGGCGAAAAAAAAGAGAAGCGTTCAGCGAATCGGGCTGAACGATTGAACGATCAGACGGCCGGATGCTACTCGGGGCGGGATTCTTCGCCGCGCGGGGTGCCCCCGTACAGCACGTGGGGCGAGTAGTCGCCGTTCAGCAGCCGGAGGGCCGCCGCCAGCCGGGCCGCGTCGCCGCACGCCACCCGATAAAGGGTGTGCCCTCGAAACTCGCGCCTGAAAAACGCGGAAGCCGACCCTGCCGACACGCCCGCTAGCCGGGCGAGCGCGGCACAGCCGATAGGCTCGGTGTTGAGTGCGCTGCCGTCGTCGTATCGGTGGTGTCGAGTCAACGCCGCCACCAGCTTGGCGCGGGCTTCACCCGACGATGTGCTACGCTTCGGCCGGGGATTCCGCTCGGGCTTCGCGTCGGCCTTGGGGCCGGCCGCGTCGGGCACCTCGGCGGCCTCGGGGCCTGCCTGCATCCGCCGAATCAGATCCTCCCGTGCCGTCGCGAGCGTCATCATTGCCGCCTCGAATCGCGATTCCAACACGACTTGCGACGGCAGGTCCCTGGGAGCGTGCGTCGTCGACCACCTCAGCGCCGCGTCATAGAGTTGCTGGATGGGCCGAGCATCGAGGTGAGGGTATCGCCTCGCAACCACCCCGTACAGCGTCATCGTGTCGCGCAAAAAATCGCACGGCTTGCCCTGGAAGGTCGTCGGCATGGCCCACGGGCTACAGCCCGCAACACCGGGCTGGCGACAGCCTCGCACGTCGTCCACCAGATCTTGTGCGACCGCATACCACCGCTCGAAAGCCCGCGCGAACGAGAGAGTTTCGCCGCTCACAGAATCACCTGCCTTTCTTCGGGCCGGCCGGGGCGGGGCGTCGGGGCAGGTGTGTCCGCCGCTTACCGCCCGGGCCGTGGGGCCCCCGTCAGGGCCTACCCGTTCACTTAATTCTACTGAGTCAGCCCATCCGGGCAAACAGTCCGTCGCGGTCGCGCCGGTAAGCCGCCAGGGCTTCCGTCGCCGCTTCCCGCGACTACGGCTTTGCGTTCGGCGTCGATCTTGTGGCGGCACCTGGGCATGATCCCCTCACTTTCTTCGGCAGGCGGACCGCCGGCCGCTTCTCAGGCAAGCGGCATTGCGTCTTGCTCTCGGGCAAGACGAGTCCACTCTTGCTGCTCATAGCTCAAACCCTCTAGTAGCAAAAAAAGAGAGCCGCAGAGGCAAGGGTCTGCGGCTCTCGGCCCTCGGGTCGCCGGGTCGACGGGTGAAGCAGTCCGCCGAGTGCCGACACCTGACGGTTACGCCACCTCGGCCGGAGCCTGGAGGAATACCGCGTCCTCCACGGTGTCTTCATCGTGGGTGACCGGCTCCGTTTTCGGTGCGGTCTGGATCGCAATCACGCCGTCGACGGCGGCGTTTTCGTCGGCTCGTACGATGACCGGCCGCACGTACCGCTCCCGCGGTTCGTTGACCTCGATGATCGCGACCTTGTTATCGTCGGCCGCGTTTTCCAACGCAATCGCGGTCCCCTCCAGGTCCGTGAACGAATCCGCGTCGCCGTCGTCGTCGCTCTGCTGCGCCTTGCACGTGACCGTGCCGCCGGCGGTGATCGCACCGATTAAGAAGATGAACGTGACCGCGCCGAAGCCGTTCATGTCGACGCTGGCACCTTCCGTCGTGCCGGTCCCCGCGACGGCACCGTCGACGACGCGCGTCACTTTCCCGTGTTTTGACAGGTTCATAGGGTGTTCCCTTATAGCTTAGGTGGTGGTCTGCCCGCTGAGGACGGCGAACCAGGAGGGCTGGAGAATCGCGACGTCAGCCCTCAGGTACGCGCGGACGTGCCTCATCAGTTGCGAGGTCGCGTTCCAGGACGTCGAGTCCGCGTCGGTGACGGTGCCCTCGCGTAGGATCTCGATGACGACGCCGTTCGTGCGCATGCCCACAAGCATCTGGGGGAAGTGCCCGATGATGCCGGTATGCTCGTTTTGGCCGCTGCCGCCGGTCGACGGCATGGCGGTCGTGTAGAGCCGTCGCAACTGGGATGCCCACGGCGTCGGCCGCATCGGGTTCCCGTCCAAATCGGATAGGTTGTCGTACACCTCGGCGATTGCGGGGTGTTCGATCCAGGCCAACTCGGAGATTTCGCCGGGGAAGTCGGCGGTGAGGACGTCGCCGACCGCGCCCGAGACGTCGGAATAATCGGAGGGCGTACCGACCGAGGTCGATTCGTTGATCCCGGAGGTGTAGGTCAAGCCTTGAATCACGCCTTCCGCCCCGCAGCCGGTCAGAAGCGCCTCGTCGAGTTTCTGCGCCATTGCCTTTTGCAAGGTCTGCTGGATGACGTCGGCCGCGTTGCCGGCGTCTTCGAGCAGCTCGATCGAGACGGGCACGATGCACGCGAGCGTCTTCGGCCGTAGGGTGATTCGACCGAACGTCATCGACGTGGCGGTGATCCCGACCGTTTCACTCCGCCAATACGCGGTGGGATCGGTCGCGACCCTCGCAATCGTCGTCTCCGCGGCGGTGAGGGGCAAGGTCTGCGCGCCAGCCTTGAAACACACCGAAGCGGACCGCGCCAAGTCGACGATGGCGCTGCTCATGACGCTGCCGGTGATGTAGCCGCCGGACGAGTCGCTGCCGCCGAACATCGCGAGCCGCTCGACGTCGGAAAGGGAGGACGTGTCGCCGGTCAACGCGCTGCGCAAGCACTCGCCCACTCTCACCCTCTCCCCCCGGGCGACCGGCTCGCCTGGCGTGAGGGCGCTCAAATAGCGGCCGCCCTCGGTAATGAATCTGAACCCGCTGCCGGCGGGGAGGTCGGCGTGGTCGTGCCCGGTGTGCCCAGGGGCGCCCCCCGGGAAACTGGCCTTGGTCTTACGGCCCTTTGAGAGCTTGCCGAGGTGCTCGATTTCGCGGTCGAGCGCGTCGACTTCCTTGCGCTCGTCGTCGGAGAGCGGCTCCGTGCGTGGCTTTTCGGCCGTGCCGAGCAACTCGGCGATCCGGGCGGTGGCCTCATCGAAGCGGCGCAGTTCTTCGGGCGTCGCAGTTCGCGTCATACTGAGGGTTCCTTTTCCAGGGCGGCCTCGCGCTGCTCGTCGATCCAGGCGTTCACGACATCGCACGACCAGACCAAGCGGCGCTTGCCCAGGCGGATCGGCTCGGGGAAGAGCCCCGCTTTCCACCATCGTCGAAGCGTGTGGTCGGTCGTGCCCAGGTGCTCGCACAGCTCGCGGAGGCCGATAAGGCGTTGAAGTGTCATATCGTCGTCTCCTAAATGCCCGGAAGGACCCGATCTACAAGCAGTGTACGCTAGTGCACCCCGTTGCGACAAGGTGACCGTATGGTCACATTTTGAGGATGTCAGCGCGCCCCAAGGCGCTGGCAGACGCGGCCTGCCAGGGCCATGACGAGCCTGTCGACGAACACGCCGAAGCTGTCGGGGATCGTCATCTGCTGGATCGCGACCGCGGCCAACATGGCCCTCCCGAGCTCCCGGTCGCTCCACTCATGGACGGGCGGCAGCGCGATAGCGTGCTTGGCGGGTCGGTGGTCGGGGTCGGTTTCGCGCCAGCTTGCCTCGGTCTCGAGCCAGTTCCTCAACCAGCAAGCGAATTTGGGCGCGGCAAAGCGGCCGTCGAGGATATGGGTGGTCGCTAGCCGCCGGAACGTCTCCAATGCGTCGTCTGGGATCGTACGACAATCAAAATCGACCGTCACTGTCATTCTGTGTACCTTTCCGTAAGTGTATGGGTGTCTATTACCACGTTGGGGGGGTGCCCCCGTCGAATCTGCGGGCGCGCGCACGGGGGTAGCCAGCACGGTCCCCTGGCTTCCTCCCTGGAAATCCGACCCACCCCCCCTATCCGGGCCGGGCTGCCCCACCTCGGCCGTCGCCACCGTGAACGAATCGCACGCCCAGCCGTCGGCCGTCACCCGCAGCGTCGGCTTGAGGTGTCGGGTGCCCTCCCACCGATTCGCACCGCACGGCGCCGGGTGCCCTTGTCGCCAGCCCTCGGGGCTGAAGTGCCGACACTCCACGCAACAGGGGGCATGACCAGGGGCCGGGGGCAGGTCGGTTACTCTTGATTCCACGATTCCAAACCGTTCCAAAATGACCGCTGGAAACGTAACCCGTTGCCCGACAACGGGCTGCCGCTTGATTCCACGATTCCGCGGGAAAAACGGGGTGAGTGTTTGCAGACAACGGGCGTCACGGCGTCACCGCCTTCCGAACGAGGTCGAGGATTCGCTGCCGAGTCGCATTGTCGAGGCTCGGCCATGCCAGTATGATTTCGTCCAAAGCACCCGCTGCACCGGATTCTGCAGCGCCCTCGGCAAGAAACCCCGTTTTCCTCGGGGTTTCGTGGGTTCGTTCGAGTCCTGGCCGGGTAGCTTCGCGTGCCCATGACGGAGGATGCGGCACGGTTGCACCGATTTCCTGCTCGACGTTACGCGGATATGGGTCAAGGAAGCCCCAGGAATTGCCGGGCCGCGGTGGCGATGATCGCGTTGACGATCGGGTTCGTGCTCGTCGCGTGGGGCGCGCGCGGGCCCTATCGGCGGTTTCTCGCCGCCTACTGGCTGCGTCAGCTCCACTCGGCAGCCGATGACCGCGCGGGGTCCTTGGTCGAGGCCATCGCCCGGGTCGGCGATCCGGGCATTCCCGTGCTGGTCGAGCTCCTGGGCTCCGAGCGCGCGTGCGTCGCCTCGGCCAGCCGGCAGGCCCTGGACGACTTGCTCGACGGTTGGGCACGGTTGCCCGCCCGGCAGTATTCGCCGAAGTTGGCGAAGCTTGCCCAGGCCCTGGCTGGCCGCGTCGACCAGTTCGGGCCCACCGCCCGCGCCCACGCGGCCGACCTGGCCGCGCGGATTCTGCGGTTGTGGCGGTACGATCCGGCCGTGGTCGCGCCGGTCGATCTCATTGCCGCGTGCGAGACGGTGTTGCGCGCCGCGGAGGACACCACGATTGCCGCCCGTGATCTCGATCCCGCGGCGGGGCTCGTCGATGTCGCGCCCGCCGTCGATCGGGCTTCCGATCCGATCAGGCGTCGCGCGCTGCGTGGTTCGGCCGGGGTGGCGGAGGCGCCCGAGGCGCTGCTGAGGCATCTCTCACCGGTGCCGGGGGGCGGCCTGCCGTTCGAGCTTCCCTCGCCCGGGCACCTCGCCGAGGATCCGGCGTCGAGCCCCGAGGAGGTCGAGGCCGGCGCGAGCGATCGCCCGCGCCAGGAGGTGGCAACCGACGTGCGCCCGGTATCTCGCGGTGACGGCCCACGGTCGGAGGGCCGTCGCGCGCCGCTCGACGTGTCGACTCTCGGGACGGTGGACCTGATGCGGCGTCTGCAGTCGCCCATCGCGTTGGTCGTCGACGAGGCCCGATCCGAATTGGTCCGTCGGGGTTTCCTCGGCGAACACCTCGAGTTGGCCGACCGGATGTTTCATCCCGATCCCGAGGTCCGCATGGAACTGGTGCGGGCCTTGCCCGAGTCGCCGCACGTCGATGCGGCTCCGTGGCTGTTGCAGCTTGCGCAAGACGAGAACGCTCGGGTCAGGCAGGCGGCGATGGCCCTGATGGCGACGACGAACGATCCGGCGATGCTCGATGCGATGGAGCGGATGGCCCGCGACGACCGCGATCCCGAGGTTCACGGCCAGGCCGAGCGGATCGGCCAGCGGCGCCGCGGCCGGCTTCATTGAGGGGATCGGTCACTCACCCGTCCGAGATCTTGACCATCTCCCGCAGGTTTTCGCCGATGGGGATTCGCCATCGCTGGCCGTCGATTTCGACTTCGGCGTCGCGGCGATTGATGCGCAGCACCTTGCCTTTCAGGGGCCCCACCTCAAAGGGATCGCCCTCGCGAAGGCGGTATCGCTTGCCGTCGGTTCGGGCGATGAGCCAAGCCTCGGGTAAACCGTCCTGGCTGACGATGGCCGTCAGGTAGGCGTAGCGGCTCGGATCGAACGGCGGTGGCGCGGGCGGCTGGGGCGGCGATTCGGGCGCTTTGGGAGGGGGCGCCGGAGGCCGATAGGCGGCAAAGAGGTTGCGCTCGGCGATCCGCCGCCGATAGTAGTCCAAATCGCGGCTCGATCGGGCCAGCCAGGTCGAGTTGGCCGGATCGCCGGTTCCCGGGGGCATGAGCTTCTCGAACCGGGCGATCGTCTCCAGCGACTCCTTTTGCAGGGCGACCACCTCGACGATGATGGTCAGCTTGAGTTTCGAGGCCCCCTCGAGGGGCGCCGTGTTGATCTGCCGGATTCGGTGGACGTACTCGGCCGCGTCGAACCCGTGGAGGAACTCGGCCAGCTCTTCGAGGCTGCCCTCGGCGGTCACCGAATACGTGCGGATGTCGAACAGGCCGCGGCGGGGTCGGGGCTGGTTCGACACGACCTGGGGCTTGGCGATGCCCGAGCGGTCGCACAGCCCGACGAGCCAGTTGTAGTAGGCGGTGGCGGCCTGGGGATCGCCGTCCAAGGTCCCGCTTTTCCAGGCGGCCAGCTTGTCGCGATGGGGTTGATCGTAAGCCGCCTCGATCCGTTCCCATTGTTTCTGCTTGTCCTGCACCTGCTTGAGAAGCTCGGCCCTCCGCGTTCGGGTGAGCGAGATCGGGCCCGACAGGAACGAGAACACCCACCAGACGGTGGCGCCGACCGTCAGGATTGCCGTGACGACGGCCAGGTTTCTCTCGCGCGGCTTCAGGGCCATCACGGCTTCTCCCGTTTGATCACCAGGGAAGAACTGAACTGCCAGGGATACTGGCTGTTCGACTTGTCCCCTTGCTTGTTCTTGCCGACGATGATGCGCGACGGGTCGGGCTCGATGTCCTCCCGCTTTTCGGATGAGCTGGAGGAGAAGACCACGTTGGCCGTGAGGTACTTCTCCAGATCTTCGATGGACTGCACGTCGCGGGCCAGCCCCTGGAGCTTCAGCTCGGCGCCTTCGGGGTGCGGCAACATGTCGAGATCGGTGAGCATGGCCCGCCGGCTGTCGGGGAAATTGGCCGCAAGCCGGTGGAGTTCTTCGAGCCAAGCGACGTTCGGGTAGGCCCAGCGATCGAGTTCGGCCGAGAGCTGCTGAAGGGCCGCGGCGGCGTCGAGCCGCTGGTCGAGATCGGCCGACTGCACGTTGAGGCGTCGGACGTCGTCTTGCAGCTTGCGGGCATAGAGCCACCCGCCCAGGATGCCGACCAGCACCAGGGTGGCGACGGCCAGTCCGGCCGTGGCGAAGGTGTTCCGGCGGCTCCGAGGGGCGGGTCGGCGCCGGGGATTCAGGAAGTCGAAGGCGTGCGAGCGCTGCTCCAACTCGTCCCACAACATCCCGATCAGCGAGGCGTAGCGCCCGGGATCCTCGGGAAGGGCTCGCGCCAGTTCGCCCTCGCGGCGCAAGCCCTCGAACGGATCGAACACCTCGACCGACGGGGCCAACTGGCTTGCATAAGCCTCGGCCATGGCCCGGTGCTCGGCCGTGGCGCCGCAAAGCACGACCGACTCGACCCGGCGGCCGCTCAACTGGCTCTGCACGGCCGGCATGGTGCGGCGAATCTCCGACAACAGCGCGTCGGCTGCCCCCGGCGTCGCCAGCGGATCGCGCGCCAGTCGGGCGCGGCGCAGGAAGAACACCTTGCCCTCGACGATCACCGTCAGATCGGCCTCGCCCGCCGAAATGTCGACCAGCAAGCGAACCTGCTCGGCCGGGGAGGGCATCCGGCGGCACAACAGCGAGGCGGCCGAGCAGGGTCGAAGCACGAGCCGGCTCGGCTTGATCGCCGCCCGCTCGCAGATCGCCAGCACCTTGCCGACCAGCTCGGGTTTGATCGTGGCGGCCAGCACTTCGCGGCCCTGCTCGGGATCGTCGCGAAGGGGGAGGAAATCGAGGGGCCAATCGTCGTCAAGCTCGTTGAACTCGCGGGCCGCCTGAAAGCGCACCAGGTCGGGCACCTCGTCGTCGGGCGCCGGCGGCAGCGAGAGGGGCCGCAACTCGATGTCGCTGCGTCCCACGGCGACGATCGCGTCGATCCGGCCGAGGCGCCGGGCAGCCAGGGCGGCCGCGATTCGGGCGCCGACGTCCACCTCGTCCTGCCCGTCGTCGGCCGGGACCAGCGAGACGGGAAAGGCGTGCTCGAAGACGATCGCGTCGCCCCGCGTGGCCGCCACGGCCACGCGCGCTTCGATGTCGTCCCATTCCAAGGCGAGGAGTCGTGCCATGATACCGCTCGAGGGCTGCTGGTCAAAAACAACGCCGACCGGGCGAACCGGTCCCATTCTCTAGCCTAATCCGAAACCGTCGCGACGGCCAACGGAAGGACCCCGAGAGGATCAGTAATCGGCCGTTTCCGCTCCGAGGATCTCCGGGGCGAACCCTCGCCCCAGGTGGGTCAAGTCCCTCCAGAACAGCACCCGGGCCGGACTCGTCGTCGCGTCGAGAACGACCTCGATCCGGGCGGCGGGGCCCTGGTCGAAGAACCCGACCACCTGTCCTCGGAAAACGCTCCCGCCGCAGGTGATCAGCGGTTGCAGGCTCTTCATCTCGTCGAGGGTGGCGATCCCCTCGCAAAGGAGCCACGTCTCGTGGGCGTAAAGCGGATCGGCGGCGGCCGGGTCCATCGGCCGCCGCGCGACGATCTCGGCCACGATTTCCTCGGTCATCCCGGGAATCGCGGCCAGCAGCGTCTGGGGCGCCTGATTGATGTTGATCCGACCCGGGATGACCGTCTGCGCGCTGGCCCTCACCGTGTCCATCAACAGGGGCAGGTAGTTGCTCATCTCCGCCGGATCGTCGGCAAAAGCCGGCTGCAGCACGACCTGGGCGTCGTCGTCCTCGTACTTGACCTGCACCGGGACGCCGATCAGGTCGATCACGCGGTCGATCCGCGTCTTCGCCGGCTGGGTGAGATCGATGACGCCGCTCGGCTCGTTCTCGAACCGCACCGGCTGCTGCTTGCCTTCGGCGCCGCCCTGCCCGCCTTGCCCGCCCTGGCCGCCCTGTTCGCCTTCCCCCGACTGGTTCGACTCGTCGGGATCGTAGGCACCGAACTGCCGGTAGGCCACGATGAACGTCGCCCAGTGGGAGCCGAGGGCCTCTTCCAACTCGTCGTAGAGGGTTTCGAGGTCGTCCTGGTTCAGGTCGACCAGCGGCAGGCTCTCGGAACTCAGGTTCGTCTCGGCGCTGTGGACGGTCAGGTAGGCCGACCAGCCGCGGTCCATCGACCCGTCGGAATTGTCGAGGCCGGCGATGCCCGACGGGTCGGGTTCGGCGGCGTCGGCGAAACCGTTGCGGTTCGCGTCGGTCCCGAAGAGCAGCCAGGGGGTGACGCCGCGAACCAGCAGCAGCTCCTCGACCGAGTCGAAGTATCCGTTCTTGGGCTGGTAGGGCGTATCAAGCGTGGCGTAGTAGTCGTATTCCGCGCCGAATTCGCGGGGTTCGTCGTCGTCGTCGAGCCAATCGAGAATGGCGTCGGCGATCTCCTCGTGCATGCCAGGCAGGCCGAGCAGGATCGCGCGTCCGGCGTTTTCGACGCCGGCGTTCTTTCCCAGGGTGTCGATCAGGAGGAGGCAATTCAGATTCAGCCGGGCCGATTCGTTCTCCAGTCCGTAGCGAATTCCCGAGTACCCGTCGGCGTCGCGGTCGGGCGCGACGAACGTGAAGCGGCCCCGCCCGCGCGGATCGGTGTCGTCGAGCACGACGACGCCCTGGAACTGCGCCGGGTTGTTGTACCATCCTCCGGCTTCGTACTGGCTTGCGGCGTCCCAGCCCAGGAACCCCCGGGCCATGGCCACGCCCGATTGGGCCAGGCTCGCGGCTTGGGTCTGGCGCCCGGTCAACTGCGCCGCCTCGCGCTCGGTCAGCATGAGTTCGGAGTAGGTGATCGCCGCCAGGCAGAGCACGGGGATCACGACCAGCACCAGCACGAGCACCATGCCCCGGCGGCGAAGCCGGGGCCGCGCGCCGGTCGTGCGGCGGGTTCGCTGCTTGCGCGTTGCGTGGTTCGGCGACATCATGGCCCTTCCGCTACGGTTCGACTCCCAGTTCACCGATTTCCGACTCGTAGGTCTGGCAGGCCGTGCATGGGGCGGCCGGCAGATGGACCACGAGCCGATAGGCGAGCGTCCCCTCGTCGCCCAGTGCGCCGGCGTCGGCGCCGGCCGTCAGCAGGCCGTCCGTCGAGTCGGACCGGCGCAACGTCAAAATGACCTCGATGGCTCGCGGCAAACCGCCCATCTCTCCGGTGTCCCACTCCTCGACCCAGTCGGCCCCGTCCCAGTAGGCGAAGGCCAGCGACGCGACTTCGGGAGCGATCGGCTCGACGAAATCGGTCGAGGTGGTCCCCTGTTCGGTGGCGTACAAGGTGGCCGCGCGATCGACCTCGCGTCGGACCAAGCCGCCCGACCCGACCTCGCCCCCGGCCTCCTCGTCGGCGAGCACCGAATACGACACGGTCTTGATATCGCTGAGCCGATCGACGATCGCCGCCGCGCCGGTCGCGGCGAGTTGGCCCTCGAACTGGTCGAGCCGGGGAAGCCGCGAGACGTCGACCTCGAGCCAGTCGGCTCCCCCGTAGACGCCGGGAATCCGCGCCGAGGTCTCGGAAGCGACGGCGGCGGTCGAATCGGCGTCGGCCTCGCCGGCCCCCGCGGCGTCGCCGGCATCTTGCGAGGCGCCGCCCTCTTGGTCGTCCTGTTCGCCGCCCACCTCGAGTTGGCCCGATTCCACGGCGGAAGCCGCCGCCGAGGCCGCCTCGTCGACGAGCTTCTTGATGTCGAGCAGGTCGTAGGGCACGGCGCCCCGCAGGTCGGCGGCGATCCGGTGCAACAGCACCCGCGCCAACTGGGCCTCCTCGACGTTGCCCCGGCTCGTGTTCACCAAGCGCAGTTGGACGTCGATCGTCATGCCCAGGGCGACCAGCAGCAGGGAGACCAGCGCCAACGAGAGCAACACCTCGAGCAGGGTGAAGCCCCT
>Ga0334901_1003754_pt1 | contig 11031 bp, 5 predicted proteins | sample GraSluR3_MG_3_FD_207216 | JGI IMG/M metagenome (GOLD analysis project Ga0334901, IMG submission 207216) | Sludge microbial communities from methane-producing bioreactor in Wageningen University, Netherlands - Granular Sludge_15_08-R3 | ecosystem: Engineered > Bioreactor > Anaerobic > Unclassified...
CTGAAAGTGCAACCCGTGCACGTGCCCCCGGTGGTTCATTCATCTGACCGAAAACCATGGCAAGTTTCGATTTTTTGAGTTTTTCCTGATCAACTTTCGACAAGTCCCAACTCCCTTTCTCCATCGATTTGCGGAAAGCACTGCCATAATCCACAATATTGGCCTCAATCATTTCACGTAAAAGGTCGTTCCCTTCGCGGGTACGTTCGCCCACACCGGCAAAAACAGACAGCCCACTGTGTGCCAGTGCAATATTGTTGATCAGCTCCTGAATCAGCACAGTTTTTCCTACGCCGGCGCCTCCAAACAATCCAATTTTACCACCTTTGGCATACGGCTCAATCAAATCAATAACTTTAATTCCGGTATATAAAACTTCAGTTTCGGTAATTAAATCTTCGTATTTAGGCGGCACGTTGTGAATGGTGAAACCATTTTTCGGGAGTTGTTCCAGGCCGTCAACCGAATCGCCGGTAACATTCAGTAACCTTCCAAGGGCATCTTCCCCCTTTGGCATAATAATAGGTTTTCCGGTAGGAATAACATCCATTCCCCTTTTTAATCCGTCAGTTGAGTCCATGGCAATACACCGGATAGTATTTTCTCCAATGTGTTGTTGACACTCAATTACAAGATTGGCACTCCCACTTCTAACCACCTCGAGGGCGTCGTAAATAGTAGGTATTTCGCCACTTTCTGTTTCAAAACTAACATCAACCACCGGACCGATAACCTGGATAATTTTTCCTTTGCTTTGATTCATCTGTTTTATTCATTTGAAAAGCGGAAAAAGATACCGCTTTTTTTTGGCGCGTCAAAGTTATAAAAGGTTTAAATTCATTCAACAAAAAAATTCTTTCAAAAACTTTTTAATCACGAACTTCGCCCTAACATATTGTTACTTAATTCTATGAGATGTTTTTTGCTTAAATCGTTTACAGGCAGCTGATTTAAAATTTCGGCAGCCCTTAAAAAAAAGTACTCGATTTTGGCCTCTGTAATTTCTTTGATACCGAGTTGCTTATACATTTCTGTAACCGAATTGATTTTCTCTTCAGCATTAAATTCGGTAGCTTTCAGCCATTTATACAATGTACTTTTAGTTCCTTCAGCGGCTTTTTCAAGTGCGGCAATAAGCAAGTATGTTTTTTTGTTGGCAACAATATCGCCGCCAATTTTTTTCCCAAATTTCTGCGGGTCTCCAAAAGTATCCAACCAGTCGTCCTGCAATTGAAAAGCCATTCCCAGGTTAATCCCAAAATTATAAAGTTGTTCAGCCGTTTCATCTGCAGCGTTTGCCAGCAATGCGCCGGCCTGCAGGCTGCAACCCAGCAAAACCGCGGTTTTCAACCTTATCATTTCCAGGTATTCCGCTTCGGTAACATCCAGCCGGTTTTCAAAATCCATGTCGTATTGCTGGCCTTCGCAAACTTCAACGGCAGTTTTAGTAAAAAGGTTTGTTACGTCGAACATCCTTTCAGAGCGGCATTCCAGCAAATACTGGTAAGAAAGAAAAGCCATGGCATCGCCGGAAAGAATCGCATTATTTTCGCCGAATTTTACATGTACAGTCGGGTTGTTTCTCCGAACCTCCGCTTTGTCCATAATATCGTCGTGCAGCAACGTAAAATTATGAAACACTTCCACTGCCAGGGCAGCAGGCAAAGCTTTTTCAATTTCATCGGAAAAAAGGTTAAATGCCATTAAAAGCAGCACCGGGCGCAACCTTTTTCCGCCCATCCCAAGTGAATAATCGATGGGGGCATAAAGCTCCGCAGGTTGCCGGGCATTCAGTCCGGCTGATCTGCGGGCAATTTCCCTGTTAATTTTTTTCTGCAACGTTTCTACAGGAACCATAACTTATTCAAATTGGTTGTTATCTTTTATTTTCAGCTCTTCCAACTCAATATCTTCTTCCTCATCGTAAATATGTAAAAGCGGCTCTTCAAACGACCGGGTTGTAGTTAACCGGTCGAGGCTGGTGAGCAGCGATGGCAGCAAAATAAGGTTGGAGGTTACTGCCACCAGCAAAGTTAACGAAACCAGCACACCCATGGCAACGGTTCCGCCAAATCCGGAAAGGGAAAAAATTCCGAAACCGAAAAAAAGTACAACCGAGGTATATAACATACTCACCCCGGTTTCTTTAAGTGCGAGCACCACCGAACGCCGGATATCCCAGCCAGTGGCAATTAATTCCTGCCGGTATTTGGCAAGAAAATGAATGGTATTATCCACCGAAATACCAAATGCAATGCTGAACACCAAAATAGTACTGGCTTTTATGGGAATTCCTGAAAATCCCATAATAGCTGCTGTAAAAATAAGTGGAATTATATTGGGCGTAAGCGACATGATTACCATTCGCCACGACGAGAACATGATGGCCATAAAAACAGAAATCAATAAAATAGCCAGTCCCAGACTTGTAAAAAGGTTTCTGAGCAGATACCGGGTTCCCTTAAACGAGGTAACACTTGAACCTGTTACCGTAACATCATAATTATCAGAGGTAAAAACTGAATCGATGTCGGCAATAAAACCGGCATACAACTCCTCCATACGTTTGGTTCCCACATCTTTCATTCGAATGCTGATGCGGGTAACCTGCCTTGCACTGTCAATAAACGAATGCAGCATTCCGGCATTGTCTTCCCCCATTCGGGCATATTGCAAAATAAAACTTTGTTCACGATTATTGGGCAAACTGTAATAATTTTCGTGCCCGTTATAAAATGCCTGTTTCGAGAACTTTAGTAAATTGAGTAGCGAAAGCGGAGGTGAAAGTTCGGAATATTCAGCAAGTATTTTCTCCAACTGATCGATTTTACTGAAAGTGGCCAGTTGCATCACCCCGCCCGGGCTTTTGGTATCCACCATAATTTCCAAAGGCATCAACCCGTCGAAATTCGATTCAAAAAACTTCAAATCTTTATACACCGGATCATCCTCAGGAATATCGTCAACCATGTAACCCGAACTCTTCATAAGAGTAATTCCGTATATTCCTATGCTCAAAATTACTACCGCAACAACATAAACAAGTTTGCGCTGGTGTTCGGTAATGTGAATCAACCTGCGAATAATTCCCGAAACAAATTTGTTGTTCAGGTGATTGACATGACGGCTGGAGGGTGGTTCAATAAAACTGAAAATTATGGGAATAAGCAGTAGCGACAATACAAACAAACCCATAATATTTAACGAAGCCACAATTCCAAACTGCCTTAAAATATCGCTTTTTACAATAATGAACGTGGCAAAACCCGATGCAGTAGTCAGGTTGGTTAAAAATGTAGCATTACCGATTTTTACAATAACGCGTTGCAGGGCTTTGATTTTATTTCCGTGCAGCACATACTCGTGATGGAATTTATTGAGCATGTATATACTGTTGGGTATTCCAATAACAATTAACAGCGGCGGAATCATTCCCGATAAAAGTGTGATTTTGTAGCCAAACAACGACAACATACCCATAGCCCAAACAACGCCTGTCAGCACAATAATTACCGGGAAAAACACGGCTTTAAACGATCTGAAAAACAGGAACAAAACAACAATACAAATGCCCAGTGCCAGCACACTGAACATGTAAAGCTCTCTTTTTATTTTAATGGAATTGACAACGCGAATGTAAGGCAAGCCTGAATAGTGTAAATCTACCTGTTGTTCTTTTTCAAAATCCCGGGCAATTCGCTGAACAGACTTAACCATTTTCTCACGATCCTTCGTATGCATTTTATCTTTATTCACCGTAATGGCCAGCAAATAAGTTTGGTTATCAGGATTATAAACCAATTTCCGGTAAAAAGGAAGGCTTCTGAAAATTTCAGCCTGCCTGTCAATTTCTTCCTGGGTATCGATGGAATCAGGAAAAAGCGGCTCGATTTCAAATTTGCGTTCAGCAGTGTTTTTTTTCAGGTTATAGGCGTTTGAAACCGATAATAAATCCTCTACCCCTTCTACTTCTGAAAGTCTGGTACAGAATTGTTTCCAGGCATTAAACCGGTCTATTTGAAAAAAACCGGTATCCTGAACGCCAAGAATGATGAGGTTGCCTTCTTCGCCAAAAACTTCAACAAACTTTTGGTAATCCTTAAAAGCCTGGTCTTTTTTGGGAAGCAACGATGCATATTCATAAGACATCTCCACCTTTTGGGCATGGTAGCCCAAAAACAGTGTAATAACAGCCAGAATGCTTAGTAAAAGTATTTTATTCCTGAGGATAATGCTCGAAACCTTCAGCCACATAAAACAATCAGATATAAAGAAATTGCGAAAATAACAGAAATATTCGGATAATGAAGAGGAATTACCGGCAGTGAAAGTACCATTCTATAAAATCTTAAATTACAGAGGCTATGCTTTAAAAATCCGTTGCATTGCCTCTCAATTTTCAACGGTAATTTATGTACTGCACCTCGAAGCTCTCCTAAAATCTATTTGTTAATATTTACTTAATTTTTGTGTCATTTTGTATAAATTATTTTCTATATAATACCAAATTAATGTTTTTTAGCAGATAAAATTGGATATTTGACAGAAGATCAATCAAAAAAACTACAAATAGGTATTTAACATTTAGTGTGGCGAAGATGAAAAAAGTTAGTCCTGAGAAAGCCGGCAGAATCAACCTGTTTAGTTTGAAAACCATTCAGATGCGGACCTTCCACATTACCTGGTTCTCTTTCTTTTTATGTTTTTTCGGATGGTTCGGGGTGGCGCCGCTAATGGCTGTGGTCAGAGAGGAGTTGCTGCTGACGAAGGAACAAATTGGCAACATTATCATTTCGTCGGTGCTCATCACCATCTTTGCCCGTCTGTTTATAGGTTGGCTGTCGGATAAGATCGGCCCGCGTATTACCTATACCTGGCTGCTCATTGCAGGGGCTTTCCCCGTTATGTTGATCGGATTGAGCAGCGATTACGTTTCGTTCCTCATTTTCCGGCTGGCGATAGGCGTAGTCGGCGCATCGTTTGTCATCACCCAGTTTCACACTTCGCTAATGTTTGCTCCCAATGTGGTTGGAACGGCTAACGCCACAACCGCCGGCTGGGGGAATATGGGAGGTGGTGTCACCCAAATAGTTATGCCCCTGGTATTTGCCGGGTTTGTCGCGCTGGGATTTGCTGATGAACGGGCATGGCGCTATGCAATGGTTGTTCCCGGAGTTTTGATGATTTTGATGGGAATTGTTTACTACAAATTTACGACCGACACTCCGGAAGGTAATATTAAAAATCTGAAAAAGCACGACCCCGGCTTTGCTTTAAAGCAGAAGGCTAAAAATGTAAGTTTTACGGCTATAATCCGCGACTACAGAGTGTGGAGCCTGTTCCTGATTTATGGCGCCTGTTTCGGTGTGGAACTAACCGTCAACAACATCGCCTCGCTTTATTTCAAAGATTATTTCAGTCTCGATGTAAAAACTGCGGGGTTGATTGCCGGCCTGTTCGGGCTGATGAACCTGTTTGCCCGATCGCTGGGCGGAATGTTGGGCGATAAATCGGGGATGAGGTGGGGACTAAAAGGACGCGTTTATTTCCTGTTTTTTGCCCTGTTTCTGGAGGGCGTGGCCATCATTTTTTTTAGCCGAATGACCACCCTGCCACTTGCCATCGGCTCGATGATCATCTTCAGCCTGTTTGTGCAAATGGCGGAAGGGGCAACATTTTCCGTTGTTCCGTTTGTAAACAAAAAGGCGGTGGGAACCGTCTCCGGGATTGTGGGCGCCGGTGGAAATGCAGGCGCCGTTGCCGCCGGATTCCTTTTTAAGATGGAAGGTGTTTCCTACCCACAGGCGCTTTTTGTAATCGGACTGGTTGTAAGTTTTATTTCTTTTTTCGCTTTTCTCGTCCGTTTTTCCGAGGAAGCGGAAACCAGGGCCAAGACAGAAATGGAGCAACTCGTTTCAGTGAACGGAAACCCTGGATTGCAACCGGTTTATATTTTCAATTTTTCTCAAAATACCATCCAAAAAATTGCGACAGAATGAAGGCAACGGAATACAAATCGACTTGCTCTTATTGCGGTGTGGGCTGCGGTGTGGTTGTCAACCGGCAGCCCGACGGGAAGGTCACTGTAGCGGGCGATGCGGCCCACCCGGTCAACCACGGTAAACTTTGCTCGAAAGGGTTGAACCTTCATTACGTAGTCAACAACAAAACCGACAGGTTGCTGTATCCGCAAATCCGGGCCGGCAAACGGCATCCTCTCAAAAAAGCGGAGTGGCCCGAAGCGGTGAACCGTGTTGCTTCCGTATTCAAAACCCTGATAAGGAAGTTCGGCCCCGATTCGGTTGGATTTTATGTTTCCGGACAGTGCCTTACCGAGGAGTATTACGTGGCAACAAAACTGGCTAAAGGATTTTGGGGTACGAACAATATCGATACGAATTCACGCCTTTGCATGAGTTCGGCAGTTGCCGGGTACAAAATGCAATTAGGCGAAGATGCGGTACCCGGCTCTTACGAAGACATCGAACTGGCCGACTGCTTCTACATTGCTGGAGCCAATCCCGCCTGGTGCCATCCCATCCTGTTCCGGCGGCTGGAGGCACAAAAGGCAGAAAATCCCGATGTAAAAGTCATCGTGGCCGACCCGCGCAGGACACAAAGCTGCGAGCTGGCCGACCTGCATTTGCAACTCAAACCCGGTACCGATGTATATTTGAACAATGCCATCGGCCGCTGCCTGATTGAGGAAAATTTTATCGACCGGGAATTTATCAGTCACCATGTGGATGGTTTTGAAGATTACCGGAAAAAGGTAATGGAACTTCCGCTGGAGGAATCGGCACGGATTTGCGGAGTACCCGTTGCCGACATCCGCCTGGCTGCCCGCTACATTGGGGAGGCCAGAGGCTATATGTCGATGTGGGCCATGGGATTGAATCAGAGTGTAATCGGTGTCAGCAAAAATTTGTCGCTGATAAACCTTTCTCTGATTACCGGGCAAATCGGCAAACCGGGTTCAGGGCCGTTTTCACTAACCGGACAGCCAAACGCCATGGGTGGCCGCGAGGTGGGCGGTATGTGCAACCTGTTGCCGGCTCACCGGAATCTGGAAAACAAGGAACACCGCAAAGAGGTAGCCGACTTTTGGGGAGTGGAGGAAATACCTGAAAAAGCCGGTTACAGCGCCACCGAAATGATCGATGCCCTCGAAAGCGACCGGCTGAAGGCAATTTGGATCATTTGCACCAATCCTCTCGTGAGCCTGCCCAACTCCAGCAAAGTGGAAAAAGCGTTGCAAAAAGCGCGGTTTGTGGTGGTGCAGGATATTTCCAAAAACTCAGACACGCTTCCTTTCGCCGACGTTGTTTTTCCTGCGGCCGGGTGGCTGGAAAAAGAAGGCACTATGACCAACTCCGAACGCCGGATTTCTTACCTCCACAGGGTGGTAGAAGCGCCCGGCGAAGCCCTGCCCGACTATGAAATTATCTGCCAGGTGGCCCGCAAAATGGGCTATCCCGGGTTCGACTTTAAAAATGCAAAGGAGGTTTTCGACGAGTTTAAACTGCTTACAGAAGGAACCAGCCTTTCCTTCGAAGAACTTTCTTACGACTACCTGCGCCAATCCGGAACCGTTCAGTGGCCGTTTCGAAACGGAACCGGGACATCCAGGCTGTTCAGGGATAAAAAGTTTTTTACCGCCAATGGCAAGGCCCGACTGTTTGCTGTAAATCCACAAAATGAGTCGGAACAGCCAACCGAAGAATTTCCACTGATATTAACAACAGGGCGTATCCGCGACCAGTGGCACACCATGACCCGAACCGGTAAAGTACAAAAACTGAAACAGCACGCCGCCCACCCATTTCTTGAAATCCATCCATTAGATGGTATAAAATTCGGTATCAGTAATGAAGATGTTGTGGTGGTTCGGGGACGAAACGGAAAAGCGCAGGTTCCGGCCAAAATTACGGACGAGATCAGGCAGGGTGTGGTTTTCCTTCCCATGCACTGGGGAAAATTGTTGTCGGGGAACAATGCCCGCGCCAACAACCTGACTACCGGTTTAATCGATCCCAAATCGAAAGAGCCCGACTTTAAATATACCGCAGTGGCGGTTTCAAAATACAGAAAACCCTCCGAAAGGATTATAGTGGCGGGTGCAGGAGCCGCAGCATTTCAATTTATCCGGCACTACCGCAAAAAAAACGACACCGACGAGATTACCGTGATTTCGAAAGAGCTACATCCATTCTACAACAGGATATTGCTGCCGGATTACATTTCGGGAAGTCGGGACTGGGAAGCATTGCAGAAAACCGGCGAGGAAGAAATAGAGCGCCTGAATATCCGTGTAGAAACCGGTGTCAGCCTTGAAAAAATCGACCCTTCGCAGAAGAAAGTATTTTGTTCGAACGGGAAAAGTTTCGCTTACGGGAAGTTGATTCTGGCCACGGGCTCCCGGGCAAATATTCCCCATCCCAAATGGATGCAGTTTCCGTCGGTTTTTACCATCCGGGAAAAAGGGGATGCCGACCGGTTCAGAAAGACCGTGAAGCGCACAGACCATGTACTGGTGGTTGGCGGAGGACTGCTGGGGCTGGAAATGGTGGCGGCGTTGCTGGAGATGAACGTGAAAATTACGCTGGCAAACCGCAATCCGCGGTTGATGGACCGTCAACTGGACAGTGAAGCCAGTGACCTCCTGAAAGAAATTCTGGTTGAAAAAGGTGTGGCCATTCTTTTCGACGACGAGGTAAGCCAGATTATTCCCGGGGAGAGGAAGGAACTCCAGGTAATGTTTAAAAGCGGTGAACGCCTGGATTTCGATGCGGCGGTTTTTGCCGTCGGTACACAGCCTAATATCGAATATGCCAAAGAAGTGGCGGACACACGGCGGGGCATTATTGTCAATAGGCATTTAAAAACCAGTTGCGATTCGATTTATGCCATTGGGGAGATTGCGGAGCTGAACGGAAACCTTTACGGCACAACACCGGCAGTTGAAGAACAGGCGTCCGTGCTGGCCGACCATTTAAACGGCAATCCGGTAAGCCGCTACGACGGCACAGAACCGATGAATATTTTGAAGTTTCCGGGCATCGACCTTTGTTCCATCGGTCCCACAAGGATTCCCGACCATTCTGCCGGATTCGAACAAGTGATTTTTTTCGATAAAGCGGCCCGCTATTACAAAAAATGTATCGTAAAAGACGATGTGTTGAGAGGAGCCATTCTGATGGGCGATAAAGCCGAATTTACAGAGTTCAGACGACTGATTACGCAAAAAACAGAGCTCGCAGGATTACGCAATACTTTGCTGCGCACCGGCAAACCGGCAGAACCGTTAATGGGCGAACTGATTTGCTCCTGCAACAATGTGGGAACGGACAATATCCGAAAAGCGATCCGATCCGGCACAGAAGGGGTCGATGCCGTGTGTGAACGAACCGGAGCCGGCACGGGATGCGGCAGTTGCCGCCCCGAAATCCGAAAACTACTGAAAGAAGTATATGAACCGGCTGAAATAATTTAAATAAAGTATGGGAAAACCGAAAGAATTATACAGGGTGTTGAATAGAGGCGGGGTGGTATCGCCGGCGCTTTTCGCCCGCATTCTCGACGTGGCGGAGCAAGCGGGGAACGGGCATGTTTTTCTCGGCTCCCGGCAGGATATCCTGTTTTATATTCCCGATTCAAAACACCGGGAATTGTCTGAAGAACCCGGGCTTTCCATTCATAAACGCACGTCGGGCATTCAAAACGTGGTTTCCTCTTTTGTCTGTGTCGATGTGCTGCCTTCCACCGACTGGATTTATTCGGGCGTTTACCTGAAGGTGTTCGACCAGTTCGCCCGTCAACATTTGCTGCGCGTCAACATCGTGGATCCCCGGCAAAATATGGTTCCCCTTTTTTACGGGCACTTAAACTTCATCGCCTCGGAGACGCCCAACTACTGGCGCCTTTTCCTGAACCTGCAGGCCGGGAAAGACCCGCAACCGTGGCCGGGACTGATTTTTACCGACGACATTGCCGGCTTTGCACAGTTGCTGGAACAACTCATTCTCGGGAAAAACATCAAAAATATTCAAAAACTGAAAGAACAGGTGGCAGGCTCTTCTTTGCAAAAAAACACCCTCGATTCCAATGAAAAAATCAGTTTGCCTTCCGGCTTTTTCCCTTATTTCGAAGGGCTGAATAAGGTGGACGGCAAGGATCGCTACTGGGCAGGGTTTTACTGGAGGAACAACCGCTACCCCATTCCGTTCCTGAAAGAGGTTTGTCGGCTTTGCCAGGAAACCCATGTCGGAAATATCAGTTTCACTCCGTGGAAAACCATCCTCGTTAAAGGGATTGAAACAAACGACAAAATTTTTTGGGAAGAACTGGTTGGCCGCTACGGAATTAACATGCGCCACTCTTCTTTTGAGCTGAACTGGCAACTGCCCCTGCTCGACAGGCAGGCCCTGGAATTGAAAAGGTACCTTGTGGCAAAGTTCGACAAGTTCGATATCCGCACTTTCGGTTTGTCGTTTGCCATTCAGACGAAACCCGGCGAACGTTTCACCTCCGTGGTAATCCACCCGAAAGGAAGGCTGCCGTTCCTCGGAAAATTCGATTTTACGCGCACTTACAGCGTCGAATACGCTTACGATTTCAACCCGAATAACAATCATTATATCGAATATGCCGGCAACCTTGAAAAACGCGAATTGCCCCGAACGTTGAATGAAATTTCCAAAAAATATTATGCTTTGCTTTTTGCCCGAAACAAATCCGGCAAACCGCGGAGGTTAAACAAACCGGAACACATTCGTCTCAAAGTGTATCAGTGCCCCGATTGTCTCACAATTTATGACGAGCGGTACGGGGATTTGGATACCGGTATCGGAGCGGGTACGCCCTTCAACCGGTTGCCGGAAGACTATTGTTGCCCCGTTTGCGAAACACCGTATTCGGCTTTTACGGAGAGAGAAATTAATGAACCGGTTAACAGTGAAAGGTTTGAATGATGAATAAAATTGAAGATCATCTCGGGAGGCGTTTTGAAAAGCTGCGGGTAAGTTTGCTGAA
>Ga0334901_1003755_pt1 | contig 11029 bp, 10 predicted proteins | sample GraSluR3_MG_3_FD_207216 | JGI IMG/M metagenome (GOLD analysis project Ga0334901, IMG submission 207216) | Sludge microbial communities from methane-producing bioreactor in Wageningen University, Netherlands - Granular Sludge_15_08-R3 | ecosystem: Engineered > Bioreactor > Anaerobic >...
CTCCTCCTGGCAGGAGGAGAAATTCGAGCTGATTGCATATTTTGCAGTAAAATTGTTAAAGCCTGTCATTCAACGCTGTCAGGTCCGTCGGCTACCGGACGCTGACAGGTTGAGGTTGAAAACAACTTTAGCAGTGACAAACAACATTACCCGACAGAAAATCCCGGCTGTTTTTAAAGTTTTCCGGGTTTTTTTGTATGGTTTCGGGTGTATATGGTAACCCTCAGTTTTTTTCAAACCCGATTTTCCACATTCCGCGAAGTTCGTTCAGGGAATATCCTGTGGCCAGATCGGTGGGATAGAGGGTTTGAATTTTTTTTCGGGTTTCCGGTTCAATTTCTTCCACCGGTCCGTGGCATTGCAGGCATGCCGGCATGGCGGTGAGAATCGGTTTGTAGTAGGTAATTTTTTCCTGGTGTTGAACGAGGGTGTCGTGCAATGCTTCATTTTGCTGAATGCTGGAGAAATAAGCCCAGATTTTTTGGTCGGTTTTCGTTTGCAAACGATTCTCCGGATTCCGGTTTTTATCGGTAACGCGCGAAATTTTACAGTCGAATTCGGCATTCAGGCTGTCCACCAGGCCCGATGCCTGAAGGTTGCAGAACTCCACGGCATAAAGACTTCCGCCCTGCTGCATGGCTTTCGATACATTCGCCAGCAAAACGCCCTGGGTTTGTTTGGAAATTTCGTTCCCCGATTTTTTATACTTCGCATACGTTTCAGCGTCAATTTTTTCAGTGGTTTTTTGCCCGCAGGAAAAGAGCAGAATTGCAATTAAAATCAGTGTCGGTACACTACTAAGCCGGTTCATGGTAAATTTTTTATTTATCGTTTGCTGATGTTACGATAATTTGTCCAGATTGGGTTACAGGAAAACCCGGGATTTATTTAAAAGATGCAGATTCGATGTATAAATTTTTTTGTACTACGGTTTCCACGGCCACTTTACACAATCCTTAATTTCGGGGAAAAGCACAAAGTCGGCTTTGCCTTTCATGGCCAGTGTTTTTACGTCGAGGCCTTTCAGTTGTTCCAGCGCTGTTTGCAGGGTTTTTCCCGACACCGACACATCATCGACTAAAAGAATACGTTTACCTTCGAGCTGTCCGTGCGGCTTTTCAAGCACCCGGGGCGTTTCGTAGCGCGGGGTGTTTTGCTCGTCGCGGTAATTGAGCACCATTACCAGCAGTTCGGCATTCAAATGATAGGCTACCATCGTAGCCGGCGGAATTCCTCCGCTGCCAATCCCGATGACCACATCGGTTTCGGGGAGTTGCATTTGGCGGAGGCGCTCCGTTATTTCGCGAAATGACAAGGGAACCATAATTAATATTTTTCAAAACAATTGAACAATGGTTGCAAGATTAACAGAAAAGGTTGTGATTTGCAAATGAAATTCACCCTTCCCAGACCGGAATTTCAATATAAAACGTGGAGCCCCGGCCTGTCCGGGTTTCAAACCATACATGTCCCGAAAAGTTTTCCACAATATTTTTTACAATGGCCAGTCCCAGCCCCATGCCGCTGGATTTTGTGGTAAAGCTGGGACTGAACAGTTTGTCGCGCAGCTCTTCAGGAATACCTTCGCCGTTGTCGGTAATGGCAATCATGGCCATATGGTCGCGGCGTTGCAGGTTGATTTCAATTTGTCCTTCGCAATCGTCGGGAATCGACTGAATGCCGTTTTTTATGAGGTTGATGATGGCCCTTGAAAGCTGGTCACGGTCGGCGTTAACTTCGAGGTATTCCAGTCCGTTGGCACTAAATTTAAGGGTTACCTTCTGGTGCGATTCGAATAAACCGATGACCTTCTGAATCTGTTCGGCGAGCTTAAATACCTGGTTGCGGGCAGTGGGTATTTTGGCAAAGTTCGAAAATTCGGTGGCAATATTGGAGAGGTTGTCAATCTGTTCGATGAGCGTGGAAGTTACGCGTTCCATGTATTTTTCGTAATCTTCGCCCTTACTTTTAAAACGCTGGAGGTGCTGAATGTTCAGCTTCATTGGGGTGAGTGGATTTTTAATTTCGTGGGCAATTTGTTTGGCCATTTCGCGCCATGCCGATTCCCTTTCCGACCGGGCGAGTAGTTCGGCGCTTACCGCCAGTTCGTCCACTTTTTTGTTGTATTCTTTTACCAGGCTGCCAATTTCGTCGTCGCGGTTGTAATAGATGGGTTCGTTACGTTTCCCCAGCTCCATTTTCCGCAGGTTTTCCTGGATGAGCACCAGCGGACGGGTAATCTGGTTCGCAATAAAAATGGCAACAATAATGCTTGCCAGAAAAAGCAGCACATAAAGGTTGATAAACGCCACCACAATGGTTGACAGTTCCTGGCTGTACTTATCCTGTTTAATAAAGTAGGGCAGGTTAATTACCCCCAGATATTCGCCGGAGTTGTTGATGACGGGCTTGTAGGCCGACAGGTAGGAAAGCTTTCCGATCTCCTCGGGCTGGAACCAGGAGAGCTGGAAATTATTGAAAATTTCGTTATAGGCCCGGGCGTTCATCCGGTCGGAAACCAGTCCGCGGAGGAATATTTCAGGGCGCGAAGAAGCTATCATGTGCCCGTCGGTGCCATAAATATTGATGTCGGTTCGGAAAATATTCGACAGTTTGGCCAGTTCGCGGTTCAGCCAGTCGATAATCTCAGGGTTCCATTCTTCCATATCCTCCAGGCGCATATCAATCTCACCGGCTATTGAAACGAGCTTTTCGTTTAAGTCGCTCCGGTGTTTTTCCTTGTATTCCTTCACGTTGTACCAGATGGTTGCCACGGCTACCATGAGCAACGAAACAAAAACGATGGAGATTATGGCCGCCTGAACTTTAAATTTCAGATCGATTTTGACCGAACGCCTGCGAATGGACTGGTTCCCGATAACAAGCAATATTAACACCGAAAGGAAATAAAAAACGAACAGGTAGGGGAAAGAAATGAGGTAATCGATAAATGTGTACAGTTCGCGGGAAACAATCACGTAGTTGTCTTCGCGCGTGTGGTAAATCAGGTGCTCCAGGCCGTCCCAGCGGTTGTATTCAAACTCCTGCCCGGAAGAAAGATAGGAGTGCACGTAAAAATTGTAGTTGTAGTCTCCGTGCTGGTCGGTAAGTTCTCCGCCGTAATACTTGGCATAATTGAACCGTTTGTAGTTCTCGGGTTTGGCCATCGATTTATCGATAAGCAGTTCTGGAAAACCGATTCCTTCAAACAGCAGTTCCGAGTTCAGTTCGATAAATATGGAAACGCCTTGTTTTTCGGAAGAAAGCGGGTAATGCAACCGCCCGGTGTAGGAAATCCGGCCGTTCATATTATCCATAAAATAGAAATTGGTTCCCGGAATTTTTACACCCTGTATTTCAATCATATCGTTAAAAAAATCGAAGCAGGGCGCCATCCGTTTGTCCATTTCAATGTAGAGGCTGTCGGCGCCGGAGCACTTGAAAAAACGCACGTCGTATTGCCTGAAATAGCTGTTGAAATAGGTTTCTTCGATGTAACTGAGCACCATTTCATCCTCCTCTTCGATAAGCAACCGGGGAATTACAGAATCTTTCCGAATGGATTTTTGAATTTCAGCCAAAAAAACCTGCGCTGCCGGATCGCGTTCTGCCACAAGGGTAACAGCCATCAGTTTTTGTTCGTCGCGCTGTTTTACGGCCGTGGTACTGTAAAAAACCACCAGCGAATAAATTGACGCTGCCGAAATAAAAATGATAAGGTAACTTAAGGTGAATTTTTGCAGGTAGTTTTTGCTGAACAGCGTGGCAAGCAGCGTGGCAACAACAAACAGAACCAGGGCTTCCACCGAAATTCTTTTTACGGAAATATATTGCACAAAAGCCAGAAAAAAGGCAACCAGCAATGCCAAAAGTGTAATGTGTCCCAACCCGAATTCGTCGCGAATGTTGTCGATAATTTTTATGGTTAGTATAAAAACGGCCAGCAGCAGCAATCCCACCGAAAAAATGGCCAGTACACTTTGCGCCGAAATCTCGATGATGCGATTGAGTGAAAAGGAGATGGTGGAATTAAAAATAAGTTCCCGGGTATAGTAGTGAATGAGCAAATAGGTACTTGCCGAAAAGAGCAGCAGCAGCAGGGCAATAATTTTTACGGGCAGCAGCGAATCTTTTTGTAACTGTTTAACATCGAGGTGTTTTCCGAAATGAAACAGCCAGAACAGGAAAAACAGCGCCAGTAAAAAGAAATCGCCCAGCGATGGCAGCCAGCTGCTGAGGGCAAAAACCGAAGGGCTGAAAAACCGGAGGAGGAAAAATACCTTGGGAATATGAAAGATCAGGTGCAGCCAGTAAACCAGGAAAAGCGCCACGGCAAGTCCGAAAATTTTATAGGAAAACGGCGCCCGCGATTCCAAAAATTCGCGCCTGAAATAAAAGAGTAAAATCAGGAGGCCGAAAAAATAGAGTATGCCCGGCAGATATAGCTGGCGGGTTGTGCAAAGGTACGATCCCCGGGGTTGAATACTAAACAGGTACTGGTTTTGTGAATTGTAAACCGCGTACAGCATCCCCGGTTCATTTTCCTCAATTTCAAACTCGTTGGGGAGGTCGTAACCTTTAAAAAAGCTGTTTTTCAGGTATTTGTTTTCGTACTGGTATTTGTTTTTAATCAGGAGCAGGCCAAAAATCCGGTAATCGTTAACCTGCGTGGACCACGACAGGTAATAACCGTTGGGCAACCGAATTAACCCCTCTGTTTTTTGAAAATCGGAAACCTCGTCGTAAAAGGCCAGCGAGCGGTCGGACCAGTAAATGAGTTCGCCGTTGTGGTAAACCAGAAAGCCATAGCCGTTTTCTTCCAGAAGCCGGCTGCTCAGGTTAAGGTTTCCCGAAAAGTTTCCATCAAAATTATCTTTCCGGGCCAGTGCCTCCAGTTCGGTTAACCGGGTCTGCAGTTCGTGTTCGCGCTTCAGCAGTTCTTTCTGAAAATCTTCGATCAGGTGTGTTTCGGGATGCTTTTTGAGCAGTCCGTTTTCGATGATTGCCGCTGTTACAAAAAAAGTAACGGCAAAAATGAGTAAACTGTATTTGTTTATTTTTTCGAACACATTAATCGTGATGATAGGATTCTCCTTTTAGTAAGGTAAAAGCCCTGTAAAACTGCTCCATGCACAAAAGTCGAGCCAACTGGTGCGAAAAGGTCATTTTCGATAACGAAATTTTTGAAGCGGCCTTTTCCGCCACCTCGTCCGAAAAACCGTAAGGCCCTCCAATCACAAAAACCAGCTCTTTAATGCCACTGGCCATTTTTTTTTGAAGAAAAGCCGCAAACTGCCTCGATGATAACTGTGCGCCTTTTTCGTCGAACAGGTGCAACTCTCTGGCAGGCCCTTGTTTGGCCAGGATAAGTTTGCCTTCCTTTATTTTTTGCAGGTTGGGATTAAGGTTTTTTCCCTTTTTAATGTCGGGAATAATTTCGATCCTGAAATCGGTATAATGTTCCAACCGCTTTTTATACCGGGCAATTCCTTCCTGTAAGTATTTTTCATCTGTTTTGCCAATCGTTAACAAAGTAAGCTTCATTCTGCTTTTTTGACTATTTATTTTTTAAATTTACCAAAAATAAAAGGTTGAAACTGTTTTTGCACAGTTTTTGCTATGAAAATGGCGCTTAATTGTTGAAAATTTTGAAATCATGTTAGTTATAAAAAAGAAGTTGTTCATGGTTTTTCTTTTTGCCGGGCTGTTTTTGATGGCTGCTCCGGCAAAAGCGCAAATCCCCGACGCTATAATTCTCAGCCTGAAATCGGGCGATGCCAGAGCGCTTTCCGAATATTTTAACCAGAATGTGGAGCTGGTTGTTCCCGATAGCGACAATGTTTACAGTAAAGCCCAGGCACAGCTGATTGTGAGTGATTTTTTCAGCAGCCACGCTCCGCAAAATTTTTCGGTCATTCACCAGGGCGGGAAAGAAGGTGCGCAGTATGTTATTGGAAAGCTCGGTACCCAAAAGGGCACTTACAGGGTCTATTTTTTGCTGAAAAAGAGCGGCAGTAAAGATTATATTCATCAACTCAGAATTGAAAAACAGGAATAACCCTATGAATAAAGGGTTTTTAAACCGAAACAAATATCAAAGTATTGGGGAGCAGTTAATTGAACGGGCCGAAAAGATTTCGCTGCCTTTTTTCGATGGTGTTCCGTTGTATGATGTGGCCTTGTTTTTTTGGCGCAGCATTGTAAAAGGTTCGATTACCACCAGGGCATCGGCCATTGCTTTTTCGTTTTTTATCGCCTTTTTTCCGTTTATCCTGTTTTTGTTTACCCTGATTCCCTATATTCCTATTGAAAATTTTCAGAGCGAGCTGTTTCATCTGATCCAGGAGTTTGTGCCTGAAAGCACCTTTGCCACCATTGAAGATACGGTCACCGACATTATAATGCGACCCAGAGGGGGGTTGCTTTCGCTGGGTTTTGCAATGGCGCTGGTGTTTTCGACAAACGGACTGGCTTCGATGATGAGTGCTTTCGATGCCACGGTGCACAGCATTAACCGGCGCTCGTGGTTAAGCCAGCGGCTGGCGGCTGTTTTTTTGCTCATTATTTTGTCGGTATTGTTAACCATTGCCGTTACTTTAATTACCGGCGGACAAATTGCCATCAGCTATTTGCGGGAGAATGAAATCATTCGCGACAGTTTTACCATTTTTCTGCTCACTTTTGGGAAATGGGTGGTGATTGTGCTGCTGCTGTTTTTTGCCAACTCTTTTTTGTACTACATGGCTCCGGCAAAAAAAACAAAGTGGCGGTTTATTTCGGCAGGAAGTACTTTGGCTACCGTACTCAGTATTTTTGCCCTGGTCGGTTTTTCGTATTACATCAATAACTTCAGCCAGTATAATAAATTGTACGGTTCTATCGGAACGCTGTTAATCCTGTTGTTTTTAATGTATGTGATGTCGTTGATTTTACTCGTTGGTTTTGAACTGAATGCCAGTATTTATCAGGCCCACACCTCGAAGGAGGAGTAGGTTTGTTTTTTTAAACGTTTTGCATCTCTTTTTTCAGCAGCGCTGCGGTTTGGTTGATTGATTCGGAAACGGACAAATATTCAAACGGAACGGACTGTTTAATTTTACTGCCGTCAAACTGGGTTTGCGTATGCCCGGCAGCTGCAGTTTCGCGCGAAATTGCCGGCGAATTTTTACTGAAAACCCGGAACAGCCATGCTGCACGCCAGGCCACCCCGGTTATTACCGGCGATGCAACCCTTGTCGGACGCGGTTTTCCCAGCGCATCGGCAATACGGAAAAAGAGTTCCCTGTAGCTAAGATTTTCGGCGTTTAGGAGGAAGCGCTGGTTTTTACAGGCTTCGAAGTTTTTATCGTCCATCAGCAGTACCATCGCTTTTGCCACGTCTTTTACATCCACAAAACCGGTTACGCCTTTGGTATAAAAGCTGAATCCGTCCCAAATGGTTTTGAACAAACGGGAACTCCCGGCATCCCAGTTTCCCGGCCCCAGCACAATCGACGGATTTACAATTACTGCGTTCAACCCTTCTTCAATTCCCCGCCATATTTCGGTTTCGGAAAAAAACTTGCTTTGCGAATAACCGGTAACTTTTTTCGAAGGTGTCCAGGTGGTCAGTTCATCCACCGGGTAGCCATTCCGGTTTTTTCCCAGTGCAGCAACCGAACTTACATGGCACAGCTTTTTCACCCCGTTTTCAAGCGCTGCATCGACCAGATTGGCGGTGCCTTCCACGTTGTTGCGAATCATTTGTTTTCTTTCTTTTCCGTCGAAAGAAACGATGGCTGCGCAATGATAAACTTCCTCAACTCCTGAAAGCAGATTCTCCAATCCGAAATAGTCCAGCATATCGCCTTCCACCCAATTAATTTGGCTGAACAACTCCTGTGGGTTTTCGGCATACCACGAAAACGTTTTCAAAACCTGCTGCAAATCACTCGTTTTACGTTTCAGCGCTTTCACTTTTTTCCCTGCCGAAACCAGCTCGAACAGCAAATGCGAACCAATTAATCCTGTACCTCCGGTAACAAACAGCATACAACAAATTTTTTGGTAAAGATAGAAATTTTAAGGGCCTTTAACTCTTTGTATTTCTTTTGAAGCGTCAGATTCATTAAATTTACACGCAAAAGTGCAACTATGGAAGCTGACAACAGGTTACGGTTTGAGACCAAAGAAAAAGCCAATGAGCGAAGAATGCGGGAAGCACTGAACCGCACTCCACATGAACGGCTGATGTTTTTTTTGGAAATGGCTCGGGAAATGCAGGTATTTCAAACCTCACAGCCGCACCCGAACAGTTTTAAAAACAATTTTATACTGGAATGACATGTTGGACAATTTCCCGGAAAGAGTAAAGGAATTTATTGAATGTGCCTGTAAAAATAATCTTGAAATGCTCCTTGTTGGTGGAGGTGCTGTTAATTTTTACGGATACCAGCGCCATTCGGCCGATATTGATTTTTGGGTAAATTCTACGTCGGAAAATATGCACAACCTGCTTAAAACATTACAGGATTTAGGTTACAATATCAGTGATTTGCCAATTTCGGTTTATAAAGGGGAACAAAATATATCGATAAAGATTAGCCCTGTTTTTGAATTGGAACTGATAACGCGATTTAATCCGGGGAAAACTTTTAATGAAGCTTTTGCCAACAGCGAACTGGTAAAACGGGAAGGAATAAAATATCATGTTTTAAGTTTTGACGACCTGATTAAAAGTAAAATTACTTCGGAACGTCCCAAAGATAAACTTGATGTGGAGGAGTTACACAGAATTCAGATGCGGAAAAAAAAATAGTTCATTTCATTTATTCCGGGGAGTTACTGCTTTTGCCCCAAATTCTTTTGCCGAAATTTTTTCGATTCGAACTTTCATTATTCCTACATTTTTAACGGCCGGAGCATTGAATTTGAATTTCCGGTCGCTGTACTGCGCCATTAACAGGTGCAGGCAACGCTCTTTTTCGTCGTATTCGTCTATAAATTCGACAGTTCCTTCCACAACGACAGATTTTGATTTTACGCGGTAGCTGCAGCCCACGCGCACATCCTGCCAGGCCAGCTCTTCGCCCAACGTCCAGTTAATGCACACTTTCGGATTTTTGTGCAGCGTTTCCCACATGCGGCCGCTTTGTTCGGAGTGCAAAATCACTACGTCGCCATCCAGTGCAAAATTCATGGGCAAAACATAAGGTTCGTCGTTGAGCGACATGGCTACAAAACACGTTTTGCACGATTTTATGATTTCCTCTGTTTCAGCTCTGTTTTCTATTTGAAGTGTTCGCATAACAACATTCAGTTTATTGCCCGGCTGCCGAGCTTTTCCGACAAAAATTTTTCCACCGTTTTCAGGTTCATGTATTTCGATTGTTCCTCTATAATGCGTTCAAAATCATTTGTTTTTGAGGCAGTGTCTATGTCCTGCTCAATTTCTTCCAGCATCAGTTTTATTTTTCGGAGTTTATATTCATAAATAATCCGGGGCACCAGGTAATCGAGTATTTCTTCTTCTTTTTCGGTAAATGCGCCCGCTTTTGTCCAGCGTTTGCTTTCGATAAATTTTTCTGAAAGCAGGTCGGTGGCCAGTTTGCTTACCTCTGCGTCGGCATGGTAAACAAAATGTTTCCACGGGTCGAAATTTTTATTGTCCAGGTTCTCTTTTACCTCGTAAAAAATCCTTCTGAATAATGGATTTTCAGGCACCAAATCGTCGTTTTCCAACTCTTCTGTCATGTATTCGCCCACTTTAATTTCAACACTTTCGTTGGGGTTTTCCCCCTCTTCTTCAAAAAGAACAGTGTTGCAATGTTTTAGAAGAAAGCGCAGAAACTCCAGCTCTTCAATTACCAACTCAACAGGTTTGATTTCCGGAGGCGCTGTCTGAGTTGAATTTGCCGGAGGCATATTTGCCGGTTGTCGTTGTTCGCGCGCCTCTTTCTTCCGGAATTCCTCGTTTTGTTTGTGTTTTTGTTTCCTGACTTCGGTATATAAAATTTCTTCACTCACATCGAGCAGCTTGCTGCATTCCTTAATGTAAACCGAACGGGTGATGGTGTCGGGAATAACAGCTACCGAGCGGATAACATCGGAAATCAGCCTTGCCTTTGCCACCGGGTCTTTTTCAGTTTCTTTCAGCAGCAGGCGGGTTTTAAACTGAATAAAATCGGTTTCGTTTTTTTCGATGTATTCCCGGAAGCCGCTGGCGCCTTTGTTTTTTGCAAACGAATCGGGGTCTTCGCCATCGGGCAGGAGCAGTACTTTTACGTTCATCCCTTCTTCCAGCACCAGGTCGATACCGCGCAGCGAAGCTTTTATGCCGGCTGCGTCGCCGTCGTAAATGATGGTAATGTTGGGCGTGAACCGTTTAATCAGCCTGATTTGTTCCGAGGTAAGCGCCGTACCTGACGAGGCCACCACGTTTTCGATGCCGGCCTGGTGCATGGAAAGCACATCGGTGTAACCTTCCACAAGGTAACATTTTTCGGCGCGGGCAATTTCGCGTTTAGCCTGAAAAATACCGTAAAGTACTTTGCTTTTGTGGTAAATTTCCGACTCGGGCGAGTTGAGGTACTTGGCCGCTTTGGGGTCGTCTTTTAAAATGCGGCCGCCGAAAGCAATCACGCGTCCGGCCAGGTTATGGATGGGAAACATCACCCGTCCGGCAAAACGGTCGCGCACCCAGTCGTCGCGTTTAATGGAAAGCCCGGTTTTTTCAAGGAATTCCATTTTATAGCCCTGCTTTTGGGCGGTTTCGGTAAACGGTGCTTTGCCGTCGGGCGAGTAGCCCACTTCAAATTTTTTCAGAATATCGTCGCGAAAACTGCGTTCGCGGAAATAACTCAGGCCAATGGTACGACCTTCGTTTTCTTCCCACAGGTTGCGGGTAAAGTATTTTTGCGCAAAGGCCGATACAATCATCAGGCTTTCGCGTTCGTCTTTCAGCTGTTTCTGCTCTTCGGTTTCCTCCTCTTCCACCACTTCGATGTTGTACTTGCGGGCCAGCCATTTCAGCGCTTCGGGGTAGCTCAGG
>Ga0334901_1003766_pt1 | contig 10990 bp, 7 predicted proteins | sample GraSluR3_MG_3_FD_207216 | JGI IMG/M metagenome (GOLD analysis project Ga0334901, IMG submission 207216) | Sludge microbial communities from methane-producing bioreactor in Wageningen University, Netherlands - Granular Sludge_15_08-R3 | ecosystem: Engineered > Bioreactor > Anaerobic > Unclassified...
CTATACAAATCCGGGATAGATCCTACAAATGAAGTTGGTAATGAAGCAATTAAGCAAACAACAGTAGATTTTACATCCGATGAAATAAAGCTTAAAGAAGCCAAGTTTCATATTGTAGCGGTTCCTACTCCAATAAACTCGGACAAGACTCCTAATCTCGCCCCGGTTGAACAGGCAAGTACAATTATCGGTAGAAACCTCGCTAAAGGATCAATTATTGTATATGAATCTACAGTTTATCCGGGGGTTACGGAAAGTGTCTGCATACCTATACTGGAAAAGGAATCCGGGTTAAAATGCGGATTAGATTTCAAAGTAGGTTATTCACCGGAACGAATAAATCCAGGCGATAAGATACACAGGTTAGAAAGTATTATTAAAATTGTTTCAGGTATAGATGATGAAAGTTTGCAAGAGATTGCTAAAGTGTACGAACTGGTAATTGAAGCTGGTGTGCATAAGGTTAGTTCGATTAAAGTTGCAGAGGCTGCTAAAGTTGCGGAAAACAGTCAACGCGATATTAACATTGCCTTTATGAATGAGCTAGCTATGGTGTTTGACCGTATGGGGATTGATACTAAAGAAGTCATAGATGCGATGAATACTAAATGGAATGCTTTGAAGTTCTACCCTGGGCTTGTCGGGGGACATTGTATAGGTGTTGATCCATACTATTTCTTATACGAGGCTGAAAAATTAGGGTATCATAGTCAGATAATTCTATCCGGTCGAAAAATCAATGACGGTATGGGTGAATTTGTGGCCGACGCGATTATTAAGAGACTTATATTAGCAAATAAAGTAGTTAGACAAGCAAAAGTAGTTATTCTTGGAATCACCTTCAAAGAGAACTGTCCAGATATAAGGAATTCCAGAGTTGCAGATATAATAAAGAGATTAAACGAATACAGCATAAAACCGATAGTAGTTGACCCACTGGCTAATAAGGATGATGCAAAGCAGGAATATGGTTTACAAATAGTCGAACTACACGATGTTAGTAATGTTGATTGCGTTGTTATTGCAGTGGCTCATGATGAATTTAAGAACATGACCCTGGAACAGATTGATAGATTATTCGGCAAAACCGATAATAGTGAAAAAGTAATCATTGATGTAAAAAGTATTTTAGACAGAACAGAAGTGGAAAAGAGAGGCTACGTTTATTGGAGATTGTAAAAAGGTGCACCTATAGAAAAGGAGATAGAAATGAAGGTTTTACATATTAATTCCTATTATTATAGCAGCAGGTTTTATAAAAACCTATATGACGAAGAAATAAAAAACGGGTTGGATATTGATGTATTTGTTCCAGTACCTTATTCATTCAAAGAAACTGGGTTTGATTTCGGACAATATACTACAGTTAGCAGGAATCACGGCAAGTACGATAGATATATATTTCATTTGAAGCATTACAAAATTTATAAAGATATTACCAGAAAGTATAAGATAGAAAACTATTCCATAATCCATGCTCACTCATTGTTTTCTAATGGATATATTGCCATGAAGCTTAAACAGGATTATGGAGTTCCATATATAGTTGCTGTTAGAGATACAGACGCTAATGTTTTTTTTAGGAAGATGCTCTACTTAAGAAAAACAGGGATTAATATACTGAAAGAAGCAAATAAGATAGTGTTCCTATCAAAAGCATATAAGGATTCGGTTATAGGAAAATATATACCAATTGATTTAAGAGAAGAAATATATAGTAAAGCAGTAGTAATACCAAATGGCATAGATAAGTTTTGGTTGAAAAATACAGGTAAAGCAAAGGAGATTCAAGAAAGAGATAGGATAAAGTTACTACAAGTAGGTGTTGTTAGCAAAAGGAAGAATACACCAACGACAATTAAGACTGTGGAAATCTTACAGAATAGAGGTTACGAAGTTGATTTTACAATAGTAGGAAGGATAAATAATAATAGTATTTATAAACAGATTAAGGACAAGCAATTTACTAAATATATATCGCATGTACCCAAAGAAGAGCTTATCGAAATATACAGAGAAAATGACATATTTGTTATGCCGTCAATTACTGAAACATTCGGTTTGGTTTATGCAGAAGCGATGAGCCAGGGATTACCTGTTATTTATACTAGGAGTCAGGGATTCGATGGGCAATTCGAAGATGGGGAAGTAGGCTATAGTGTGAATTGTTTTGATATTGAAGAGATAGCAGATAGAATAATATGTATTCTGGATAACTACAATACGATTTCAAAAAGAGCTATAAAAAAATCGATGAAATTTGATTGGAATGTCCTGGTGGATAATTATCAACGACTATATAAAAACATATTCAATAACGAAAACAATGATTTCAGTATATAGTAATCTATGGCATTTGATAGAATTTTGATATTTTAATAAAAAGGAGTACATTCGTATGAAAATTGCTGTTGCAGGAATAGGTTATGTAGGATTAGCTAATGCAATTTTGCTGGCTCAAAAGAATGAGGTTATTGCCTTTGATATTCTCTTAAAAAAAGTGGATATGATTAACAAAAAGAAATCTCCAATAGTGGATAAAGAGGTTGAAGAATATTTGGCAACAAGAGAATTGGACATAAAAGCAACAACTGATAAACATATGGCATTTAAAGATGCAGAATTTGTGATGATTTCTACTCCGACCGACTATGATCCAGAAAAGAACTATTTTAATACAAAGTCGGTTGAGGATGTTATTGCTAATGTTTTATCCGTTAATCCAGATGCAGTAATAATTATAAAATCAACAATACCTATTGGATTTACAGAGAGAGTTAAACGAAGATTTAGAACAGATAATATAATATTCTCACCAGAGTTTTTAAGGGAAGGCAAAGCTCTTTATGATAATTTATATCCTTCAAGGATTATAGTGGGAGAACGTTCCGAAAGGGCTAAGGTGTTTGCAAATCTACTTGCAGAGGGGGCTGTAAAGAAAAATATACCCATTTTTTTCACAAACCCAACAGAGGCAGAAGCGATTAAGCTATTTGCAAATACATATTTGGCACTTAGAGTTGCATACTTCAATGAACTGGATACATATGCGGAAGTTAAAGGACTAAATGCAAAGCAGATTATTGAAGGAGTATGCCTTGATTCTAGAATAGGGGATTATTATAACAATCCTTCCTTCGGCTATGGTGGCTACTGTCTACCTAAAGATACAAAGCAGCTTCTTGCTAATTATGCTGATGTGCCGCAAAACATAATGTCAGCCATTGTGGATGCGAATAGAACGCGCAAAGACCATATTGCAGATATGATTATAAAGAGAAAACCGAGTATTGTAGGTATATATAGGCTAACTATGAAGATGGATTCGGATAATTTCCGTCAATCAGCCATTCTAGGGGTTATGAAGCGTATTAAAGATAAGGGTATTGAAGTTGTTGTTTACGAACCTTCACTTTGTGAGGATGAGTTTTACAATTCGAGAGTGATAAAAGATTTGAATGAGTTTAAGAAGCTTACAGATGTTATTGTAGCAAACAGATTATCCGATGAGATTAAAGATGTGGTGGACAAGGTGTATACGCGAGACTTATATCAGCGGGATTAGGGAAGGAAATATTACTATTTTTCAATTTGAATAATCTAATAGTCTACAGATATCTAATAGACACATTATAAGTACTGATGTTTTTTGGGAGAGGGTATAGATATTGAAGTTCAGTATAATTGTACCGGTATACAATATAGAGAATTATTTACATGAATGTGTAAATAGTATATTAGTTCAATCCTTTAAAAGCTATGAGATTTTATTAATTGATGATGGTTCTACCGACAAGTCCGCTACTATATGTGATGAATTTGCCTCATCCAATAATAATATTATTGCAATTCATAAAAAAAATGGTGGTTTGTCTGATGCAAGAAATGTTGGGATAGAAAAAGCAAAGGGAGAGTATATCATATTTATTGACGGTGATGATTATATAGAAGAAGGCACATTAGAAGTGTTTGCTAGGGAGTTATGTAAAGCAGATGATCCGGATGTAATGATTACCAGAATAAAACAAGTGTATAAAGATGCAGAAACTAAATATATGGATGAAGATATGCCGGTTTCAATAATTAAGAATGGAAGAAAAGAAGATATAGTAAAGTGGATATTCAGTTCATCAAATAATACATGGCCTTCCGTCAGGTATGTTGTGCAACGACGTCTTATCGAAACAAAAAAATTGAAATTTCCTTGCGGATATTTGCATGAAGACATTGATTGGACAGCGCGTTTATTTCTAAAAGCCAATTCCTTTACATGTTGTGATTTTTACTGGTATAATCATAGGATGAAGCGTCGTAGTTCAATAACTTCTAGTGATAGTGCCAAAAGGCTTATAGATGTGATTGAGCTAGTAGTTAATAATATTAATAATGACGAGTATTTAGTGCTGGATGAAGATTTAAGAACATTAATTTTTAGCAGATTGATTTCGTCTGTGTTTTCATCATTGCGATATTATAAATATGGCGATGCAGAAGAGAAAAAGAAGGTTGTTGCTTTATTAAAACATAATTATCGTTTATTATACTATTCACCTGCAATTAGGCATAGAATGTTTTTGGCTATAAGTAGAGTATTTGGTTTTAGGGTTGGTCTTAGTATGATGGGGGTTATTCACAAATAGATTAAAACCGAAGATATGTGCTATCGATTGTAGATCACATATGAAAAAAGCAATTAAGAGAAGCCTAACATGCATTAGAGAAAGCAATAATTGAGAGGGTTTTTAAAATGAATAATGTAGTTACAATCAGAGAAAACAAAAAGGATTTATTAGACATTACAGTTTTAGTATTGTTAATAACAATTATATTTAGCAATGCAACAGTACTCAGAAGATATTTAATAATAATGTTTCCTTTGGCTGCCATAATGTTGGCCTTCAGTATTATTATTAGAAAAAGAGAAATACATATAAACATCCAAGATGTATTGTGGTATCTAGTTTTAATGTATTTAATTATCATGTTACCTTTTAGTTATAACATCAAAGAATCATTAATTCATGTATGTTATTATGGAGTCTCCGTAATAATAATGGTTTTATTAAGAAGCAAAGCTAATATTCTATTAACACTAATAAAGTCCTTTAAGATAATTGCGACAATATTCTCGGTTGTTACTATTTTATCATTTATTAATAAAAACATTATACCTACTCGTTTTCATTTTATGTTTGACTATGACAGGTTATTAAAAATAAATCATGAAATCGGTAAGAATGCATTTTCGGGTCTTGCTGGAGAAGTTTCTTATAATATGTTTTCAATTGCAATTGGGTTTGGCATAATTCTGAGTAGCTATTTAATATATAAAAAATCTACCTTATCTTATAATACTTTGATATTAATAATGTGTTTTGCCTTACTTCTAACACAAAAGCGTAGCATTCTTGTCATTTTATTATTAACAATAATTTTTTTGATGCTAGTATTGCTGGATAAAAGTGTCATAAAGAAGGTTTTTAAAATAATTGCAATATTTTTATTTCTAATAATGTTTATATTTTTTGCTTTTCCAAATGTATTGCGAATTTTTGAGCGTTTTTTTATTGGAGGCCAATTATACTTAAGTGGAAGAAATACTTTGTGGAGCTACGCTATGGATATGTTTCTTGAAAGACCATTATTTGGGTATGGTATTGGCTCGTATAATATTTATTGTAATTATATGGGATATTTTGCAGGAAAAAAACACGCTCATAATATATATTTTCAGTTATTAGCTGAAACCGGGCTCGTTGGGTTTTTACTATTTTCCTGTGTGTTTACCTTTTCATTATTTAAAACGATAAGGTTAATTAAGAAAACTGTAAAGCTTACAAACAATTATCAATTGAGAGTATTAAGTGTTTTTTCTTTATATTTGCAGCTGTTTTTTTTAATATATGGTCTTGTAGGCATTCCTCTATATAATTTCACTCAGTTTTTAGTGTATTTGATTTCTATATCTATTAGTGCCTATGTTGAAAAAGAAACTAGATTTTTGACTTTAAATACTGACAGTGTCTAAATAAAGATAAGATAAGCAACATGCGATAGAATATTTATAAAGCACTTGGTTTTTATTAAGGATTAAAGGAGATATAAAATGAACTTAATAAGTATAATAATACCAATATATAACTGCGAAAAGTATATTTCTGAATGTATTGAATCAATAATTAATAATTACAAATATGATGATCTTGAACTAATTCTTATTAATGACGGAAGTAAAGATAAATCAGGAGATATTATTACAGAATTTGCGAGACAAGATAGCAGAATAAAACTAATAAATCAAAATAATTCAGGTCCAAGTGCTGCTAGAAATAGAGGACTATCAGAAGCGACTGGTCATTATATAATGTTTGTAGATGCAGACGATTTCTTGGATAAAGGGGCTTTAGAAAAGTTTAGAGAATTATTGATTTCAAACAAATATGATACAGTATTATTCAATTATAAAAGATACGATGAGCATATTGGAATAGAAAATAATAAGCCATTATTTAAAGATGGATATAGATATTATTACAAAAATAAAAAGAATATATATAAAAAATTGGTGTCTACGTGGCGTCTAAATCACTTGTATGCTAAATTTTATTATTTAGATATTATAAGAGATAATAATATTATTTTTAATGAGGATATCCGTATAGGCGAAGATAATCTGTTTAATATGGAATACTTCTATTATTCCCAGAAGGGAATATATAAGGACTTATATTTGTATAATTATCGATATAATCCAGAGAGTCTTACCAAGACTTTTAATTTATCAAAATTTGAGGATTTAAAGATAACCCATGCCTATAGAATGAACTTTATTCAAAGGTATGATTTAGATAACGATGTTGAATATAATGCGAGAGTTTTCACACTAAAAAGTTTGTTTGCGTTGGTGAAAAATGCTTTAGCTAATAACGTTTCTCATGAACAAATAAAGGAAATACTTAAAGAGCCGTTTTTTAACAGTATTGTTTATGATATTAGAATTCGCGGCTTCAAAAACAGACTAAAGCAAATAATATTAAAAAATAATTTATTCAGGTTTTTAAATCTTTTAATAAAAGTAAAGGCTGTTTGATAGAGCTTATTCAGTAAATAACGAGCTTTTGGAGGGGGAGCATTGTGAATATATACATATACAACTGTCCTAATACATTTAATTATGGTTCAATGATGATGGGAGAGAACTTTATTAGTTATTTTGACAAGATCAGCAAAGAGAGAAACAAGTACTATGTTGAAACCGATGATGAAATAAATATTGAAAGATTACGGTATGCCACAGGGAACAGTGATATATATTTTACCCCGGTAAATTCTTTGTTTAAAGAAGGGATTAACAAATATGATTATATATATTCCTACTATGGCATAAAAGATATTTTTTCGGATTTTATTAAGCAAGTAGACATGGTTGTTGTTCTAGGCGGCGATGATTTTACAGAAGATTATGGTTGGAAAGGTCCCATTAAGAACGCAATTAGATTTAACCTGATAAAAAAGACAGGTTTGAACTTAGTAATGCTTGGACAGACTATGGGACCTTATCATTCCTTTAGAAAACCCATTATGAAAAATCTTTTGGGAAAAGTAGATAAGATATATTTAAGGGATCCAATAACATACAAGTATCTAAAAAACCTTGGTTTAAAGAACATTACTTTAACAGATGATTTGGCTTTATTACCTCTTTCAAAACAGGAAATTAAAGAAAAAACGAAGGAATACATAACTTACTGTCCAAGTGAGTTAATATATAGATATTCTCCAGAAGGCAAAAGAGAGTCTTGGATAAACTTTAACTTGTTTATGATTAATGCAATAATGGACAAGTATCCTGATAAAAAACTAATTCTAATCGCACATGTATTGAAGCCGGAAAAGGTAGATGACAGGAAAATTGTTAATGAATTATATCAAAATGTTGAAGCCAGATATAAAGATAGAATCATGGTTGAAGATAGAATTTTATATCCTTATCAAGTAAGGGATTATATACAACAATCGTTGTTTACTTTATCAAGCAGAATGCATCCTGTAGTATCATCGATACAGTGTGAAGTTCCTGCAATAGCCTTATCGTATAGTAATAAGTACTGGGGCATCATTGGAGAAAGATATGGGCTTAAAGATTATATACTAGATGTGAGATATTTAAGTTATGACCAAATGAAAGATAAGTTTATGCATCTATTGAGCACATTAGATCATGAATACGAAACAATACAGAAAAAAATGATGAATAAAAACGAATTAGCTAGAAAAAGCATCCTGAGTTCTTTGAGAGAAATTTCAATGCTATAAATAACATAGATAGAGGTAGATAATATTGGCGGCTAATCAGAGGAAAGCAGGAATCGCCCTGTCATATATATCGATGGCATTACATATAGTGATAGGTCTTATATACGTACCGATACTATTACATTATCTGGGCAAATCACAGTATGGTGTATATCAGCTAATGGGTTCATTAATTGCTTACATGGCAATTATGGATTTTGGGTTGTCAGGAACAATAACAAGGTATTATTCCAGGTATCTGGCATTAGAGGATGAAAAAAATCAGGCTAATGTATTGGCGTTATCTGGGATTATTTATTGCGTTATTACAGTCATTATGTTACTAGTAGGCATCATTATATATTTTAATATAAGTACCGTGTTTTCAAATTCTCTTACTAATGCTGAGCTGGATAAAGCTAGCCAGATATTTTTAATAATGCTTGTAAATATCGCGATAACAATACCTTCCCATATTTTTACTGCAGTTATTAATTCATACGAAAGATTTGTGTTTATAAGGATTCTTTCGATTATTCAGACAATTTTGCAGCCTTTTGTAATAATAGCAGTAATGCAATGCAAAGCAGATGTAATCGGACTGGTGATAGTTCAGACATTATTCAATATAGTATTAATAGCTATAAAAGTATATTATTCTTTTAACAAACTTAAAATAAGGATTAAACTTTATAATTGGGATAATTCTCTTATGAAAGAAATGATAGGTTTCTCATTTTATATATTTTTAAATATGATAATAGATCAAATTTATTGGAGAACCGATCAAATAATCTTAGGCATTTTTTCAGGAACTTCTGCAGTAGCTATTTATTCTATAGCCTCTCAGCTAAACAAATATTACATGAATTTTTCTACAAGAATAAATGGAGTTTTTTTGCCGAAAATATCGGCTATTTCTGCTAAAACAGAAGACATGAAAGAAATAAATAGAATATTTCGCAAAGTAGGCAGAATACAATTTGGTATTATGACTTTGATACTTACCGGTTATATTCTTTATGGTAAAAGCTTTATTGGGCATTGGGTTGGACAAGATTTTGCACAGGCCTATTATATGGCTTTAATATTAATGGGCGCGCTGTTAATACCTTTGATTGAAAATATGGGCATTATTATTCTACAGGCTAAAAACAAGCATGCTTTCCGTTCTAAGATATACTTGTTTATTGCGGTATTGAATATAATATTAACCATACCCCTTGCCAAACTCTATGGTGGGATTGGTTGTGCTATAGCTACAGCCTTTGCTCTTTTTATTGGGAATGTTGTTATCATTAATGTTTATTACCATAAAAAAATAGGAATTGATATAATTGCCTTTGCGAAGGAGATTACTTCAATGACCTTGCCTGTATTAATTGCTTTATCAATTGGAATAGCAGGGAATTATCTCATACAAGTAACCAGCATTCTAGATCTTGGGATTAGAATAATTGCATATACATTAGTATTTTCAATGCTTATGTGGTTTATGGGGTTCAATGATTATGAAAAAGACCTATTTAGAGGCGTATTTCTAAAAGCAAAAGAAAAGGTTGCCAGTAGATATTAAGAAAGTAAAGGAGTACAAGCAGTATATCAATCCTAATGAAGTGAGTTGATATGATGATAAGAATTACTAATAAAGAGAACTGTACTGGATGCCACGCTTGTGTGAATATTTGTCCACAGGAATGCATCTTTATGAAAGCTGATACTGAAGGTTTTTTATATCCGTATGTTAATAAAGACTTATGCATAGATTGCGGCAGTTGTGAAAGTGTGTGTCCGGTTACAGATGTAACCACGAATAATAAACCAGAGGTATATGCCTGTATAAATAAGGATGACAGTATTCGATTAGACAGCTCTTCTGGTGGGATTTTTACTTTAATTGCAGAACAGGTATTATCAAACGGTGGAATAGTGTTCGGGGTCATATTTAATGAGGACTTTTCAGCCATACATAGCTACGCTGAGACAAGAGAAGAACTTGAAAAGATGCGTGGGTCCAAATATGTTCAGAGTGAAATTGGAAAAACATATCGGAAAGCAAAGGACTTTTTAGATGAAGGGAGACAAGTTTTGTTTTCAGGGACGCCGTGTCAGATTGCTGGTTTGAATTCTTTTTTAGGAAAGGTTTATAATAACCTATTTACAGTTGATATTATTTGCCATGGGGTACCTTCACCTGCAGTATGGCAAGAGTATATAGCTTATAGAGAAAAAAATGCCGGAGAGCGAATAAAGAAAATAGCTTTCAGACGCAAGGATGAAGGATGGAAGCTATATTCCTTATCATTTTTATTTCAAAGTGATAAGGAATATATACAAACTCTTAATAAGGATTTGTACATGAAAGCTTTTTTAAAGAATATTTGTTTAAGACCGTCTTGCTATTCCTGTGAATTTAAAACGCTGAATAGACAAAGCGATATCACACTTGCGGATTTCTGGGGTGTGCAGAACATAATGCCAGAAATGGACGATGATAAGGGTACTTCTCTGATATTAGTGAATAGTACTAAAGGACAGGATATATTTGAAAAGATAAAAAACGAAATGAAATACAAAGAGACTGATATAGGACGAGCTGTGACTTACAATACATCCGCTGTAAAATCAGTCGCATACAACCCCAAAAGAGAAAAATTTTTCGAAGAACTCGGGGAATTATCCTTTGACAAGTTAG
>Ga0334901_1003770_pt1 | contig 10980 bp, 9 predicted proteins | sample GraSluR3_MG_3_FD_207216 | JGI IMG/M metagenome (GOLD analysis project Ga0334901, IMG submission 207216) | Sludge microbial communities from methane-producing bioreactor in Wageningen University, Netherlands - Granular Sludge_15_08-R3 | ecosystem: Engineered > Bioreactor > Anaerobic > Unclassified...
TCCTCCAAATAAGTAATTTTAAAATTATTTTTTGAACATTCAACAATTTTTGGTTTTATTCCTATTCTGGCAATTAATTGACTATCATCCGTTCCTTCAAATTTATCTTTTTTAGCTTTTTCTATCGCTTTTTTATAAAATTTATATTTTGCCACTTGGGGTGTTTGAGCCGCAAAACAAAAATCTCTAAGAGGAGAATCAGTTACCAAGCCATTTTTGTTTACTATTTTAATAGTATCAGTGACTCTCATTGCTAGGAGTGCAGCTCCATATTTTTTTCCTGCTTTCAAAACAGCTTCGATTTCTTTTTCATCAAAAAGGGGATTAGCTGCATTGTGAAAAGCCAATAAATCGTCTGGTTTAGCTTTCTTGGATAAATAGTTAATTACATCCCCAATTCTTTCTTGCCTAGATCCTTCAAAAACTAAAATATTTTCATTTTTTTTAAAATTATTTAAAGAAATTATTTTTTGTATTTTTTTCAAATCTTCTTTTTTTATAGAAATTAAAATTTTATCTACACTTTTAATTTTTTCTAGTTTTAAAATATTCCATTCAATTATAGCTTTATTTTTTAATTTCAAAAAAACCTTGTTGATTTTTTTGCCGACACGATTACCACTACCACCGGCTAAAATTATTATCCAATTCATTATCCCTTATTATACCGTAAAATTAATATTTATTAAACTGAAATACCTTATAATCAGTTCCTTCTATTTCCCATTCTCCTGCCACAATTCCATTTCTAAAATTATCAATTTCATAAGCTGGATCTTTCCTCAAAGTCTCCTCATTAGATGGACTAATCACAAATAAATTATCACTTATTTGATATTCTTCTATTCTTTTTAATGGCACTTTTTTGGTTTCCAAAACACTTCGATAAATTTTAGTTTCACAGAGCTCATCTGGTGTTTGTAAGACAACAATATTGGCATTAATCAGGCCTTGATTTGTTATTTCCCGCTCAATAATATCAGTCGAATTTTGAACTAACTTCAAATTTCCCAGGCAAGTTTTTATTTTTACTTTTTGCCAAAAATTAAAAATAGAAATTACACTAGCCAAAATTATAAAAACTATTACCAATTTTTCTCTTTTTTTACTTCTTTTTTCAAATATCCAAAGCCAAAAAAATGGGATAATAGGCAAAATATAATGAGTTTGTGCTGAGTAAATTACAAAAACTACCAATGAAATAAAAACATATTTTATCCAACTCAAATTTTTATTTTTGTCTTTTATATCATCAACCAAAATAAAACAAAAAATTACCGATAATAAATATGAAAAAGCTGATTTGCCCCAAAAATAATTCCAAGTAATTACTAAGCCAGTAATGTATTTGTGGTAAATACCAAGCAAAGAGGGTAATCCGACACCACGGTTATAGCCCACAAATTTACTAAAAAACAAACCTGGTGGGTGTCTTAAGTCAAAGATTATAAATGGCAAAAATACCAAAAATAAACCTAGTAAAAATAAAAACTTTCTTTTTTTAATCCAAATCAAAAATATAGCAATTATGCTCAAAAAATGATGGTGAAGAGAAAAACCAGCCATTGTTCCGGACAAAAATTGAGAGATTTTCTTTTTGTCTAATTGAAAAATCAAAGATAATGTTAGCCAAAAAACCAAAAAATTTGGATTCCATGGCCACCTACTCGTTTCTACTAATGGCCAAAACACCGCTCCCAATATTCCTGCCCAAACAAATAATTTTGGATTAACTCTAATTGCCAAAAACCAAAGACAAAAAAAGGTCACCATTCCCCAAAAAATAGCTCCGATTACTGTACTGTTCACACTAAAATTCAAAAAAATAGCAAAAGGTAAATAAAGATAATAAGTCAAAGAGCTAAATACATGACTTTCGTTATCAGAAATAGGTCCCACTAAAGTGATTTTTTTGTTCTCATATATTTTTTGAATATTTACCAAGTCTCTCGCTTCATCCCTCAAAAAATGTGAATTTGTTGAAATTCTGTAAGTTCTTACAAAAAGAGCCAAAAAAGAAATAAATATAACTATAACAATTTTTTTAATCATTCAATTTCAAATTATATCATTTAAAAAAAGGGAAAATTTAAGCTAAAATAGTTTAGATGCTTAAAAAAATTATTTTCTTTTTTACTTTTCTTATTTTTCTTCTGACTCCTTCTTTAGTTCAAGCGGGTGAGATGATAGAAGGAAAAATATCTAGAATTTTAGAAGAAAAAATAGTTGATTATGATGGCGTCGCTGTTACTTACCAAAAGCTAGAAGTGCAATTGGATGATTCCAAAAAAGTTATTATCGAAAACGGATTATTTCCTTCGACTAATCCTATTATTTACAAGGTAAATGAGCCAGTTTTAATCAACCAAGAAACTCTTTTTAATTACAATGATCAGGTTGAGTACCAAATTATAGATTTTCTTCGTCAAGACAAACTTTTACTTCTTTTTATTATTTTTATTGCTCTAACTATTTTTATTGCCAAAATCAGAGGTTTTACTTCCCTAATCTCCATGGCCCTTACTTTTTTGATTATTTTTAAAGTAATTATCCCTTATATTTACAATGGCTACAACCCAATTTTGGTTATTTTCTTATCATCACTAATTATTATTCCTGTAACTTTTTATCTTTCTCATGGTTTTAACAAAAAAACCACAGTTGCCCTAATCAGTACCTTAATTACTCTTCTTTTGACCGGCTTTCTATCTACTTTTTTTGTTAAAATTAGCCGACTTTCCGGTTTTACTAGCGATGAGGCTGGTTTTTTACAATCAATTCGTTATGGTTTTTTGGATATGAAAAATATTTTGATTGCAGGAATTATTATCGGAGTTTTGGGTGTTTTGGATGATGTCACTATTTCTCAAGTGGCTATTGTCGAAAAACTAAAAATTGCTAATCCCAAATACACCAAAATTCAACTTTACAAACAAGCAATGAGTATTGGGCAAGATCATATTGCTTCAATGATTAATACCCTAATTCTTGTTTATACTGGTGCCGCTATGCCTCTGCTACTTCTGTTTATGAACAATCCTCAACCCTTCTCTCTAATTGTTAACAATGAAATTATTGCCGAAGAAATAGTCCGCACCCTTGTTGGTAGCATCTGTCTAATTTTGGCTGTTCCTCTAAGTACTTATTTGGCTACTTTGTTTTTTAAGCCTTCCCGTCAGTCCCCAAAACCTTAATTTTGTGTTTAACCAATTCTTTAACAGCGTCTCTTGCTGGTCCTAGATATTTCCTTGGATCAAAATCAGCAGGATTTTGTGCAAAATGTTTTCTGATTGCTCCAGTCAAAGCCAGTCGCAAGTCAGTATCAATATTTATTTTAGCCACTCCCATTCCTCTAGCAGTTTCAAACATGTATTCTGGAACTCCCTGAGCATCGGTAGGAATTTCTGCTCCATACTGGTTGCAAATTTCAACCAAATCCTTAGGCACACTAGAAGAACCGTGTAAAACTAATGGGTAATCAGTTCCCACTGCTTCTTGAATTTCTTTTAATCTCTCAAAATCTAATTTAGGTTCGCCTTTAAATTTGTAAGCTCCATGACTGGTTCCAATTGCCACTGCCAAAGAGTCACAGCCCGTCCTTTCAATAAATTCTTTAGCTTCTTGAGGGTTAGTATAAATAGCATCTTTTTCACTAACAGAGATATTATCTTCAACTCCAGCTAATTTACCCAATTCAGCCTCTACTGAAATTCCTTTTTGATGAGCATAATCAACGACTTCTTTGGTCAATCTTACATTTTCTTCAAAAGGATGTTTTGACCCATCGATCATTACTGACGAAAAACCACCATCGATACAGGCTTTACAAATTTCAAAATCCTCACCATGGTCAAGATGGAGAGCAATTGGAATTGTTGATGTATTTAAGGCTGCTTCCACTAATTTAATCAAGTATTCTTGATTGGCATATTTTCTTGCTCCTGCCGAAACTTGCAAGATTAAAGGTGCTCTCATTTCTTCTCCAGCTTCAACAATTGCTTGAAGCAACTCCATATTATTGACATTGTAAGCTCCTATGGCATATTTTCCTTCAAGAGCTTTTTTAAAAAGATCGTTGGTGGCAACTAATTGCCTTTTAGAATTTAGACTCATATTAGCAAAAGTTTACACTAGTATATTTTTTTATGCAAATTGATTACAATAAACCTATATGGCTTTTACTTTTCGAAAAGGAATCTCGGCTGATCATATCAAACAACTCATCAAATATTCTAATGACAAGAATGATATTTCTATTTTCAAATACACCTCCGACCAAACTCGTTTTGCTAACCAAAAATCTTTTGATCAGTGGTTTAAGCAAGGTCGGACTATTTATACTGCCAGTGAGGGCAAAAATCTGATTGGTATTATTTGGTTTGGTTCTAAGCCAATCCCTGTTGATAATTATTCTCACGATACTACTTTTGCTATCCGTATTTATCCCAAGGCTAGGGGAAAAGGGGTATCTTTTAGTTTTATGGATTATGCTTTCAAAAATTATCAACCCAAAAATGTTTGGCTAGAATGCTCCGCCGACAATACTCCAGCCGTCAAACTTTATACCAAATTTTCTTTTCATCAAGTTACTTCTCCTGACAAAAATAACAAAATTATTATGGTATTAGACAACAAAAATGGCCACTAAAGTTCAACATCCTACTTATTTAAAAAAATTATTTGCTCCTCTTGAAAAAAAGGCTCAAAAAAATGGTCTTCAGGCGATTAATGTTTTTTTAAAAAAAAAGAAAATCACCCCCAGTCAAATTGATTTACCCTCATCTACTCTTAATATCCTCAAGACCAAACCCTGTATTTTAATTATCAATCACCCTCATTACATTGAGTTTCTCCTAGCTCTTACTCAAATGCCCAAGCGTCAGGATATTTTTTTACTCATTACTGATTCCTGTCTTGGCCTAATCCCTAGTTTGGACAAAAATCTTGTTCCGGTTCATATCCAACATCATGGACCAGACAATCTTCCTCCCAAAAAAATTGATCTTGGTCGTATTTTTTTCTTTACTCCGGCCCAAAAAACGCTTCAAGAAGCTCATGATTATAATCGTCAAAGTATTGATTTAGCCGCCAAAAAAGTTAATGACGGGGGAGTTCTTTTTGTTTGTCCTCAAGGCTTAAGGACTCAAAACGGCAAATGGTTTGACGGTATTGGCTTTATCATTTCCAAAATTAAAAAAAATAAAGAAATTTACCTCATCAATGTTCATGTTAAAGGCACTTCATCTTGGGATATTTTACGCATTTTACCGTTTTTATCCAAATTTTTACCTCAGCTTAAAATTTACTTTAGTCAGCCCTTTTCTGTCAAAAAATATCTATCTCAAAAGCCCAAAGAAATTACCAAAAGTTTAGAAAAAAAATACAATATTTGGTCTAAAGTTTTTTAGCTTTTTTAAATTTACCCATAAAAGCCGCTGTTGTAAAATATCGCCCCCTAAAATTAGATTTTGAACTTCTTACTTTTAATCTATTTTCTTGCATTTTGACATTAAATTTAATCTTAACTCCCATCTTTTTCATAAAACTCAACATCTTGGGTAGTTTTTCCCAAGTATAAGCACATCTAATAGTTTTATTTTTTGTCCTAAATAAATTATCTTTTTTTTGAGATGGTAAATAAAAATCAGTTGTTAAATAGATAATCCCTTTATTTTTTAATACCCTTATCATTTCTCTAATTGCTTTTTTACTTCTAATCCAAAAATTCTTTTTATTGTAAAAACCAGTTTCTTCTTTGATATCTAATAGTTGAATAGAGCTAATTGAAACCACCATATCAAAATAGTTATTTTCAAAAGGCAAACTCCTCAAATCACCGACAATAGTATTTACATTTTTGTTTCGATGTTTGCCATATTTCCAATTTTCTTTTCCAAAAGTAATCAAGTCAGTTACGATTGCTCCTTTTTTGGCCAACAAGTCGGCTAGTTTACTCCCACTTCCTTCTGTAATTAAAATCCTTTTTCCCTTTAGATCAATATTTTTTACATCAATTCGATGCAAAAATAAAGATATCTCCCAAGCGGCTAGACCCAAACTGTCTGGTTCAAAAATTTTTAAAAACCACTTATCATCAAAATTAGCTATCTCATTTAAATATTTTTTTAATTTAGCAATATCATAAATATTAAAAATCTTATTTACCCTAACCTCCTTGTTTTTTGGTGTTTTTCTTATCCATTGCCAGCCATATTGAAATAGCCAGTCCTTGTGCATTTTTCCTTTTTTGAAATATTTAAGCCACAGCAAAAAAGCTTTTATTTTGTACCTTTTCATAATTTACTATCTCCATTATAATTTAAAACACCTTCTTTTAACAAGACAATATTATGAATCTTATCAATAATCTACTCAAAGATATCAACCAAGAGCGAAATGAAAATAAATCACTTATTTTACAAAAATTTTTCAAAACTCAAAAAGGTCAATATGGTTATGGTGATATTTTTCTTGGGATAACAGTTCCTATCCAAAGAAAAATTGCCAAAAAATACCAAGACATTAATCTTTCTGATATCCAAAAATTAATTACCAAAAAAATCCATGAATATCGCCTTATTTCTCTTTTAATTTTAATTTTAAAATATCAAAAATCAAAATTAAAAAAAGACCAAAAAAGAATTTATGATTTTTATGTCAAAAATATAAACTTTATTAATAATTGGGATTTGGTGGATTTATCAGCTCCTCATATTATTGGTAATTACTTATTAGATAGAAGTCGTCGTTCTCTTTACAATCTCGCCAAGTCTCCCGATCTTTGGCATCGCCGAATCTCTATAATTTCTACTTTTACTTTTATCAAAAAACAAGATTTCACTGATACTCTAAAGATAGCCCAAATTTTGTTAAACGATGAGCACGATCTTATCCACAAGGCCACTGGTTGGATGTTGCGTGAAGTTGGCAAGAGAGATATTTCAACTTTATACCGATTTTTAGACAAATTTTGCACCAAAATGCCTCGAACTATGTTAAGGTATAGTCTTGAGAAATTGCCTAAAGATAAAAAGAAATATTATATGACCCTTTAGCTTTGCATATTTTTCAAATAAGTATTACAATGTCTCATATGGAAAATTTTCTCGAAACATTTCTTGCCACAGTTACAGAGATTGGTGCCATGGCTGCTTGTCGGGCTGTTGGTCTTGGCGACAAAGAAGCTGCCGATCACGAAGCCGTTCAGGCGATTCGAAAAGCTTTTAATGAAATAGATTTTAATGGTCGTATTGTCATTGGTGAGGGTGAAAGGGATGAAGCCCCTATGTTGTATATCGGCGAAAAAGTTGGTACTGGTAAAGGACCATCTATTGACATTGCTATTGATCCTCTTGAAAATACTAATGCTACTGCTAATTTTGGCAACAATGCTATTTGTGTCTTGGCTGCTTCCGAAAAAGGTGGTCTTTTTCATGCTCCTGACATGTACATGAACAAATTAATAGTTGGTTCCGAATGCGCTGGCAAAGTTGATTTAAACAATCCTCCCGAAAAAAATATTGCTATTATTGCCAAAGAGCTTCGTCGAGATATTAGAGATTTGGTTATTGTTATCTTGGATAGAGAAAGAAACGAAGAAATTATCGAAAGAGTTCGTCAAGCTGGAGCCAGAGTTAAACTTGTTGCTGACGGTGACCTAATGCCCGGAGTCGCAGTTTGTTTCCGCGGTTCAGGTATTCATGCCGTTATGGGTATAGGCGCTGCTCCTGAGGGTGTAATTACCTCAGCGGCTATTAATTGTCTCAAAGGGGAAATGCAAGCCAAATTTTGGCCTAAAAATAATGACGAAATCAAAAGGTTACAAAAAATGGGTGGTGATCCCAAAAAACTTTATACTCATCGCGAATTAGCTTCTGGTAAAAATGTTTGTTTTTGTGCAACCGGTGTCACCGACAGTGATATCTTGGAAGGTGTCAAATTTTTTGGCGGTGGCGCCAAGACAAACACCATGTTGTTAACCAAAAACAAAGGTAAATATAGACTGCTCACCACTATCCATTCTTTTAATAAAAAAGACATAGAGTTTAGGCTTTAATTTATGAAATTTATCTTCATATCAGGTGGTGTTATTTCTGGTTTAGGTAAGGGAATTACCACTGCTTCTTTAGCCTTTCTTTTAAAATCTCGTGGATACAAAGTTACCCCAGTCAAAGTTGATATGTATTTTAATGTCGATGCTGGTACTCTTCGACCCCAAGAACACGGTGAAGTTTTTGTTACCCATGACGGGATGGAATGTGATGAAGACTTGGGTCACTATGAAAGATTTTTAAATCAAGACCTCAACAAAGAAAATTACATTACTGCTGGTCAAATCTATTCGGAGGTTATTCGCAAAGAAAGAGCTTTTGAGTATGGAGGTGAAACTGTCGATGTTATTCCCCATGTTACCGACGAAATTATTAGAAGAATTAAATTGGCAGGTAAAATTAACAAAGCAGATATTGTTTTAATTGAATTTGGTGGCACTGTCGGTGAATACAAAAATGGTATTTTCTTTGAAGCTTCTCGTATTTTAAAATTCAAACAACCCAAAGATGTTCTTCATGTCCACGTTACCTATCTTCCTTTTATGAATCACCTAGGTGAATTAAAAAGTAAGCCGGCTCAAACATCAGTCCATGTTTTAAATAGTCTTGGTATTCAACCAGATATTTTGATTGCTCGTAGTAGTGTTGATTTAGACAAAAAAAGACTAGAAAAATTAGGCTTATATTCCAATATTCCTGCTCGTCAGATTTTTAGTAATCCTGACATGGATACTGTTTACAAGATTCCACTTCATTTTCACAACCAAAACCACCACCTAGCTACTACTTGTTTAAAAATTTTAAATATCCCCACCAAAAAGCATCACCATATTAAAAAATGGAAAGACTTAGTCAATAGTATCGAGTGCAAAAAGAAGAAACAGGTTACCATTGGCATGATTGGTAAATATTTTAATACCGGTGCTTTCAAATTACCAGACTCCTATGTTTCCGTTATTGAAGCTTTAAAGCATGCTGCTTGGTCTTCAAATATTGAGTTAAATATCAAATGGATTGATTGTGAAAATTTTTGTCAAAAAGATATCAGACAGCTTGACGGTGTTTTAGTTCCTCAAGGTTGGGGTAAAAGAGGTGTTGAGGGAAAACTAGAAGCAATTAAAATTGCTCGAAGCAACAATATTCCCTTTTTGGGTCTTTGTTTTGGCATGCAAATGGCAACTATCGAATTTGCTCGTAATGTTTTGGGTCTTAGTAAGGCCAATAGTACTGAAGCCGACCCTGATACTCCTCATCCAATTGTTCATGTCATGCCAGATCAAAAAAAATATTTAGCCCAAAATCAATATGGTGGTACCATTCGCCTTGGTGCTTGGCCATGTAAAATTTTGGAAAATTCCAAGCTTTTTTCTATCTACAAATCTAACTTAATTACCAATGAGCGTCACCGTCATCGTTATGAATTTAATACCGACTACAAAGAAAAATTTGAAAAAGCTGGTTTAGTTTTTTCTGGTGTTTCTCCTGATGGTAAATTAATGGAAGCCATCGAAATACCAAAACATAAATTTTTTATTGCTACCCAATTTCACCCCGAATATATTTCACGCCCCTTATCTCCCCATCCACTTTTTGTTGCCTTCATTAAAGCCTGTACCAAATAGCCGAAAATAAGGTATAATTCTTCTTACTTTATGATAAAAGCTCTCAAGACTTACTATTCTTTTTTGTGGCGTTACAAAATTGCCTTTTTAGGTTTTTTTGTTACCTTTGTCATTTTTGCGATTTTGAGTAATGTTCAGCCTTATTTTTTCAAACTTTTTGTTGACAATATTCCTCAAAACAATTCTGCTTTTTTACTAAACATATTTATAATCTACATCCTAGTTCGCATTGTTAGTCTAATCGCCGATGTTACCAGTGTTTTTTTTGGCGATACCATGATAATCAAGGCTTCACGCGATGCTCGTTTAAGTTTTTTCAAAAAAATTAACGAGCTAGATTTTGCTTATCATATTAGCAAAAAAACTGGCTCCCTAATCTCCGCCGTCAAGAGAGGTGATAGCGCTTTTTTTAATACTCATTTTATTCTTCATCGACACATTGGCAAAATTTTTATCAGTCTTTTGGTTATGATTTTCTTTTTTCTGCGTTTAAATATTTATCTTCTTTTGGCCTTATTTGCCTCAATGCTTATTAGCTTTTTAATCAGTCAAAAATTAATTAAAGATAATCTCAAAATTCGTAAAAAATTTTTAGCCGAAGATGATTATATTATGGACACCTTAATCGACAATCTAAATAATTTTGACACTGTTAAATTATTTGCTAAAGAAAAATGGGAGCACAAAAGACTTTCCAATTTACACTTTTCTTGGTTTAAACAGTTTAATCTTTTTACCCAATCTTTTAGAACTATCAACATCAGTTCCGGTATTATTGGTAATCTAAGTATTTTTACAATCTTATTTCTTGGCTTAATCCAATTCAGACAAGGAATGATTACTATTGGTGATTATATTATGATTGTCACTTACATCACTTCATTTTATCCTCGTGTATTAGAGCTAATTTATGAGATGCGCCACTTTCTAATTTCTACCATTGACCTAGAAAAATATTTTCAAATTTTTGACCAAAAAATTCAAGTACCCGACCCAATCCATCCTGTTAGATGTAAAAACATCAAAGGCAAAATAGAATTCAAAAATGTTTCTTTTACTTATCCAGACAACAACACAAAAGCTCTAAACAACTTTTCTCTAACTATTAGGTCAGGACAATCTGTTGCTTTGGTGGGCAAATCAGGGGTAGGCAAAACTACTATTAGTAAATTAATTTTACGCTACTACGATGTCCAGCAAGGTGAAATTTTGTTGGATGATATCAATATTAATCGCTATGCAAAATCAAAATTAAGATCTTTTGTTGGTGTTGTTCCTCAAGAGCCAATTTTGTTCAACGATACTAT
>Ga0334901_1003781_pt1 | contig 10943 bp, 7 predicted proteins | sample GraSluR3_MG_3_FD_207216 | JGI IMG/M metagenome (GOLD analysis project Ga0334901, IMG submission 207216) | Sludge microbial communities from methane-producing bioreactor in Wageningen University, Netherlands - Granular Sludge_15_08-R3 | ecosystem: Engineered > Bioreactor > Anaerobic > Unclassified...
AGTTCCTGTTGTAAAATCTGTAAAAAACGGAATACACCGTAAAGCAGTCCGACATGCGAGTTGGCAACTATTATAAAATTTTCGTTTTTAATTTGTCTTAAAATGAATCCTTCGTTTCCAATCACCTGCAATTCTTGCGCACCAGTGTTGTTTTTTATTACATCAAAGTCATCGGGTAATTCAATAACCAAATTGTTTCTGCCTTCTACCGTTTCTGTAAACACCGGCCGGATTCCCAGCATTTTTAAAAGGGCGGTTTCCAGTTCCGTTTTGGCCGCTTTTAATGAGGGTGTATCTGCTTTTAAAACAATATTTTTTACCTGGTTTTGGTATTTTTGAAGCAACACCGCATTTTCAACAGGTGCATACCGCAGCCAAAGCCGGTAGCCGTCTTCAGAAAAAACATGGAGAAAAATAAAAACAAGCGGTAACACAAAAAATCCTTTTCGAACCATGACATTCTTTTTTTATCCAACTCTAACTTAACAAATTATATTACGCTGTCAGAAACAGAAACAAAACTCACTGCAACGTATTTAAGACCGGAAGCCGGCCATTTGTTGCACTCAATTTTTCTTCGAGTAGTTTTTTCAGTTCAACAACCTTTTGCCGGTTTCCCGCAGAAACATCGGTTATTTCCCCGGGGTCGTCAGCGAGATTAAACAGTTCTGTTTGGTTTTCCTCATAATGAACTACCAGTTTCCAGTTTTTTTTCCGAATTGCAGAACCGGGTTTCCAGCCACTGCCGTGGTAGTGCGGAAAATGCCAGAACAGTTCGTTTCGCTGCAATTCTTTTTCGTCAGTTAAAACGGGAGCCAAATTTTCTCCGTCGTTTTTTTTATGTGGAATACCGGCCAGTGTTAAAATGGTCGTAAAAAAATCCATACTTACCACCGGCTGTTCTGAAACCCTCCCGGGATTTGTTATTTCCGGGCCGGCAACAATAAGCGGAACACGGATTCCGCCTTCGTAACACCAGCCTTTTCCTGCACGCAGCGGACCGTTGCTGGTTGGTGCATTTTTTCGGTAAAGTGTGGAAAGTCCACCGTTGTCACTGGTAAATACCACCCAGGTATTTTTATTCCGTCCATTTTCAGCGAGGGCATCCAGTAAACGGCCAACATTTTCATCCATGGCAGCAACCATCGAGGCATAAGCAGCGTCTTCCTGCACCAGTTTTGTCCAACCTTCTCCTTCTTTTTTATGCGGAATGGAATCCAGTCCCAGCGTTTTACGTTTCGTTTCATATTTTTCGCTGTACCTTTTGGCTGCCTGAATGGGTGTGTGTACGGTGTAATACGACAAAAACAGCAGGAACGGATTTTCCTGGTTTTCCGCCAGAAAACGGATGCTTTCATCGGTTAACCGGTCGGTAAGGTACTCGCCATCGGGCCCGTCTGTAAGTTTCGGATTGTTGTAGGGCGAATAATAGCCACCGGGCGGACTGCCTCTGTGATGTCCTCCAAGATTGATATCAAATCCCTGATTTTCGGGAAAAAAACCTTCATCGCCCAAATGCCACTTCCCGGCAAAAAATGTTTTATACCCGGCTTCTTTCAGTTTTTCAGCCAATGTAACTTCTTCCAACGCCAGTTCATCCGCATCCTGTGGTCCAAGCAACGGTCTGTTTTTAGGGTCATTTCCCGGAATCCAGTCGGTGATATTTACCCGGTTGGGGTGTTTGCCGGTCATAATGGCTGCGCGGGTCGGGCTGAAAACCGGATTGGCTGAATAGGCGTGTATAAACCGGACACCTTGTTCAGCCAATTTGTCAATATTTGGCGTATCGTAAAATGTTTCCGGAAAGTTGCATTTTACATCGGCCCAGCCCAGGTCATCAACCAGAATGAAAACAAAGTTGGGTCGTTTTTCCTTTGAACAGGAAAACAGCATTATCAAAAAGAACCAACCAATTATAATTGAAAACCTGTTCATGGAATTTCGTATTATTTATTCCAAACTTACAATTTTTGGTTGTTTTATGAAAAAAACGATTTGAAATATGTTAACACCTCATAGTTGTTGCTGTTGTATTTTCCTTATTTTTGAAAAAAGATAATTTCAATGAAACGTCGCGATTTTCTGCATTTTTCGGGCACTGCCGTTTTAATTTCATCAGGATTCGTTTCACCGGCTACTTTAATGTCAAGTCAGCCATTCCCAAAATTCAGCAACTTTAATGAGTTGTTGACCAATCTGATTCAATTAAATGATAAGCAGGTTTCCGCGATACTTAATTTGCAAAACCCGGATAAATCTTCAAAACATTTTGGCGGAGTTTGCGACAGCTGGAATATTTTCAATCCACATTCAACAGCCGGATTGATTAAAACGCTCGCTGTTGCTTTTACGGCTGAAAAATCAAAATACTATCAAAACGAAAAACTTGTTGAGCCAATGATACTGGCTGCAAAATACCTTTTAAAAATTCAGCATAAAAACGGGACCATTGATTTGTTATCCACAAATTTTCATTCAACACCCGATACTGCTTTTGTGGTTGAACCGCTTTGGTTAAGCTATAATCTTTTAAAAAATCAGGAAAATGAAAGGATATCTGAGCTGTTGGTGTTAATTCGGAAGTTTATGCAGAGAGCTGGTGAAGCTTTGGCAGTTGGCGGAATTCATACGCCTAACCATCGCTGGGTGGTAAGTATGGCGCTTGCCATGCTCAACCATTCATTTCCCGATGAAAAATATAAAAACCGCATTTCCGAATGGCTTCGCGAAGGTATTGATATAGATGAAGACGGCCAGTATGAAGAAAAAAGCACCTACATTTATACTCCGTTAACCAATCGCTGCCTCATAAACATTGCCTTGTACGACAATCGTCCGGAATTGTGGAATTATGTGGAAAAAAATCTCGAAATGATGCTGTATTATGTGCATCCCAACGGAGAGGTTGTAACAGAAGCATCCGGCCGGCAGGATCAGTTTCAGTCGGGTTACATGGAACATTATTACCTGCCCTGCAAATTGGCTGCAATCCGCAAAAAGGGGAAGCCGGAGTTTTGGGCAATGGTTGAACTCATCGAAAAAACGGTTCCGGAGAAACTGGTGACCTATTTGCCCTATTTTTTTATAAATCCCTGGTTGTCAGCCGACATCTATAAAAATGAAGTTGGTACTATTCCTGAAAAATATACAAAAGAGTTTACCGGTTCAAATCTGGTCAGAATTCGGCGTGGGAACATTGATGCCACGATCCTCGGTAATAATCCAACTTTCCTTACAGTTAACAAGGGCGATGCCGTTTTGGCGTCGGTGCGCCTGGCCTCTGCGTTTTTTGGCCGCGGACAGTTCATATCCGGGAAGGTTGAAAAAAAGGGTAATTCTTTTGTGCTGAACTGGGAGCATCACTGGGGTTACTTTCAGCCGCTGCTCGAAAATCAGAAACCCAATTACGAAATTCCGTTTAATGAAGACCGGAAGAGAAGAAGACAAAGTGAAAGGCAAAGTTTATATGCCCGGATAACGGTTTCTGAAAAAAACGGAATTTTTGAGATTGAATTTGAACTGTATGGTACTGAAAATGTGCCGTTGGCCATCGAATTAGCTTTCAGGAAAGGCGGACGGTTTGAAGGTGTTGAAAAACTGAGCGGCCCCGAAATTTTTCTTTTGGGAGAAGGTTTTGGGAAATACCGTTTTGAAGACGATACAATTGAATTTGGTCCCGGAAAAGCTGAGCACAGTTGGACTGCCATTCGTGGCGGACTACCGAAACCAGCAGGCGAATGTGTTTATATTACCGGATTTACGCCGTTTACTCACAAAATCAATATTGGTTGACCCGATATGTTTTGAATTATGCCTGCGATGTCAGACAACCACATTTAATTTTTCCGAATCAACCCTGAACGTTGCCGGAAGTATGAGTTTGCCGGACTCTCCGTCGAAATGAAAGATATGGGTGTCCGCTGATTCCAGTTCTATCTTTTTCGCTTTGTAATACTCCACAAACGGCAACTTGTGCATGATGCCCAGAAATAAACCGATTCCGAAAACCGGAAACCAGATTTTTGGGAAAGGATTTATAACAACCACATCAATCCATCCATCCGAAATACTGGCTTTCGGGGCAATAAAAGCATTGTTGCCAAATTGCCGGGAATTGGCAAACGTGACGAGAAACACCGGCTTTTCAATCTGTAAACTGTCCACCTTCATTTTAATTGTGAAAGGTTTAAATGCAATACCTTCCATTATGGTTATCCGGATATACCGCAAAAATCCGCGTGATTTTACCTTTTTCATTTTTTCAGCAACCTGTGCATCGAATCCGATTCCGGCCGTACATAGAAATTGTTGGCTATTAAATCGCAAAACATCAATTAATCTTGTGTCTCTTTTTAACATTGCACGGGCGCTTCTTTTTGGATTCATGGAAATACCGAGTTCGCGCGCCAGTCCGTTTCCCGAGCCCATCGGTATAATTCCAACAGGAGTTGCTGTTCCGATTAATCTCCGGGAGACTTCATTTACTGTGCCATCGCCGCCTGCTGCAACCACCAAGTCGAAACCTGATTTAACGGCTTTTGATGCCAATTGGGAAGCATGCCCGGGATTTTCAGTTACCGAGAATTTTACCTCGCACCCGTTCCTTTTAAATTCCGAGACCACCCCCATAATCTCATTGAAAAAATTTTTCCGATGTCCGGCAAATTTATTAACAACCAGAAATACTTTTTTAAACTTTTTCGTCACTATCGAATTATTTTTTCTGTTAAAAATCCCGCACAATAAAGTAAAACCGGGAAAGCTATTTTTGAAAAAAGGGAATCCTTCTGTTCAAAGAAAGCGATTCCCTTAATTAAAAACCTTTTTTCAAGATTTAATTCTACTTGCTCATTTCTGCAAAATACTTATAGAACAGCGGAATGGTTTTAATTCCGTTAAAAAACTGCTCCAGTGGGTAGTTTTCGTTGGGCGAGTGAATGGCATCGGCTTCGAGGCCAAACCCCATCAGTACCGATTTTGTTCCCAAAATTTCTTCAAAAGTTGAAATAATCGGAATACTTCCTCCGGATCGCACCGGAACCGGGCGCTGGCCATACACATCGGAGTAGGCTTTTTCGGCAGCCAGGTAGGCGGGAATATCGATGGGACAAACGTAACCCTGTCCGCCGTGCAACGGAGTAACTTTCACCTTAACCGACTTCGGCGCAATACTTTCAAAATGATTTTTGAAAAGTTCTGCAATTTTTTCATGATCCTGGTTGGGAACCAAGCGGGTAGAAATTTTTGCAAAAGCTTTTGAAGGCAAAACGGTTTTTGCACCCTCGCCGGTGTAACCACCCCAAATTCCGCATACGTCGAATGAAGGCCGGATTCCGGTGCGTTCTGTGGGTGTAAATCCTTCTTCGCCGGCCAGTTCTTCCACATCGATAGCTTTTTTGTATTCAGCTTCGTTAAACGGAGCACGCCCCAGGAGTTCACGTTCTTCTGCTGAAACTTCCAAAACATCATCGTAAAAACCGGGAATAGTAACCCTCCCTTTTTTGTCCACCATTTCGTTAATCATGGAGCAAAGCACATTTATGGGATTGGCTACAGTTCCCCCAAACAAACCGGAATGCAGGTCGCGGTTGGGGCCGGTAACTTCCACCTGCCAGTAGGCCAGTCCGCGCAGCCCGGTTGTAATGGAAGGAATATCGGCGGCAATCATCGAAGTATCGGAAACCAGAATAACATCCGCTTTCAGCATTGCCTTGTGTTCTTCGCACCACTTGCCCAGGTTGGGCGAACCGATTTCTTCTTCGCCTTCAATCATAAATTTTACGTTACAGGGCAGTGTGTTGGTTTTTATCATCAGTTCGAACGCTTTGGCATGCATCATTCCCTGCCCTTTGTCGTCGTCGGCGCCACGGCCCCATATTTTCCCGTCGCGGATTTCAGGTTCAAACGGATCGGAATTCCATTTTTCAATGGGATCGACCGGCATTACATCCATATGTGAATAAACCAATACAGTTGGTAAATCAGGGTCAATTGTCTTTTCGCCAAAAGTGACGGGATTACCGGCTGTTTCAAATATTTCGGCTTTGTCGGCACCCGACTTCAACAGCAATTCTTTCCAGTATTCTGCAGCTTTGTACATGTCCGGTTTGTGGTCTTTTACCGAACTGATTGATGGAATCCGCAGCAATCCAAAAAGTTCTTCCAAAAATCGTTCTTTGTTCTCTTCAACGTAATTTTTGATAATTTCCATAGTGTATAAATTGAATTTTCGTTTACAACAAATGATTCGGAAAAAATAGTGTTTTCTTGTTGAATATAAAACGTAAAATGTCATAAAAACAAAGGGCAGCCACTTTACGACTGCCCTTTGCCTGATAAATTTCGCAAATTTAGTTCACAATTTGCTGGAATCGTGAATTGTTGAAATATTTTGCAAATTCCAAATCGGTTTTTGCTTTTTGTTTCATATCCGGGTTATATTCAACGGCTTTACCCAGGCTTTCGAACAACAGGTTTTCACGTGCCGTACGGGCCCCGATAACTGCTTTCAGGTATTCTTTCATAAAGCAGTTTGGCCGTTCAATTGCATCCAAATCGCGTAATGCGCCATTGTTGTCGCCGGTCAGTATTTTGGCCAAACCGGAGTTTACATCCTGGAAGTCGCTGAAATAGCGAACAGCCTGGTCGTAGTTGGCTTTTTTGAGGCTAACAATTCCCAGGTTGTAATTCACTTCTTTGCCGGCTCCCGAAGCAGCGCCAAACAGTGTTTCGGCTTCGTCAACCTTGTTTTCGTTAAGCGCAACGGCTCCCAAATTGTTTTTAATGATGGGTTCGTCGTTTTTCAGTGTTTCCGCTTTTTCGAACAACGGTTTTGCGTCGTTGTATTTCATTTGTTTTACCAGCACATAACCTGCATTATTGGGGCCGCGCCAGTCGTTCGGATAAACTTTGATGAATGAATTGTAAACCGAAAGCTGTTCATCGAGGTCTTCGAATAACGTAGCGGCGTAAAGCAGTTCTGCGGGATTCAGCGAAGCCGGATCAGACTTGGCCAGCGCCATTAGTTCTTCGTCGGTTTTTCCGATCAGTTCAACGCTGGTGAGCAGTTTTGCCCGACGCAGTTCGGGAAGAATTTTTTCTGCCAGCTCGGTGAATGTTTCCGAAAGGTTCCTGATTTCACGCTCGCGCACTTCAGGGTCGCTGTACATTGAAAGCACGCGCAAAATCAGTTCTTTATCCTGAATATTGGATTGTTCGAGTTTTTCTTTGAACCCATCCCAGTCTTCGGGAGTGTATCTTGTTCTTGGATTGATGTCTATTCCAAGCTCACGTAATCTTCCTGCCAGAAAATCGGAAGAAGTATCTTTTCTTTTGGCAGCCAGTTCGGTGTTAAAATCGATGGACCCGTCGGGTGATGCATAAGCCGATACTTCAATGCCCCGCAGGTCAATGCGGTCTTCTTCATTTGCTTTTTGAGTGTATTTAAAATACTCGGCTATATCTTCCTTGGTCAACTCCTCGTTTCGAAGATTGGCGCGGTTTATCAGATAATGAATATCGGCCAGCATTTCGTCTGGAACGATTCTCTGGAACGGGTCGATGTTGGGATCGTATTTTCCGGAATTGTTAGCTTCGCGGCGCACACCTAATATTGCTTTGGGGAAATTGGCCACCATCGTACTGGTAGCAATCACTCCGTCAGCGATTTTTATTGGGTCAAAATCAAGACTTTGTGCACCTTTCGAGGCGGTAATATTTACATAAAGTTCCGATTTTCGCATGGCATCGTTAAAGTCGGTTGCATCTTTGTAACTAAAAGTTCCACCGGCATTGTAACTGATTACCCTGTTGTTTCCCTGAACTTTTTCTCCCTGGAGTGTTACCGGACTAAAATTGGTTTGTCCGTCATCGTATTTTAATACAGGGGTTGCAGTTAATGTGGCTTTTTTGTGGAAATATTTAACCGGAAACCTTCCGTCAACAGTCAAATCCACTTCACCAGCATGGGTTTCCAACACCTCCGGATTAACTCTAAACTGAATTTGATCAGCATTCTTCTTCATCTTTTTTAATCCTGCACAGCCCGATAAAAGCGCTGCAGTTAAAACAAACAAAACCAATGATTTTAATCTGAAATTTTCCATAGCATACCGAATTATTTATTTTTAAAAATTTTATTTTCCATTATTCACAAAAATAGCAAGCTTTTTTGTATCAGAAAGTGAATCAATACAAAATTAGGACAAAATCAATCGATTTATGCCGAATTTATAATCACTTTCCAAAAGTGTTTCTTTTAAACGTAGAAAATGTTCGGGATATTTTACAAAGTCAATCTGATTCACATCCACAATAAGCACTGGAAATGAAGTAATTCCCCTGAGGTACGAAAAATAACCCTCTGAAATTTTCGCCAGATATTCCGCTGAAATATTTTGTTCGTAATCGCGGCCTCGTTTTTTTATGTTTTTAAGCAGATTTTGAGTATCGGTATGAAGATAAACATACAAATCGGGTTTTGGAATGTTACCGGCAACCATACTGAAAATCTGTTTAAAGAGCCTGTACTCGTCAGGTTGGAGGGTATTTTGGGCAAAAATGGCTGTTTTGGAGAAATAGTAGTCGGCAATTAAAAGCGGATGAAAAAGGTCGAGGTTGAGCACTTCCCTTTTTAACTGGTTGTACCTGTCGGCCAGAAATGAAAGTTCGAGCGAAAAAGAATAGCGCTCCCGATCTTCATAAAACCTGGGCAGAAACGGATTGTCGGCAAACTGTTCCAGAATAAGTTTGGCATTCAAATCGTCTGCCAGCATTTTTGCGAGGGTTGTTTTCCCCGATCCAATATTTCCTTCGATAACTAAATACTTCATAATAACCGGGCAAATATTACATATTACATCAGTTTTTTTCCGGTTCTTATTTTGGCATCTTTTTTATTTCCCCAGACATAGCCGGAAAGCAGTCCGGCAACAAACCCGGAAACGAGCATCAGCCAGTCCCATGCAGGAAATAGTTTCATTAGCAGGTATCCCGGTAAAAGCCCGGCAACCATGCCAAAAAAAGAAAACAGGTAAGCGAAATAAAAAGGTGGATAAAATCCGTGTATTTTTTGCATGTGGGATGATAACCGGCCAATTACCTTGTCGTATTCCCTGCGCGTTTTCCCCGGAACCTGAATGGCTTCATCGATTTTGCCGGTGATATCGGCGATGTTTAGTTTTTCCTTTTCACAAAACGAACAATTTTTCGAAAAGTCGCCCACCCTCCTGATGTTCCTTTTAAATTCATCTACCCGGAAAAACCTCAGATCGCGTTGTTTTGTTCCTCTGAGGTTTTCATCGAGTCGGGATATTAATTGTTCTGCCCAGTTTTCCATGCTTTTTTTATTTGCGAACCAAAATTAGCATAAAAAAAGAAAAGCCGCCCAATGAATGAACGGCTTCGCTAAAAAATATTTCGTTTTAACTAATTGTCGCGGCGCGGTCTGTGGTGATCCCTGCGGTCGTTGTCGCGACGGTGATGATCCCTGCGGTCTCCTCCGCGACGATTATCATCACGGCGTCCTCCATCTCTACGCTGCGGGCGGTCACCACGTGGCGGACGTTCCACGTAACCTTCAGGTTTTGGTAAAAGTACTTTGCGCGAAAGTTTCAGTTTGCCGGTTTTTTCATCTACTCCAATCAGCTTTACTTCAATTTCTTCACCTTCTTTAATAAAATCTTCAGCTGATTCAACGCGTTCCCAATCCATTTCCGACACGTGCAGCAGTCCGTCTTTTCCAGGAATAATTTCTACAAAAGCGCCAAAGGAGACCACTGATTTTACTTTTCCTTTATATACCTCTCCCACCTCGGGGATGGCAATAATAGCCTTAATTCGTTTTTTGGCAGCTTCAATGGCTTCTATTCCGGCGCCCGAAATTTCAACCTTGCCAATATCGTCTATTTCTTCAATAACAATAACGGTTTCTGTTTCTTCCTGAATGGCCTGAATGATTTTTCCTCCAGGTCCGATTACGGCGCCAATCATGTCTTTCGGAATTTCAATGGTCTCGATGCGCGGTACATTCGGTTTGAAGTCGGCACGCGGTTCCGGGATCACTTCCAGCATTTTGTTCAGGATGTGTAAACGGCCCTCTTTTGCCTGCATCAGCGCCTGTGAAAGCACTTCGTAGGAAAGGCCGTCCACTTTAATATCCATTTGCGTTGCGGTAATTCCGTTCACGGTTCCGGCAACTTTAAAGTCCATGTCGCCCAGGTGGTCTTCGTCTCCCAGAATATCGGAAAGGATGGCATATTTATCTGAACCTTTATCCGTTATCAGCCCCATAGCGATTCCTGAAACCGGGTTTTTTATCTTCATTGCCGAATCCATCATGGCCATTGTTCCGGCGCATACTGTTGCCATGGATGAAGAGCCGTTCGATTCGAGAATATCGGAAACCACACGAATGATGTACGGAAATTCTTGCGGAATCATCCTTTTAAGGGCCCTGTGAGCAAGGTTTCCGTGGCCGATTTCGCGACGGCTAAGGCCGCGTGGTGTGCGGGGTTCGCCCACGCAGAATGGCGGGAAATTGTAATGGAGCAGGAATTTTTCTTTCCCCTGTACCGTTACGTTATCGATGATTTTTTCATCCATTTTGGTACCCAATGTAATCGAAGTCAGCGACTGTGTTTCGCCCCGGGTGAAAAGTGCTGACCCATGTGCGCCGGGGAGGTAGTCCACTTCGCCCCAAATGGGTCTTATTTCATCGGTTTTACGTCCATCGAGCCTGATTTTTTCATCCAAAATCATGCGGCGCATGGCTTCTTTTTCCACATCGTGGAAGTACCGTTTAATCAGCTTTTCATGCTGTTCAATATCAATTTCTTCATTTTCGGCATTGGCTTCTTTGTAAGCTTCGATGTATTCATCGCGAATGGCATCGAAACCGGCCATACGCTCCTGTTTACTGGTTTGCTGTTTGGCAAATGCGTAAC
>Ga0334901_1003782_pt1 | contig 10942 bp, 9 predicted proteins | sample GraSluR3_MG_3_FD_207216 | JGI IMG/M metagenome (GOLD analysis project Ga0334901, IMG submission 207216) | Sludge microbial communities from methane-producing bioreactor in Wageningen University, Netherlands - Granular Sludge_15_08-R3 | ecosystem: Engineered > Bioreactor > Anaerobic > Unclassified...
TCCTGAACAATATGGGTATCGGTAAGGTGACCCTTGCAGAACACCACGGCGGCAGCACCGGATTGTGCTGCCTGCCGGATGAACAGGTGTCCGTCTGTTTGTGTGCCCGGAACGGCAACAAACAGGCAACTCCCGGTTACTTGACGTGAATCGGCACAAATACCGGATATGTCACGGTCAGGCGAACCGGTGACACGTTTATTATCCAGTATTTCAATCAATTTAGAGAGTTGCATGGTGCTTATCAGGTTGTTATGCATTTTCAGGAGCTGCCAGTGGTTCGCTCCAAAAAGGGTTGGTTATGTATATGTGATCTGCTATCTTTTTAAAAACGGGCGCTGCCCAGGATGCCCCGTAAAAATTACTGCGTGTGGGTCCGGAATACAAAATCACGATCATGCTGTATTTGGGAGCTTGCGAAGGGAAAAATCCGACAAAGGAAGCCTGGTGTTTCCGGTACCCGTCGTGTACATATGCTCCGTCGTAGGCGATCTGGGCCGTCCCGGTTTTACCGGAAATACTGTAACGGGGGTCATTGATCCCGGTAGCTGTGCCGTTTTCCACAACACCTCTAAGGGCTTGATGAATGGATCGCAGCGTGGAAGGTGAACAAAGGGTCCCGCTCAGCGGGGTGTGGGAAAACTCTTCCACTATCCGGCCGTGTTGCATAAAAGCTTCAATAAAATATGGAGTGACCATTTTCCCGTTATTTGCAATAGCGTTGTAAAAGGTCAAAACGTGCAGGGGGGTTAATTGCATTTCATATCCCATGGCGATCATGGGCAGGGACAACCCCGACCAGCCCGGTTCTCCGGGAAAAGGAATTTTGGCCCGGCCTTCACCAATCAACTCTATGTTCAGCTTTTCGTTGAGTTTCATGTTGTATAACCGGTTGATGAACTGCTTTTCCCTGTCTCCGTATTTTTCAACGGCCAGTTTTGCAAAAGCCACGTTGGATGATTTTTCGAATGCTTGCTGTACAGTGATAGTCCCGTAAGAGCGGCCGGCTTCCGTAAAGGTTTTTCCGTAATATCGCCATCCGTTCCTCCCGGTTTCCACGCTGTCGCTTAATCTGACATAGCCGTCCTCCAGCAATGCGATCAGGGTTGCCAGCTTGAAAGTTGATCCCGGGTTGGTAGACTGGCTGATGGCGTAATTGAACGTTTCATCATACGAACCGTCTTTCATGCGTTTCATATTGACAATGGCCCGGACGGCACCGGTTTCCACTTCCATAACCACGGTGGTGGCACCTTCAAAGGTTTCGTCCATGGAAAGCTGTTCCCGCAACGCGTTTTCTGCTGCTTCCTGGATGTTGATGTCCAGGGTACTGATAACATCGAGTCCGTCTTTAGGGGTGACTTCCGGATTGCCGGAAAGGGGAACCCATTTGTCGTCCCCCGACCGGCGACGTACTCTTTGTTTTCCCGGGTATCCTTTCAAATAGGCATTATAGGCGTATTCAATACCCACTCCCGACTGCTCGTCATCACTGATGTATCCTATGGTTCGGTAGGCAAGCCTGCCGTAAGGGTATATACGTTTTTCTTTTTCATTTGCTATCAGCCCGCCTTGGTATTGCCCTTTATTAAAAACCGGAAATTCCCGGATCTTTTGAAGTTCATCGTGAGATACCAGGCGATTGCCAATGGGAAGGTTCCTGTATCCGGGTTTTTTTTGCAACCGTGCCTGTAGTATTTCCTGTTCGTAGGCAGCAGCGGACTGATCTCCGAAAAAACGGGATAATGAACGGGCAAGATCATCCAGGTTACTGTTCAATAGCCCGTCGTCCGGGACCTGGCAGTCCATACGTATTTCATAAAAAGGAACGGTGCTGGCCAGAACGCGTCCGTCACATCCAAGGATGCTTCCCCGGTAAGCGGGTATGTCTATGTTTCTGTACACTATTGCATCCAGCTGATCCCGGTAGTCGGAAAAAAACTGTAAACGTACGATCTGCCCGATGGCCAGCAATGCGGTCAACAGGTAGCACACATAGACGATCATCATTTTACCGTACGTGTTCATCGTTCACTTTTTATCCATGCAGGCGGGTTGTCAGGAGCTTCCAGGGAAGATCCCCGCAACCTTAGTTGTTTTTCAATTTCCTGCTGCCGGCTCTGTTGCATCAGATCGGCAGCTTTCCGGGTATATTCTGCGTGTAGCAGCTGGAGCTCTTTTTCCAGCCTGTAATTTTCCAGGAGTGTCTTCTCTACGGCATTGTTCATACTGATATACAGGATCAGCAGAAGAAAAATGTACAGAATGAAGTTCAGGTGCTTGGATACAACATCTCTGAGCAGTATCCTTCCACCGAATAAAGTGGATATAATCTGTTCACTTTTACGCATGGCCATTGTCCTCCGTTCTTTCTGCGGCGCGGAGTTTTGCACTTCTGGCCCGCGTGTTTTGTTGAATTTCTTCTTCCCGGGGAAGGACCGGTTTTTTGTTTACAGGCCGTAATTGCCCGTTTGCCGAGGCATCCCGGATAAAATGCTTTACCATTCGGTCTTCCAGGGAATGGTAAGTGATCAGGACCAGCCTTCCTTTTGGGTTTAATAACGGAATGCTCTGATTTAAAAGTCCTTCCAGAGCTTTTATTTCGTTATTCACCTCCATACGAAGGGCCTGGTATATCTTGGCCAAAAATTTATGCTCCGCATTCCTGGGGATGAATCTTTTCAAAGCACGGCTCAAATCCAGGGTGTTTTCCAAAGGTTCACGGTTGCGTGCTTCCACTATGGCCACGGCGAGTGCGTTTGCGTTTTTTAACTCGGCATATTTAAAAAAGAGAGCGGCCAGATCTTCCCGTTTATATCCGTTCAGTATTTCCGAGGCAGTTTTTCCGCTTTCGCGGTTCATTCGCATATCGAGTGGTGCATCAAAACGAAAGGAAAACCCGCGTTCTGGCGTATCAAATTGATGCCAGGAGACACCCAGATCGGCAAGAATGCCGTCTACACCGGTAACACCCCTGTATTTACAAACATTATGTATAAATCTGAAGTTGGACCGGATCCAGGATATTCTTTTATCATCCGGTACGTTTTGCTGTGAATCCGGATCCTGGTCAAAAGCCAGTAACCGGCCCTGCTTTCCCAGACGCTCCAGAATAGTACGGGAATGACCACCGCCTCCAAAGGTCGCATCCAGGTAAATGCCTGAGGACTTTATGTTCAGAGATTCGATACTTTCTCTCAAAAGAACCGGTGTATGATACAAACCCATAGGAGCCAATATTAGGAAAGGTGCTTTTCTGCAAGCGATACATAATCGTCTTCACTGATCAGGCTTGAATGATAGGATTCTTTGGGCCATAATTCAATTTTAAAATCGGCTCCGGCAAAGATTACTTCTTTGTTAACGCCTATCATATTAAGCAAATGTTTGGGAATCAATATCCTTCCTGTTTTTTCATCGGGTTCCACAACGGCCCGGTTACTCATATAAGCACGCCACAGTATGGCATGTTCACGGTTGAATGAGGGGTTGAGGCGGGCTTTTACGGCTTCGGATTGTTTTTCCCATTCATCGTAGGAATACATTTCCAGGCAGGGGCTGAACAGATCTTTCTTCACTACAAAGCGAAGCGGTACATTGGCATCTGCCAGTGCTTTGAGCCCGGAAGGAAATACCAGGCGTCCTTTGTCGTCCAGTTTCGCATTGTATTCTCCTATAAATTTTGCCACGTTTAAGCCTTTTATCTTAAATGCAAAAGTAAAAAAACTTTTCCACTATTTTCCATTTTATTACAAAATTTTCCACATTGCCTGAAATTTTTATAGTTTTGTATGTAAAGAAATATTTTCATATGAAGGTAAAGTGGCTTATTTTATTGGCAATCAGTACAATCTTGATTGGGTGCGTCGGAGAAAAAGAAAGTGAGGTAATCCCCGATCAACCCTCTTCCACTGAGGAACCCGACGGTCAGATCTCGCAATTCTGCACTTTGTTCAACCTGCCTTCTCTGGGCTATGAAATGGAAAGCGATGTGGTACGCAGAAATGAAAATTTCGCTGATATTTTACAGCGAAGAGGAATTGATTATGCGGTGATATTTGCCATTTCCCGGGATTTCCGGAATGTGTTCGACATGAGAAAACTGAGAGCAGGTAATGCTTACACACTGCTTTATAAACCCGATTCCGCTCAGCCTTCCTACATGATCTACGAAGAAGATTTTCGAAGACATGTTTGTTTCTCTCTGTCAGACAGCCTGTGGGTCTCACGTTGTGAGTTCCCGTTGGTAACGGAAGAAAGATTTGTGGACGTAACCATAACAACCTCCTTATGGCAAAATCTGGAAGAAGCCGGTTACAATCCTTTGGTCGCCAATGGCTTGTCTGAAGTTTATGCGTGGACAGTGGATTTTTTCGGTCTCCGTCAAGGGGATACTTTCCGGGCTTACTACCAGGCATACATCCTGAACGGGGAAGAAGTGGAAGCCGGGCCTGTTTTGGCTGCCACATTTATCCGGTCAGGAGAAGAACAAATGGCTTTCCGTTACGTTCAGGACAGTATGCCCGGTTACTGGGATCAGAACGGGACCAACCTGCAACGCACGTTTCTGAAAGCCCCTTTGAGGTATTCCAGGGTGAGTTCGGGATTCAGCTATGCCAGGAGACATCCCATAACCCGTGTGGTGCGTCCGCATACGGGAGTTGATTACGCAGCGCCTGCAGGAACGCCTGTTATGAGTATTGGAGAAGGGGTGGTTACCGAAAGAAATTATACCCGCGGAGGCGGCAACACTGTAAAGATCAAGCACAACAGCGTATATACCACTGCTTACCTTCATTTGTCCCGTTTCGCAAAAGGCCTTGTTGTGGGCAAACGTGTTGCACAGGGAGAAGTAATCGGGTATGTAGGCAGTACGGGATTGTCTACCGGGCCGCATCTGGATTTCCGGGTCTGGAGAAACGGGAAACCCATAAATCCTTTAAGAATGGAATCTCCTCCGGCAGATCCTGTCCACCGGGAAAACATGAACGATTTTTTGGAGTATATCGCACCTTTCCGGAGAAGTCTTAATCCCGGTTTTTATAAAGACCTTGCGATTAAAATGGTTGGTTTTGCAGGGATCAATTTTGATTGAGATCCTTTTCCCTGGAAAGATCGTCTTCCGAATAAGAAACATCAGGCATTATCTCTTCATCGGAAGCTACTTCCTGCTTAACGGGTACGATCTTTCTCAATTCAAAGTTTTGCCCCAGGTATTTGTGTCTTACTTCAGGATTGGCAGCCAGTTCATCTGCAGTCCCGCTTTCCAGAATGCTTCCTTCGTACAACAGGTATGCCCTGTCAGTAATGGCCAGGGTCTCGTGTACGTTATGATCGGTGATGATCACTCCGATGTCTTTGGTCTTCAATTGAGCCACAATTTGCTGAATATCTTCCACGGCAATCGGGTCAACCCCGGCAAAAGGTTCATCCAGTAAAATAAACTTAGGGTCCAGCGCCAATGCCCGTGCAATTTCACAACGACGGCGTTCCCCTCCGGAGAGTTGAATGCCATAGCTCTTTCTTACCGTTTGCAGACCAAATTCCTCTATCAGACGTTCCATTCGTTCTTTTCGCTCTGTTTTTGTAAAAGCAGACAATTCCATAACGGACATGATGTTGTCTTCCACACTCAGTTTCCGGAACACGGAGGCTTCCTGTGCCAGATAACCGATCCCTTTTTGGGCTCGTTGGTACATGGGATAGGATGTTATTTCTTCATCGTCCAGAAAGATCTTTCCGTTATTAGGCTTGATCAAACCGGTGATCATGTAGAAACTGGTTGTTTTCCCGGCCCCGTTAGGTCCCAGAAGACCTACGATTTCTCCCTGGTCAACGTGAATGGAAACATTTTTCACCACGGTTCGTAAACCGTATCGCTTAATCAGGTTGTGACAATGTAAACGCATAATTTCGCAATGATTAACTGATATCCAGGTTCAGATCATCCCGTAAAGCGGCTACCTGGGGATGTTTTTCGGCCATGAATCTTGCTTTCTCCTCGGGCATGTAACACGTTCCGTCAGGGGTGTTTTCCAACGATTCTTCCACAACAAGACACGATCGTACATTTTTGTTGCCCAGAGATTTACGCAGATATTGATCAATTTTGGTACCAAAACGTTCCTCGATCCAGTTTTTTTGTAACTCATTGATCACTTTGAATTGGATAGTAAGTCCTTCTACAATCGTCGGGGGACAACGGGAAAGGGTGGCCGCTAAATGAGGCCTGCTCTCAAAAAGAGCGTACAGACCGGGAAGGATCCTTCGCAGGTCTTCCATTTGTATACCCTTTTCATTACTTGGAGGGACATTCTTTTCAGATTCTTTTTCTTTCTCTGTTTCGCGATTCTTGCCGTTTTGGCGCATCAGGTTCTTTATGGAGACCGTTCCTGCTTTGGTAGAAGGCTTTGCCGAGTTGTCCTCCGCAACAGGATCCTGCGTTTTCTCAGGGTCCACGGTGATGGGGCGTTCCACGGGATTGACGGCATTGCCGGCAGGTGATGGTTCTGTTTCCTGTGCTTGGGAGTTTGCCGGGTTTTCCAATTGGCTTAGGCGAATCAGGGCCATTTCAATATGAAGCCTGGGCTGGTTACTCTGTTTGTACCCGGCTTCTGCCTGCGTACTAATACTTAATGCCTTGAAAAGAAAAGACAGGGAACACGCTTCGGCCTGCAGGCGGAACTTAACGGCTGTCTCCTCGCCATATTCCAATAAAGGCAGGCTCCCGGGCTGTTTGCATACAAGCAGGTCCCTGAAATGGGAACTTAAACCTCCAATAAAATGCAATGCATTGAATCCACGGGACAGGATCTCGTCAAAAAGGAGCAACATTTTTTCAAAACTGCCGTCAAGGGCCATTTGCGTCAGACGGAAATAATACTCCCTGTCCAGTACGTTTAAATTTGAAATTACCTGTTGGTAAGTCACTTCTTTGCCACTGACCGCTATACACTGATCCAACAGCGTAAGGGCATCCCGCAGGGCTCCGTCTGCTTTTTGGGCAATCACACCCAGCGAATCCCGTCCAATGGAAACTCCCTCTTTTTTTGCCACTTCTTCCAGGTGACTCATCATTGCTTTAACGGAGATACGGTTGAAATCAAAAACCTGGCATCTGGAAAGAATTGTGGGCAGGACCTTGTGTTTCTCTGTTGTGGCCAGTATGAACAATGCATAGGAAGGTGGTTCTTCCAGCGTTTTGAGAAAAGCATTGAATGCAGACTGGGACAGCATGTGTACTTCATCAATGATGTATACACTGTATTTTCCTACTTGTGGCGGAATACGAACTTTGTCTATCAACTCCCTTATATCGTCCACAGAATTGTTGGAAGCGGCATCCAATTCATGTATGGAATAAGATCTGCCTTCGGCAAATGAACGGCAGGATTCACATTCACCGCATGCCTCCAGGTTTTCTGTAGGATGGAGGCAATTGATAGTCTTTGCAAAGATCCTGGCACAAGTGGTTTTACCCACTCCCCTGGGTCCGCAAAACAGATAGGCATGAGCCAGTTGTTTTCTGGCTATCGCATTTTTCAGGGTAGTTACGATATTATCCTGATCAACAACGTCACTAAATTGCTGAGGACGGTATTTTCTTGCTGATACCACAAATTGATCCATAAGGTGCAAAGATAAGAAATAATCCCTATTTTTGCGGCCTCCGGTGACTATGAGAAAAACTATGAAATCCGCCTTTCTTACCACACTTTCATCCGGCATGAAATGTACTGTCCTGACAACAACTTCTCCTGTCAGTTATTGCGCATTGACCACAATGGCCGGGACCCGTTTTGAACCTGAGGGACTGGCCGGACTGGCACATTTTTGCGAACATATGCTGTTCAAAGGAACAGTTAAAAGGAAATCGTATCACATCAACAACCGTTTGGAAAGATTAGGCGGGGAGATCAATGCTTTTACCACAAAAGAAGAATTGGTGCTACACGCTACCGTATTGCGGGAAGATCTGAATAAAGCCCTGGAATTGATCTCGGATATGGTTTTACATTCTGTGTTCCCTGCAACCGAAATGCTCAAGGAAAGGGAAGTTATTCTGGATGAGATACGGTCGTATAAAGATTCACCTACCGATCTGATATACGATAAGTTTGAAGAAAAGCTTTTCACGGGAACACCCATGTCAAAACCCATTCTTGGGATTCCCCGGGAACTGAAAAAAATCACATCCGGACACCTGGATCATTACCTGAAGGAACGGTTTTGTCCCCGGCAGATGTCACTGAGCATCGTGGGCAATATATCGCCGCGGCGGGCTTTGGCTATGGCAGAAAAACATTTCGGGAAAGAAACTATACAGGATACTGGGAACGGGACAGTCCCACAACCTGTTAAGACTGCGCTGAGCGTTCCCTCTGTTTTGTTCAACAACACTGAGAAACGAGGCACCTATCAGACACATTGCCTTACAGGTTCTGTCGCTTACGGACTTTACGATAAAAACCGGATTCCCCTTGTCTTGTTGATGAACCTGATAGGAGGACCTGCATCCAATGCGAGGCTGAATATGGTTTTAAGGGAGAAATACGGGCTGGTCTACACCGTGGAAGCATCCTATTCTCCTTATATGGATACCGGATTTGCCGGCATATACTTTGGGACAGACGGGCCTAACCTGGAACGTTGCCTGGAACTAACAGAGAAGGTGATCCGGGAGTATACTGCGGTTACCATGACCTCCCTGCAGTTGGAACGGGCAAAAAAACAGCTTATTGGGCAAATGTCCATCACCGAAGACAATCATGAAGTGCAATGTCTTTCAATGGGTAAAAGCCTGCTTGCTTTCGGAAAAGTCATTTCGCATGCCCAAATGCTTGCCATGATCGCCGAAATCACTCCCCGACAGGTACTGCATGTGGCAAATGAAATATGGGACAAATCCAGGAGGTGTACCCTGGTATACATTTGATGATCACAGAAATGTTAAAAAAATACCTGCATGACCATTCCAGGCAAAAGGAGCCGGTTTTGGAATGGTTGGAACGTGAAACACATTACCGGTGCGTTCATCCCAGGATGCTGAGCGGGGAACCGCTCGGTTCTTTCCTCTCTATGCTTGTAAAAATGATCCGTCCCCGGAATATATTGGAAATAGGTACATTTACAGGTTATTCATCCATATGTATGGGACGGGGATTGTCCCCGGAGGGAAGGATTGATTCCATTGAAATTTTTGACGAGCATAATGATTTGATAATGGAGGCATTCCGTCGCAGTGGCCTGGAATCACAGATCAACCTGCATACCGGCAATGCTTTGGAAGTGATCCCCGGATTGAGAGAAAAAGGATATTCCTGTCAATTGGCATATATTGACGGAAACAAAAGGGAATATTGTGATTATTACAGGGAGGTCAAAAAAGTCCTTGAGCCGGGTGGATATATTATTGCCGATAACGTACTGTGGGATGGTAAAGTAGCCGATCCAAAATACAAAGATCCACAGACCGCAGGGTTACGGGCTTACAACATCCTGGTTTTAAAGGATCCGGAAGTTTCCACGGTGTTGCTTCCCTTGGGAGACGGCTTGTCTATTTGCCGGAAGGATGGACCTGCAAGTGGTAATCCCACTGGTTGAAATAGAGGTTTCCACCGCGCCATTCCACTTCACCGCGTTGAAAATCTACGGTTTCCGAACGAAAATGGATCTTTGCCGGGAAAAAAGCACCTCCGGTATCCGTATTCACGACCATGCGGTACGCATCTATGCCTCGGGAATAAAAATGCTCAACAGGTGGCGATTGCAAACCGAATGACTGATCTACGGGGATCCATCCGATCCCTTCCAGGTAAGCCTCGGCCCAATCATGAAGGTTAACGGCTCCGGGATGCAACATCCAGCCGCTTTCCCACCTGGCAGGGATGCCCAGGCTCCGGCACATGGAAATGAAAAGCAAGGTCACCTGGCCGCAGTCCCCGTGTCCGTTTTCCAACACGTAAAGGGGAATGCTTTCGATGGTAGAATATTCCCGGGCTCCCGCCCAGGGGTAGTTTTGGCTTATATAAGAAAAAACCTTTTGAAGTTGAAGGTACGGATTGGTTTCATCACCCACAATTTTGTGTGCCAGTTCAGCGACCTTCCCGTCTGTAACTATATGTGGCGTAACGGCTTGGGTGTATTTGCGGTATTCCCCGCTTAACGTATCGTAGGGACGTATATCCTTCAAAGGATCAAAATGATCGTATTGTGCGAAAGCCGTATAGGTAAAAGAGTAGCTGAAAACGGCAGAACTGTCTTTTACTGCCTTTTTTTCCATGTAAATGGATTTGTGCACGTAACGATCCGGGGAAATGATGTAATCGGGTTCCGAAACGTCAGTTAATCCGAAATCCTTCTGGCGGGGCACATCGGTTCGCGGCAGAGGCATCCATGCCCTGATGACCTCTCCTTCAGGTACAGTATTTGCCGGGACGGTCAGGGTATATGTGATGGAATATGTGACGGGTTCAACTTTGTTTACACCTCTTTCTTTGGTCAGTTCCACTACGCGGGGGAGGTGCTCCTTAAGAAGCGGAGCCTTGGGATCTTCCTCCGGCCCGTTTATTTCCAGGAACTTTTCCCGGCACGCACTGTCAATCCGGAACAGATTCCTGAAAGCTCTCGAAAAATACCGTTTTTCTCCGTTTATGACCATTGATTCCAAAGCCCGCGATTCTTCCCATTTTTTCAATTGGTCAGATGTAATGTCGGGGAAATACTGACGTATATATGCCAGTGCTTCTTCCTCTGTTTTATTAAAATCCAGGGCAATACGGCGCATTCGTTCCGTTTCCCAGGCCCCTGCCAGCGTTGCCTTTGCTGCAGCAGATTGCCGTTCCATTATCCCCGCAGCTACCTGTCCGGGTGTAGGGGTTTTTCCGGTGTTGTTGCAGGAAAGAATGATCAGGAAGGCCGCAAGGGACGTAAGCCAGGTTTT
>Ga0334901_1003784_pt1 | contig 10939 bp, 9 predicted proteins | sample GraSluR3_MG_3_FD_207216 | JGI IMG/M metagenome (GOLD analysis project Ga0334901, IMG submission 207216) | Sludge microbial communities from methane-producing bioreactor in Wageningen University, Netherlands - Granular Sludge_15_08-R3 | ecosystem: Engineered > Bioreactor > Anaerobic > Unclassified...
TTGCTTGTTCTGTTACTACCTTTTTGAGATTTTCTTTGGAATAAGCTTTTGCTAGTTCGTTGGAAGCTCTTTTTACTTCAGATCGAGCATTTCCTAGTCAGTTTCAAAAAGCATCTTTGATTTTTTTTAGTTCATCTTTTATATTTCACCAAGATTCTTCACAAGCATATCGTCTTGTGCAAATATAATCAGATTTTATTTGTTCTACAGCAGTGTTTTTGATTTTTATTGATGTTCTTCATATTGCTTCATTTTTGAAAGAAACGCCTTTTTCTTTTAGGGCTCGCTCTTCTCATCATAAGGCAACTAGATGTTTTAATGAACTAGTTGTTTTTCATAATAATAAAACAAGATCTCAATATTCTGATCATTCTGAAATTGTGGTTGATGAATCTAATATGTTTAAATTCTGATATCTTTTTATTGTTTCTTTCATGTTATCAAGGGTTATTCATCATATTTTATCTGTTCGTCATCATCAAACAGAGAGTTCATATTTTTTCTTGTTTATGTTTTGTTCTATTTTAGTTAGTTTCTGTCGATCTCTAATTATTGTTTTATTTTTTGCTATAACAGCAAAAGAGTCTCAAATATTTGCTAAATCATCCCATTGTATATGGATTCTTCTTATTGCTAGTGTGCTTCATAGTGTTTGTCTAGCTCGTCTAAGTGATTTTGACATAAAGGTTTGTCTTGGTGGTGTAAATTTTCCTGAATCAAACCAGCTTGGTGGGACATGTTTTCAAACGTAAGGAGATTCTGTTCAAATTGTTTTTATATGTCAAAGCATTTCTGTAACAAAACTATTTATTAATGTTATGTTTGTTGGTGTTGTTCAGCAAGTTGCGCATCATTGTCAAAAAGATATGAATGGAAGCATTCATCAGATTGTTATTATAGCTGAGATGATGATTTTTGTTTTTTTCATATCTTTGTTTTAACTAAAGTTTTGTTGTATCTCGAGGTCTTCGAATTGAATTTTCTTTGACTAAAGAGATTGCTTTTGTGTTTTTTTCTAGATATTGACCTTGTAAAAGAGTTGCTATAAAGTTGTATTTTTGCGCGAGAGTTTTATTTTTTGTTGCTATAAATTTGAAAAAATTTTGATTGTTTATATATAAATTAAAACATTCGGCAAAGTCTTCAAATGGGTTTGTCATTCAATAGCCGCTACAAAAATCTTTTTTGGTTGCGGTTTTTTTTCTGATTTTTTCTGATTCTCGGGAGATTTTGTAAAACAAAATCGATGGGTCATCGACTGAAAAAACCGCTCTGTTAAATTCTGTAAAAAATCTGTTTTTGGATTTTGATTTTCATTGTATAACTCACAAATCAAAAACGTGTCATAATTCATGAGTTGATAAATTTTGAAATTCTTTGAGATCATTTACTGGTCAAATATTTAGCACTATTGTGTCTCGTGTCGCGTATCATCTTTTTTGAGAATCATCGTTTTTGATTGTTATTTTTTTGATCGTATCAACGATTTTTTTGTTTATTACTTGGTTTTCGTTTATAAAATAAGTTGAGGTGTGTACTTTGTTTTTGTATGTAACAATATATTTGTTATTTTGTGTTTCTATTTTTTGGCAAAGAGGGTCGTTTGGGGTGCATTTATCTTGTATTTCTGGGGCACTTTCATGGGTTTCTTCTACAATATTTTCTCAACTATCTGTTTCTTTGTTTTTTTCCACAACAACTGTTTCTTCATTATATGTTTTATTTAGATAGTCTTGAAAAAATAAGTTTTCTTGCGTTTCGCCCACTTTTTCTCCTTTTCGCAAAAACCCTAGCAAAAGGATACTTGTTGCTATCAAAAATTTGATAATATCGCTGAACAAGACTTTATTTGTTGGCATACCATTGGATGTCATTTAAAATTGATTGTTCATTATTTCCTCTTATATTGAAAACGATGATTTCATCAAGAGAAATGCACTCTGCATACACAGATAATAAGAATGCGTATCAACCAATAATGATTTTTGGATTGTTGTTTTTGAGTTTAAATATGTTTTTTCCTGCTCATCATGTGATATTTTCTGCTACTATGGTATAGTGATTGTGAAGATTGTTTTTGTATAAGGTTTCAAATATTTGTTTGGATTCTTCTTTTCTTGTGGATGCGATGAAGAAGGATGTTGGTTTAAGATGGATTGCTTCACTGCCGTTCGCAATGACTGAATCGTTTTTGTTGTTTGGAATGTTATTTTGAAGATAAGAGAGTATCTTATCATAAAGTCAGATTTTGGTTGTTTTTATTGATTGTTGTTGTTGAAAATCTGGAAAAAGATTGATAGCTGTTTTGTCGCTATTTGACAAAAAGTAGATGTTTGATGGAAAAATTTCAATAAATTCTGACCATGATGTATATTGGGTATGTTCGCTATAGACGAAATACATATCTTCGTTGGTCATTTTTTTCTCGATATTTATAACCGTGTTTAATAAATTTTCGATGTGATCAAATTGTTTTTTGATAATAATAAAATCAGATTTTTCTATTTCATTTTCTAGTGTTGGAAAAGATTCTTTGATTTGTTTCCAAAGGAGATTTGTTTTGTAAAAAGTTGGGTCTGTAGTGATTGGGTTACTTTGGATTTTATTAGCGTTATTTCCAGTGAAAAGTTGTTTGCTTTCCATAAAAAGTTGACCAATGAAAATTTGGAAAGAGTTGTAAAATGACTCTAAAATGTTTGCATTTTGTGTTGTCACGTCGACTGATCAGGTTTGAGAATCGAGGGATTGTCTGTAGAGAAGGGTTTCGATAAAATTGAGTGTGTAGTACATATCCCAAGGGCGAGATAAGAAAAGATTGTAGCTTTTGTACCGTCGTTCTGCGTCAAAAAACAAAATATCGTAATCTTGATATTCGTTGATTTCATCTTGGACATATGAAAATAATCCTTGATGTGTAGCCAAAACAATGGGATATCTCGTTTTTTCTTTTTTGTTTTTGATGTAGTGATAAATTTGATAATCACTTTTGGTATTTAGATCTAGTAGTCCAAGACCTTGTTCGAGATGAGAGTAATATTTGCAAATAAACATTATTTCTTCGTTGGTATAAGTTGATTTATTGAGAAAATTTTCAAATTTTTGATAGTCAATCATTTGATCGTCTTTGAGAAATCCGAGATTTTTGATACCCATACTGTTGAGCATAGATTTTGCGATATTGAGTTTTTGTAGGTTGGAAAAAGCCAGAATTATTTTTTTGTTTGGGATAATTCTCTCAAGAAATGATTTGAGATTTAGATTTCCTAGATAATATCTTTTTTGATTTTCCAGTTCTGATGTGCTGAGCGTTTTTTCGTTTGGTTGGGGTTGTGTATGAGCTCACATGATTTTGCTTAGCTTTGGGATGTCTTTGATAGATAGATTAGATGGTTTAGATAGATTAGATAGATATTTGGATAAAGAGAAATCTGAGTTGGAAGTGAAGTGAGAGAGGATTGGATATTTTGTTTGTAGAAGTTCGAGTCTTTCGATAATTTTTTGGAAAAGAATAAGCGCATTTCTTGTATCTTGAAGTGCGTTGTGAGCGTTGAGTCCTGGCACAAGAACTTCAAGGGCGTAGCTTGGTTGATAGTGTATCACGCCTTGTGCCAGCGGAAATGTATCAATGCTTTCAGCGTAGCTGAGATCGGGAAAAAACTTATGTAAAAATGCTAGATCAAATTTGATATTGTGACCTATAAGCACAGTATTTTCTGTAAAAAATTGTTTGATATTTGGTAGAATATCTTGTGGTGTTGGAGCGTTTGCAATATCTTCGATATTGATTCCTGTGATAAATCAGACTATTGTTTTGAGTTCACTCAGATCTTTGGTAGGCTTGAGAAGTGATGAAAATTCGTTGATGATTTGCCCGGTGTGATCGATTTCGACGATTCCTATTTGAATTGGTTCGTCTTTGGTGAAATCTAATCCTGTGGTTTCAAAGTCGAGACCTATGTATTTATAGTTTGGATTGAGGTTCATGAATCAATTGAATTACTAAAAATTTCTTATGTAGAATTGTGTTGTTTTGATAGGAAAAATCAAGGAAAAGAGATTAAAAAAATCTAGATTTTTGGTCCAGATTTGGAGGTGTTTTTTTGGATAACGTTCCGCACTGATCCGACGTAGTTTATATGTAGGATAGTGTGTGTTGTCGGAGGCGAAGCCCGAAGCGACAGCGTAGAGTTTATAAATTTTTACACATTTTCATCATTTCCTTTTCCAAGATTACATTTATCACATAATGTTTGAAGATTTTCAATTTCATTACTACCTCCTTTCGAGAATGGAACGATATGATCGATATGTAAAATGCATCCTCTTTGAGTTGCTGGGCTTCTTCCACATTTAACACAAGTATAGTGATCCCTTTTTAATACTTTTAGTCTAGTTTTTTCATTTATGTTTCTTGTACGTCATGTATTTTTCTTTTGAATAATCTTTGTGAATTTTGCATCTCATTTTTTGAATTCTATAAACATTTTACAAGCTTCTAGCCAACTTCCAAATCTTCTACAGTAAACATCTACAGAATATCTAGAAAATGGTTTCTTGATTTCATTGTAAAATGGTTGTCTTTCTAAAGTAATTCGAATAGTTTCTAAATTATCAAAAAGATCTTCTTCTGAAATATTTTGTTTTCTATTGATTTTCAAATTCGCTTTCTCAATAGCATTGTTTCGACTTCAAAATCTTTTACAGATTGTAGCATGATTATAATTTCATTCTTCATTATATTCTCTTTGTCAAATATAGTCTTTCTTTTTTTGCTTGGCAACTCTCTTTAGATCGTTTAATAAATCTTCATCTGATGCATATCTTCAATTCATCCTTAAATTAAATTCCATTGATGAAAATGTTTAAAATAAAATTTATAAATTTCCGACAACGTTTGCAGCTAGGCAGTCGTCTAAATAATCCGTTGAATGTGAAAGTTGAGATGAATGCTAGCTGCTGTTAGATGAGTGAGCGAAAGCGAACGAATGTATTTTCAATTAAATTCTTGAATTACTGGTTATCTTTGAAGAGCTTTCTAAATTAAAATAAGAAAAATTAAATTAATATTATTTTTAAATTAAAGATAAAATATATATTATTACGAAAATTAAAATTAACGAAATAAATATGCTTATTGTTACAAACGATTCTCATTTATCATGATTTTTGGCATATTTTATAATAAACTTTCTTATTAATAATAAGATTAATGTTAGAATTAATCATTTAACTGCAATTATAATTTGTTCTTGGTAAATTATATTTTTTTCTTTTCAACTCGCTAGAATAAGCCAAAAGAATGGTATTCGAGAGATTCTTTTAGATTGTTTATAGTCTGGTTCTAATGGTTCTTTGATTATATATTCATTATCTTTAATCTCTTTATTTTTGAGAAATGTTTTATATTTTTCTTCAGATTCTCGAAATATTTCTCAACATTTTTTGCATTTATAAATGTCTTTATCATTTTTAAATCAACATTTGTAACATTTTACTTTCATGAAATATATATTTAAAAACTAAAGCTATTTAATTATTTTATATGGAGATCCTTTTGCATGTTTAAGTGCATGGTTTATACAGGCTTTTTTTGAATCAAAAAAATGTTGGTGTATTGATGATGATCGTTGTATGTGTTTTCCATCAATATCATATATATTTCGGTATCGTCATCTAAATCAATCATTTGTTGTTTTAAGAAATTCGACTAATAATTCTAGAGTTTCTCAATTCTTGTTTTTAATGTCAAATGATGCTGTTTGAACAGATTCTGGCCATTTAGATAATTCTCTATTTTGTTCGATTAATTCTTCATTTTGTTTTTTTGTAAGAACTATTGAAGTTAAAGATATTAATAAAGAAAAAATAGAAATACTTAATGCTCGTATATCTCAAATTGATAATGAATTGAAATATCTTGCTATTTTTTCAATTGTTTCGTTTGAAATAATGATTTCTGTTCCTGTCATTTCTTTATATGAAATATAAAATATTTTCTATTATAGATATTTTTTAAAAATCTAAATTAAAATAAAAAAGCTCTTCCTGAATATCTTAAAACTTAATTTAAAATATATCATCTAACGTTTGCGGATGGTACGATGTCCAAAGGATGTCCTGCATCGGCTGTTAGATGACCGAACATAGTGAGGCGAGGAGCGTAGCGACGAAGTGTATCCCCAATTTGGATTTTCCTTATTAAATTATCCAAAATAGATGAAGAAGCCCCCAAAAAAATAAATTAAATATTATTTATTTTCCAATTTTATTTGTTGTTTTACTAGACGATCAAAATCAGATTCTATACTTTGTATTTTGTTAAATTCTTTGTATTCGGCAAAAGCTTTATCTTCTGCTTGTTTTCTGGAAATTCATCATTTTCATTCTAATACTTTATATTTATTAAATTGTAAGAAATTGTCTACTGCTTGTGCTAAATCTTCCATCTTCATAGGTGTATGATTCTCAACTAGGGTTTCTAGATAATCAAAAAATCATGAAACAGATCTTTCAAGTTTCTTAATTTCACTTTCTTGTAAGTAATTTTTTGCAATGATACTATCTGATTTTAATATTCTTCATTTTGGTGAATTTTTCCAGGTTTTTAGACCCATAAATACTTCTTTAGCATTTGCATTTTCATATATTATTTCTGATGCAGTTTTTCCTGTAATAGCAAAATGAAATTTGTTTTGTATCATAGCGTAGAAATTCTTTGTTATATCTGAATTTGGATCGTAATCTATACTACATTCCGCAAAAATATCTGTTATTTTTTGATATAATCTTCTTTCGCTGGTTCTGATCGAACGAATTCTCTCTAGTAATTCTTGGAAATAATCTTTTCAGAAATATTTTCCGTTTTTCATTCTTTCATCATCGAGGGAGAATCCTTTGATGATATATTCTTTTAGTCTTTCTGTTGCCCAGATTCTGAATTGTGTAGCTTGTGATGAATTTACACGATAACCTATAGAAATAATCATATCAAGATTATAAAATTCAATCTCTCTAGAAATATCTCTATCTCATTCTTTTTGAACTGTTAGAAATTTTCTAATAGTTGAATTTTGACTTAATTCTCAACTTTCATAAATTTGTTTGATATGATAATTGATTGTTGGTACTTCAACACCAAAAAGTTCGGCAATTTTTTTTTGATTCAACCAAAGATTTTCATCATGTAAGAAAACTTCTATTTTTATATCTCAATTTGGGGTTGTGTACAGAAGAAAATTTGTTAATTCATCTTTGATCGATAAAGATTTGTTCATTATGTTAAAAAAAATATTAAAATGTTTATTCTTTATTTCACAGGGATTATATATCTTTTCTCTATATTTTCAACCACTTTTATAAATTCCTATTGAAATATGTCAATAAATATGTATACTTAATTTTGTAAAAATTTGCAAAAAAAGGGAATCTGGTTATTATTATAGCATACTATTATTTATTTTTTACTGTTTTCTTATGAAACTTAATCCAAAGGCAAATTCTATTCGTAATCTCAACCTTTCTGAACAAAGAAAGGAAGATATTGAGATGAAACAAGAAATCATTGATCTTCTCAAGACAAAGACAGGATATACAAAAGATATTGAACTTTCAAAAGGGAAAAGAGAAAGACGAAGTAAAATCAGAGAATTGTCTGGTAATGATCCAGAAAAAATTACATCGTTAAAAGAAACGTTGTATACAGAAGAAGAAAAGAAAGATCTAGATCTTTGTCCTTTTGCACAACACAAAGGCTACGCAGAACTCTGGAAATCACTTACTCCAGACCAACAAAAGGGGATGAAAGAAAATATAAAAATAACAGCTGATGGAAAAGTAGAAATGATTAAAATGAAAAAGAAATTTTCTCAGCTTACAGCACAGCATAATGGAAAGGATATTTTTGATGGAAGTCATGTAGATCAGAATTGAAATACAGGAACCAAAGGAATAACCTATCTAACAGGTAAAGCAGCTGAGAAAGAATCAAAAAATCAAGGAAAAAAGTTATTAAAAGATAGATCAGAAGTTGAACAATTTATCAATTTCTTTCCAGGCGAGAACACAAAAGAGAAAATATTTAATTTTGTCAAGCTATTTGGTCTAGAGAAAGCTGGGTATTGGAATCCTAATGATAAGGAATGGTACGGTGTCGGGTCTGTCGGCTATGTGGACATGTCTAGTGTATTTGACAATGATATTGTATATGAAATCGAATGGAATTATGTTGATGCGATTATACTTCGAAACAATCAGGGATTTCCTTCCCCTTTTCTTGCCTTTGAGGACTGCTAATCCTGAGCGGAGCGAGGGACTTATCTCTTTTGTCCGCAAAAAAGTTAGAAAAAAACTTCAAAAGAATATACGACTGTTTCAAAAAAATCGAGGGGAATTGCAAGGCAATTCCCCCTTTTTTCTATAGAGTATTTTAGCCAGAATTGATACGATCTACGGATCTATCAAGCGAGCCTTTTAGCAATCCAGTCGTACCCTGTTTCTCTACAAAAGATAATAGGAGTAAAAGATGGTATTGTTGGCTACGACAGTATCACAAAGTTAAGTACGACCACAAAAGCTGGGTATTGGAATCCTAATAATAAGAAATGGAACAATGTCGGGTCTGTCGGCTATGTAAACATGTCTAATGTAAATGACAATGATAATGTATATGAAATCAAATGGAATAATGATAATGCAAATATAAATCGAAACAATCAGAAATTTCCTTCCCCTTTTTTTGCCTTTGAGCACTGCTTACCCCGCAAAATCGCGGGGTTTATTTGTATATACTCTATATGGATCAATTATTATTTGATATATTCAAAGCATATTATGATGCGAGATGTAACAAAAGAAATACGATAAGTCAGCTGGAGTTTGAATTGAATTTTGAACATAGTCTATTTCAGCTTTATGATGAATTAAGTACATGAACATATACTATAGGACAAAGCATTTGTTTTATTATTTGTGACCCAGTCAAAAGAGAAGTCTTTGCAAGCAGTTTCCGTGATCGTATTGTTCATCATCTCATATATAACTATATTTATAATTTCTTTGATCGTCATTTTATCCATGATAGTTATAGCTGCAGATTAAATAAATGAACGCATTATGGGATTAAAAGATTAGATTATTTTATTAGGTATTGTTCTCAGAATTATAAAAAGGATTGTTATATACTCAAACTGGATATCAAAAGTTTTTTTATGAGTATTGATAAAACAATTCTTAAACAGAAAATCACAGAAAAACTAAGTTCTTTTGAATATTCATCTTTGGATAAGAAGCGATTATTTAGTTTATTATATCAGATTATTGATCATGATCCTACACAGAATTATTTGTTCAAGTGAAATACATCTGATTATGATTGATTACCCAAAGAAAAAAGTTTATTTCATGGGTGAAAAAATAAGTGAATTCCTATTTGAAATCTTACAAGTCAGCTATTTGCAAATATCTATTTGGATGATTTTGATAAATTTATGAAATATGAGCTATGAATCAAATATTATGGCAGATATGTAGATGATTTTGTGATTATTCACCATGATAATGAATATTTGAAATCATTACTTCCTATAATAAAAAGATATCTTACCGAAAAACTACAACTTACTTTACATCCCAATAAGATCTACCTCCAGCATTATTCCAAATGAGTAAAATTTCTTTGAGCATATCTCAAACCATGGAGAATATATATCCATCGTAGAACATTGGAAAATTTTAAAAGAAAAATGAAACAGCTTCCTTTGCTTTGAAATAAAAAGGAGGAACTGAATATTATTAATTCTTATCTTTGAATCCTTAGACATGGGAAAAACTTTGTTTTTAGAAAAAGGATTCTTAGCACATTGTCTGATTTTTCTTTTGATACTAATTTTACTTGCTGATCTATAAAATAATGGTACTCTACGAATATTTGCCTATTTACAAAGCGAGTTATGATCTAACTTTGCAATTATTTCATAGTATCAAAAAATTCCCCAAAGAATTTAAATATACACTTGGAGAACAAATCAAGAAAGATTCTCTGATTTTGATATCAAGTATTTATAAAGCTAATGTTTTAAAAGATAAGAGAAAAGAATCTCTGCAAGAATGTAGGGCATACATTGAAAGTATAAAAGTACTGATTAGAATCTCTAAAGATTTACATATATTTTCTCTTGAGAAATTCATAACTATTAGTCAATCAATAGAAACGATATCTAAACAATTGATAGGTTGGGAAAAATCTGAGAAATAAATTTCTAAAAAAAATTAATCTAAAATAAAAAGGGGGCTTCTTTATTTGAATATTTAAAGTAATCCAAATGGGGATATGTCATCTAACTAGGTTTTGTGCGACACGAGAGTGGCGCACAAGTGGTCAATCTGGTTGTGTTGCGTGAAGTTGTGTGGCGTAAAATGTTCTGATTTGGTAGGATTTTGCGTATAACATGTTTTGTTGTGATTTTTTAGATTTTAGGTTATTTTAAATTTATTTTCTTTTTTAAGTTGTTTATTTATTTTAATCTTTTTATTTATTTTTTATATTTCTATATTATTTTAGTACTTCTATTTTTTAATTATTTAATTTTTTCCTATCCTCTATATTTTTCCAAAACTTTTTTATATCCTTGTAAAGTAAAGATATTGTCGAAGAGGCAGGCTACGGTGAGCGGACCGATACCGCCGGGAACTGGGGTGTAGGCGAAAACTTTGTCCGCGATGCTTTTGATGTTGACATCGCCTACGGGTTTGCCGTCGATGTGTCCATATCATACATCTATAATTATTTGACTTTGATCGTGACGAATTCGTGAATCGTCAACTAAATGTACTTGTCCAGTACAAGAAATAATATAGTCAGATTTTTGTGTAAATTGCTTGATTTCCTCTGGAGTATAGTCGATATTAAATGAAGAAACGATAGCTCATTTTTTGATGCATT
>Ga0334901_1003789_pt1 | contig 10927 bp, 5 predicted proteins | sample GraSluR3_MG_3_FD_207216 | JGI IMG/M metagenome (GOLD analysis project Ga0334901, IMG submission 207216) | Sludge microbial communities from methane-producing bioreactor in Wageningen University, Netherlands - Granular Sludge_15_08-R3 | ecosystem: Engineered > Bioreactor > Anaerobic > Unclassified...
GGCGCAGAACCCAATTCAGGACTGGCGCGCGAGCGGTTTCATGTGGACGGGGTTTACCCGCAAAACGACAAGCACATTGTGACCACCGGCGGCGGCGGCTTCGGTTTGATGGCTATCCTCGTCGGAATTGAACGGGGATTTATTTCCCGTGAAGAAGGTTTTGAAAGGTTTCGGCAAATCGTAAATTTTCTCGGGAATGCCGACCGCTTTCATGGCGTGTGGCCGCACTGGCTCGACGGTGAAACCGGGAAAGTGAAACCCTTCTCAAAAAACGACGATGGTGGCGATTTGGTGGAAACTTCCTTTCTGGTTCAGGGTTTGCTGGCGGTAAAAGAATATTTCAAAGATGGCAACTCCGAAGAACAGCAACTGTCGGCCAAAATCGACCAACTTTGGCGCGAGGTGGAATGGGACTGGTACACCCGCGGCGAAAATGTCCTGTACTGGCACTGGTCGCCCAACGTGGGCTGGGAAATGAACCACAAAATTACAGGTTATAACGAGTGCCTGATAACTTACATCCTGGCAGCCGCTTCTCCTACTCATCCTGTTAAACCGGAGGTTTACCACGAAGGTTGGGCGCAAAACGGAGATATTTCGGTGGAAAACACTATTGGGGACCACACACTCCGATTAAAACACCATGGCGATCCGGTGAAAGGTGGCCCTTTGTTTTGGGCACATTATTCCTACCTGGGCCTCGACCCGCGTGGCCTCACCGACCAATATGCCGATTACTGGGAACTGAATGTTTCCCATACGATGATTAACCGGCAACACTGCATTGAAAATCCGCACGGCTACAAAGGCTATGGCAAAAACTGCTGGGGGCTTACCGCAAGTTATTCGGTTCCGGGTGCTGTTCAGTATTTCCAGGGCCGGTCGGATGAAAAACCCGAAACAGGAAATTCAGATCAGACCGGATATGCAGCGCATCATCCCAGGCTGGATTTGGGCGTAATTTCACCAACCGCAGCCCTTTCATCGTTTCCTTATGCACCCGGTGAAGTGATGCCGGTTATCCGTCATTTTTACGAAAACCTGGGGCATAAAATCTGGGGAAGGTATGGTTTTTACGATGCCTTTAGCCAGGAGTACGACTGGTACCCGCAGCGCTATCTGGCCATCGATCAGGGGCCGGTACCGGTAATGATAGAAAACCACCGCTCCGGATTATTGTGGGACTTGTTTATGCAGAACGAAGATGTACAAAACGGGTTGAAAAAACTGGGATTTGAAAGTCCGCATTTTAATTAAATAACAGGATACAATGAAAAAATTAAGTTTTCTTTTAGTGCTGTTTTTAGTGATAAGTATTTCAGGAATATCCTTCGCACAGAACGAAAGTTATTTTGAAACGGAAGGTTATACCCGCTTATTCAACGGCGAAAACCTGGATGGCTGGAAAATCCCCGAAGGGGATAACGGTCACTGGTCGGTTATCGACGGTGTGATCGATTACGATGCACAATCGGAAGCAGAAGAAGATAAAAATCTGTGGACCGAAAAAGAATACAAGGATTTCAAAATGCACGTGGAATGGCGCTTTAAAGGGTACGGCGATCATCTTTTTCCGCTACCGACTATTCTGCAGAACGGCGAATATTTACGCGATGAGAATGGCGATATTATCGAGCCTTTGGGTCCGAACTCCGACTCCGGAATTTTGCTGAAAGGAGCTGGACAAGCCAATATCTGGTGCTGGTCGGTGGGTTCCGGTGAGTTGTGGTCGGTACGAAACGACCAGTCGCTTCCTGCCGAAGTTCGCGCCGGTGCAGTCCCGTCGGAAAATACCGATAAACCGGTTGGGCAATGGAATGCGTTCGATATTACGGTAAAAGGCAACCGGATTACAGTGGTTAACAACGGAATTGTTGTTATTGACAACGCCCTTTATCCCGGCCTGGATGTTACAGGCCGTTTGGGTTTACAACACCACGGCGGCATCAATCCTGAAACCGGCAAACTCAGGGGCGCTTCCAGTCTGGTACAGTTTCGTAACATTTGGATTAAGGAGTTATAAAAATGAAGTGGTTTTTTTCCTTTTGTATGATATTGCTGTTTACTCTTGCTGGCCAGAGTCAGGAGGTATTCTTTTTCACCGAAGGAACAGATAATTCGTTCTACGATCAGGGTATTGTCAATAAAAGCGACTTAGGAGAAAGCACGTTCGAATTTACACATCCGCCCGGTTCTCCGCAATACAACGACAAAGTTCCCTGTTCCACAGCGGCATACAAAGGTTCAACTTCGTTTAAATTTAATTACACTTCAGCTGAAGAAGGAAACTGGCGTGTCACCATTTACCGCGCGGGCTGGTCATCTGCCGATATTTCCGCCATGGATTCACTGGCCTTTTTTGTTTTTTCTGAAAATGAATTACCTTCAGAGGCGCTGCCTTTTATCGGTTTCAGAGGTGTAAATAAAAACGGTTCGGGCGATGTGAACTCACAGCTTTTTTCTTTGGAAAATTACAACGAAGATATTCTGTCTGGTGAATGGACAAAAGTGAAATTCCCGCTTTCGGTGCTTTTTAGCGACAGCGAAAGTGCTGATCTCGATTTCACACAAATGAAAGGAATCATTTTTAACCAGTCGGAAAACAACGGAACATCGCGGCTTATTCTGGTCGATGAAATTTCAGCATATAAAAGCCTTACAGAAATACCGGCTGTGGAAAACCTTTCGGCTGAGGGTTACGACAGCCATGCCGAACTGAACTGGGATTTCCCCATGGAAGATTTGGTTTACCGCATTTACGCCTCGTTCGACGGCGGAGAGAATTTTGAACCCCGGGCTGAAACCACCGACAATTATTACCTCGATTTTGTTCCTGAACAGGCACGGAACAGCGAAGTGTTTTACCGCGTGGTTTCCACTTTCCAGGATAGTGAATCGGAGCCGGCAGAAACTTCGGCCCAAATCAGGGATTTTTCAGATGATGAACTGATGGACATGGTGCAGCGTTATTCGTTCCGGTATTTTTGGGAAGGGGCCCACCAAACCACCGGAATGGCGCTGGAACGCTCCAACGGGAACGGACGTACTGCCGCTTCGGGCGCTACCGGGATGGGACTGATGGCGATGATTGTGGCCCACGAACGGGAATACAAACCGCAGAAGGAAATAAAAGACCGCGTGCTGATGATTCTGGAATTTTTGGAAAACTGCGAGCGGCACCACGGCGCCTGGTCGCATTGGTACAATGCCGATACCTATCAGACGCAACCCTTTTCTGCTGACGATGATGGCGGCGACATTGTGGAAACGTCGTTTGTAGCACAGGGTTTGATTGCCTTGAAAAATTATTTTACAGGAACCGATACCAAATCGGTACAGATTCGGGAAACCGCCGATGCGCTTTGGAAAGAAATCGACTGGGATTGGTACCGCAACGGGCAAAATGTGTTGTTCTGGCACTGGTCGCCCAACATAAACTTTCAGAAAAACATGAAAGTTACAGGATGGAACGAATGCCTGGTAACTTATGTGATGGCTGCTTCGTCTCCCACATACGGAATATCCAAAGTGGTTTATGACCAGGGTTGGGCGGGCAATGGTGCCATGGTAAATCCGCGCACGTTTTACGGGCACGAAATCCGGTTGGCAGCCGATTGGGGAGGCCCGTTGTTTTTTATCCATTACACGCACCTCGGGATCAATCCGAACGGTTTATCCGACAAATATGCCGACTACTGGCAGGAACACGTGAACACGGCAAAAATTCATCATGCCTATGCCATCGCCAATCCGCAAGGACACGCCAATTACAGCGACAAAAACTGGGGCCTCACTGCCAGCGACGATCCCGACGGTTATACGGCCCACCAACCGGTTCACAACGACAACGGAACCATCAGCCCAACGGCTGCCCTGGCCAGCATGCCCTATACACCTGAAGAATCGATGAAAGCCCTGAAATATTTCTACCGGGAGCGGGGTGGGGATTTGTTCGGCATTTACGGGCCTTACGATGCGTTTAACGATGAACGGGACTGGGTTCAGGAAGCTTATATCGGCATCGACCAGGGGCCTATTGTGGTGATGCTGGAAAACCACCGCACCGGGTTGCTTTGGAATACCGTAATGAAAGACGCCGATCTGCGGGCCGGCCTCGATAAACTGGATTTTGAATATGAAGTTTCAACCGGTACAGAGGAAATAGGTGTCCGAAAGGAAATGAAAATTTATCCCAATCCTGCCTCACAGAAAATGATGATTTCAATACCGGGAGCCGATTTCAGTCAATTCGTTGTGTTGAGGATTTACTCATTAGATGGAAAACAAATACTGGAAAGAAATATCATTCCAACAGGTACAGAGAGTGTAGTGGATATTTCATCACTGAATTCCGGCATGTACCTGATTCAGCTAATTAGCGGAGAAAATCATTTTCAAACCAAATTACTGATTCAGAAACAAAAGAGATAAAACAACTATATCAAATTCTATATTATTATGTGACTGTACAAGAACGGTTTTTTTACACCGTGGCTTCAGCCCGGTGAACAGAACCAGCCTATAACTAAAAGGCTTCAGCCGTTAAAGGAATTAAATGCTAAAGCCATGGGAAATGCTGAGAAAGTTAACCACCGGGCTTCCCATTGGGATCCCTTCGGGGAAAGCGCCGGTGAAAAAAGAATAAAAGTGAAAAAATTTTTAATTAGAGGAGCTGTTCTGTTGCCATTATTAAGTGGATGCACTGGAGATGGTAATCTGAAACCCGAAAAGCCCAACATCCTGTTTATCATGAGCGACGACCACGCGGTGCAGGCCATCAGCGCCTACGGGCATCCGGTGTCGCAACTGGCGCCAACACCCAACATCGACAGGTTGGCAGAGCAGGGTGCGCTGTTCACCGCCAATTACTGCGGAAATTCAATTTGCGGGCCGAGCAGGGCAAGTGTACTCACCGGCAAACACAGCCACAAAAATGGCTTTATGCGAAACACCAGAGAGGGATTCGACGGAACGCAGCAAACCCTGCCGAAAATATTGCAGGTAAACGGTTATGAAACGGCCATCATCGGAAAATGGCATCTGGTGTCCAAACCCACCGGTTTCGATTACTGGAAAATTCTGAACGACCAGGGCGAATACAACAATCCCGATTTTATTACCGAAAGAGATACAACGAACTATCCGGGTTATGTCACCGATTTAATTACAGGATTTTCCAAGGAGTGGCTGGACAACCGGGATAAAGAAAAACCTTTCTTTTTGATGATGCACCACAAGGCGCCGCACCGCAACTGGATGCCCGCCGAACGGCATTACAATTTGTATGACGATGTGGAGTTCCCTGTCCCCGAAACTTATTTTGATGATTATGAAGGACGGTTTGCTGCGGCCAATCAGGAGATGAACATTTACCGCGACATGTACGAGGGGCACGACCTGAAAATGGTGGAAACCGAAGGAAGCCGCGACCTTCGTTTCGATCCGTGGCCGCATGTTTGGATTGATCGCCTGACGCCCGAACAAACGGAACGGTTCTGGAACGCCTACCGCGATAAAATCGATTCCTTTTTCGAACTCGATCCCGACGATGAAAAAAGTATTGCACTTTGGAAATTCCAGCGGTATATGCAGGATTACCTCGCCACCATCAAATCGGTGGACGAAAGCGTGGGCGAAATTCTGGATTACCTCGACGAAAACGGGCTGGCTGAAAATACTATCGTAGTTTATACTACCGATCAGGGTTTTTACCTCGGCGAGCACGGCTGGTTCGACAAGCGGTTTATGTACGAAGAATCGATGATAATGCCTATGGTTATGCGTTTTCCCGGAAATATTGAGCCGGGCACGGTGGTTTCGGAACTTACCCAGAATATCGACTTTGCACCCACTTTTCTGGATTTTGCAGGAATTGAGGTCCCGCAAGATATGCAGGGCTTTTCGTTCCGGCCACTGCTTGAAAACAAAAATGTCGGCGATTGGCGTGAATCACTTTATTATCACTATTACGAATTTCCGGGATTTCACAGTGTACGGGCACATTACGGCGTAAAAACAAAGCGCTACAAGCTGATGCACTTTTACAAAGAAGATATTTGGGAATTGTTCGACCTGCAAACCGATCCGCTGGAAATCAGCAACATTTACGAAAAGGAAGGAACAGAAGAAATTACAACCGAACTGAAACAGGAACTTCAGCGGTTACAAACGATTTACGAGGTTCCGGAAGAGCATTTGAAATGATGTTTAAATAGTCGTTAACGCTGTCAAGTCTGACGACGTTGACAGGTTAGGAGCCACAGACTTGTCAGCGTCCGGCAGCTGCCGGACCTGACAACGTCAAAAACTACAAGACATTGAAATGATAAACTATAAGAGTATGAATACAATGATTACACATTTGAAAACAATAGTTGCCGGACTGTCCGTTTTATTGTCGTTTGGCAGTTTGAATGCTCAGGAAATAGTTGCGGACACTTATTGCAATCCACTCGATATCGATTACACCTACATGGTTTACAATTCGAGCCGGAATCTTTCGTACCGCTCGGGGGCCGATCCGGCAGTCATTGAATTCAGGGGCGAATATTACATGTTTGTCACCCGTTCTTTTGGCTACTGGCATTCCGCCGATTTGGTCAACTGGCAGTTTATCAGGCCGGCGCAGTGGTTTTTCGAAGGAAGCAACGCACCGACGGCATTCAATTATAAAGATTCGGTGGTTTACTTTGCCGGCGACCCGGCCGGTTACGGAAGTATTCTTTATACCGATGATCCCAAAAGCGGAAAATGGACGCCTACTGCTTCCATTACCCACAATATTCAGGATTCCGAACTGTTCATCGACGACGACGGCAGAACATATTTGTACTGGGGCTCGTCGAATGTTTATCCTATCCGGGTTAAAGAGTTAAACAAAAACGATCGTTTTCTGGAAACGGGGGTGAAAAAAGATTTGATCAACCTCGTGGAAGAAGAACACGGCTGGGAACGTTTTGGTGAAAACAATTTCCATCCCACCATAAAGAAAGGTTACATGGAAGGCGCATCGATGACAAAACACGATGGTAAATACTATTTGCAGTATGCAGCGCCCGGTACACAATTTAATGTTTATGCCGATGGCGTTTACATTGGGGAAACGCCGCTCGGCCCGTTTTCCTACATGAAAAACAATCCAATGAGTTTTAAGCCGGGCGGTTTTACCAACGGTGCCGGGCACGGGATAACGGTGAAACAAACCAACGGGCAGTACTGGCATTTTGCAACCATGGCGCTGGCTTCAAACGCGCAATGGGAACGCCGTTTGTGCATGTTCCCCACTTATTTCGACAATGACGGCCTGATGCACTCCGATACGCATTACGGCGATTACCCGCGGTTTGCACCCAGCCACCCAACAAAAGCCGGGCAACATAACGGGTGGATGTTGCTGTCATACAAAGGAAAAACCACCGTTTCATCATCGCAAATGCAAATTATAAAAAGCACTTCAGCCGATGACAATCACGACATTACTGAAATGCCTCTGGAAAAAAATAACGACAACGAAATTATTTCACAAGTGCTGACCGATGAAAGTCCGAAATCGTACTGGGTAGCAGAAGCCAATGACGATAAGCAATGGATAAAAATTGAAATGCTGAATCCGGGAAAAATTTATGCCTTTCAACTGAATTATCATGACCACGAAACAGGTATTTATACCCGTGTTGACGGTTTGCGGCACCGCTTCATTCTCGAAGTTTCTGAGGATGGCAAAACATGGCAAACTGCAGTTGACAGAAGTAACAGCTGGAAAGACTCACCCAATGCATACATAGTTCTAAGCCAGCCGGTTGAAGGGAAATTTGTCCGGTATAAAAATGTTGAAGTTCCGGGCCCTAATCTGGCGATGTCGGAAATCCGGGTGTTCGGATTGGGTTTCGGCGAGAAACCGGCGCAGGTGAAAGGATTCAAAATAAAACGCGAAACCGACCGAAGAGATGCCACTTTTTCGTGGAGCCCGGTAAAAGGGGCGCAGGGATACAACATCCGCTGGGGAATTGCACCGGACAAATTGTATCAGTCGTGGCTGATTTATGACGACATCGAACATTTTATGCGTTGCCTCGATCGCGATACGCCTTATTATTTTGCCATCGAAGCGTTTAATGAGAACGGTATTTCAGCACAAACGGAAATTATTGAAATTAAATAAAATCAGATAATCATGAAGAAGTTAATACTGTGGGCAGTTGTTTTTGCACTATTTGTTTCGTGCGGGCAACAGGAGAAAGAATCTGAAATGAACCGGTTTATCGGCGATTTGATGAACCGGATGACCGTTCAGGAGAAAATCGGGCAGCTGAATCTGATAACTCCTGGTGGCGGAATTCCAACGGGTTCGGTGGTAAGTACAGACGTTGAAGCCAAGGTAAAATCCGGACAGGTAGGTGGAATTTTCGGCATTTACGGACCGGACAGACTTCGCCAGGCGCAACAACTGGCCGTGGAAGAAAGTCGGCTGGGAATCCCGATGATTTTTGGCTCCGATGTCATTCACGGGTATAAAACTACGTTCCCGATTCCTTTGGGAATATCGGCAAGCTGGGATATGGAGCTCATTGAAAAAACAGCCCGCATTGCCGCGCAGGAAGCCACTGCCGACGGTATTTTCTGGAACTTTTCGCCTATGGTTGATATTGCCCGCGATCCGCGCTGGGGACGTGTGGCCGAAGGCGCCGGCGAAGATCCGTTCCTCGGTTCCCGCATAGCCGAAGCCATGGTTCGCGGCTACCAGCAGGACGATCTGGCACGTGAAAATACCATGATGGCCACCGTAAAGCACATGGCATTGTATGGCGCTTCGGAAGCCGGTCGCGACTATAATACGGTGGACATGAGCCGCAACCGGATGTTCAATGATTACCTGCCGCCTTACAAAGCGGCTGTAGATGCCGGCGTGGGATGTGTGATGACGTCGTTTAACGATGTGGACGGAATTCCGGCGTCGGGAAACCGCTGGTTGCTTACCGAACTGTTGCGCGAACAGTGGGGATTTGACGGCTTTGTGGTGTCGGACTACACTTCGGTAAACGAAATGATAGACCACGGAATGGGCGATTTGCAGGCGGTTTCAGCGCTGGCGCTCAAAGCCGGTCTCGATATGGACATGGTGGGCGAAGGTTTTTTAACTACGTTGGAAAAATCGCTGGATGAAGGAAAAGTGACCGAAGCGGAAATCGACCTGGCCTGCCGCCGGGTTTTGGAAGCAAAATATAAACTGGGATTGTTTGAAGATCCCTACAGATATTTTGATGCAACACGTCCTGAAAATGAAATTCTGACTGCTGAAAACCGGCAGGCAGCGCGCGAGGTGGCAGCCCGCTCTTTTGTTTTGCTGAAGAATAATAACCAGGTATTGCCGCTGAAAAAGTCGGGAACAGTGGCTTTAATAGGGCCGCTGGCCGACAATAAAAACAACATGCTCGGTACCTGGGCGCCCACCGGAAATCCGCAGCTTTCGGTCCCGGTACTGGAAGGCATTAATAACGTAGCTGGCAATGAGGTGAACATTCTTTACGCCCGCGGTTCCAACATTTCCGATGATCTGGATTTCGCTGAAAAAGTGAATGTTTTCGGAACGCGCATCGACATCGATGAACGCTCACCGGAAGTGATGCTGCGCGAAGCGGTGAACACTGCCCGCCGTGCCGATGTGGTGGTGGCCGTGATAGGCGAAGCTACCGAAATGAGTGGCGAATCGGGCAACCGGACAAACCTGTATGTACCGGAAGAACAGAAAAAACTCATCCGTGCGCTGGCTGAAACCGGAAAACCACTGGTGCTGGTGCTTATGGCCGGTCGTCCTTTAACCATTGAAGAAGAAGTTGAACTGGCCGACGCCATATTACTGACCTGGCATCCGGGTGTGGAAGCCGGAAATGCCATTGCCGACGTGCTGTTCGGAGATTATAATCCATCCGGAAAACTAACCATGACCTTCCCACGAAATGTGGGACAGATTCCCATCTATTACGCGCACCGCAACACCGGAAGGCCACAGGCAGGCGATGAATTTGAGAAGTTTAAAAGCAATTACCTTGACTCGCCCAACTCGCCCCTGTTTCCGTTTGGTTACGGCCTGAGTTACACCAAATTTGAGTACAGCGACGTTGCGTTGAGCAAAACAAGTCTTACATCGGGCGAAACACTGGAAGCCAAAGTTACGGTGACCAACACCGGCGATTTCGACGGAGAAGAAGTGGTGCAGTTGTACCTCCGCGATGTGGTGACCAGCATTACCCGTCCGGTGAAAGAACTGAAAGGGTTTCAGAAAATATTTCTGAAATCAGGCGAATCGAACGAGGTAAGTTTTTCGCTTTCAGAAGAAGATTTGAAATTTTATAACTACGATTTGGATTTTGTGGCCGAACCCGGCGAGTTTATCGTTTTTATAGGCGGCAGCAGCGATGAGGTGAGGGAAGCCCGGTTTATGCTGGAATGAGAAAATGAATCGGAGGAATAAAAATGGATTTCGTTGGTTTAATAAGCGGAATCCATTTTTTTTAGAATTTACCCGTTCAATTTTTCTTACTTTTGCTCACCAATTTTTAACGCGAACATGAAATCGGACAGGTTTAAGGGATACTTGTTTGCCATAATCGGCACACTGGCTTTTTCCAACGAATACATTTTCAGTAAGGCTGCAATGAACGAAGTGCATATGGCGCAGTTCGGAGTTTACTGGTTTGCCGTAAGCACTGTGTTGATATTGCTGTACACGTTGCGCAATAACAGTTTGAAACAAGTGCGGGTGCTTACCAAACGGCAGACGCGAATTTTGATTACCCTTGGCTTTCTGGAAATATTAACCACAACTTCTTTTTACCTGTCCATTCACATTATTCCCGACCCGGCAGTTACTTCTTTTTTGGGAAGCATGTATCCGGTGATGTTGGTACTCGGCGGAGTACTGGTTTTG
>Ga0334901_1003792_pt1 | contig 10919 bp, 7 predicted proteins | sample GraSluR3_MG_3_FD_207216 | JGI IMG/M metagenome (GOLD analysis project Ga0334901, IMG submission 207216) | Sludge microbial communities from methane-producing bioreactor in Wageningen University, Netherlands - Granular Sludge_15_08-R3 | ecosystem: Engineered > Bioreactor > Anaerobic > Unclassified...
AGGTATAATCCGGCTGGTAAGGTTGTGTGTGGAGTCCAGTTTAGGCGGTGTTGTCCTTGTATGCGGTTTTCACTTGCAATGGTTGCAACCTTTTGCCCCAGTAGGTTATGTACACTAACCTCAAGTGCTGTGCTTTGCTTCAAACTAACTTCAATGTTTAGGCTATGTGAAAATGGGTTTGGCCAAATCTTAGTATCAGCAGGCTCAACCTTGTAAGTTGCTCCAAGTGGAGTCAGGTTTATTTGTATGGCTTTGCTAGCATCAACCTCAACCTCATCGATATACTCGTTGTAATCCGTATGTGTAACACCAACCGTGTAACTCCCCTCATAAACTTCAGCAAATGTGGAAGTGCCAAGCTCATCGGTTTGCTGGGTTTGCCCGTTGAGGCTAATAGTTGCGTTGGGAACGGGCGTGTCGCCACTCTTTATCTCAAAGGTGATATCGTACTTCATTTTCTCTTGGAGCACCACATCATTGGAAGTTATATCATAAATGCTGTTAAGGGTTATTGAATGTGCTTGTTCATGGTAACCCTCGGCTTGGTAGGTAACCTCCCAAGTTCCACTTTCTATTGGTCTAAAGTAAATGCCGTGGGTTTGGTTCGTTGTTACAAACGAATTGTCCTTATCGTGTCCATCAATTGTAATTTTTGCATCAAGGGGTTCGTTGCTTGTGTTGGTTACAACGCCTTGGATTCCTGTAAAGAGGAGTTCGATATAGCTTAGCATGGCCTCCTTGTTGTAATCCCAATAGTTGGGCAAGTCGGCGCTGGGAGGGCATTTGGTGTCCGATATTTCTAGAGTAATCTCTCGGCAGTGGTGGTTGTAGTTCATATAGTCCTGGCGACTACCCGAAACCACATACCAATCGCCACCGTGCGCAATTCCATTATCCCATCCGGTGAAGTAGCCAGGGGGGCTATTGGCCTGGGCCAAGTCGGCGTACCGGCGGCTAATGGTTTTAAACCAGTTGTGGTCGGCATGCGGATTAGTGGAGCTTTTCCACGCATCCCAAGGGAAGTTGGCCAGCTCGATACCACCATGAAAATTGGCCGACAGCACAAAGTTCCTTTCCTCTGCAAAATCCATCATGGCTAGCGTTTCGGGTTGGTAGGGGCCATTGGGGTTTTCGCCAAGGCGAGGGTCGGGGAAATTTCGGTTTAAATCGTAGTTATTTGCGTTGTATCGTCGCGATCCTGATACCGTATTGTTGCCATAGTAGTACGAACCATCGGGATTGGCATTTGGGTTTACGTATATGGCAATATTGTTAACTAGGTTAGTAACCCTATCGATGGTACCATAGTTTGACAGCAGATAATCGATAAGCCTAAGCATAAGTATATACCCAGTTGTTTCGTCGCCATGCATGGTGCTGGTGTAAAAGAACTCAAGCTCGGGTTCATCTTCTAGCACGTTATCCGAAATTTTCACAACGTATAGCTGTCTTCCTTGAACCGAAGTTCCTATGCTATCGAGTTTACATAGACTGGGGTAATCCTCCTCGAAACGTTTCATCATTTCGCGATAAACCTCGTAAGTTGGATATCGATCCCAGCCAGTCATCTCCTCGATGCTGGTGGCCATTAAAATATTTTTGGTGTTAATGCTGGGGTAGGGTAGTATATCAAGGGCATAGCCAAGCTTCTTAAATCTTTCAAACTCAACATAACTTGCGTATGCATATATTGTATCACCAACAATTTTATCAATTGATACGGTTTGGGTGATAAGGGTGTTTACTCGATCTTTGTTGGGCTCTATAGTCCTAAAGTAGTAATCCTGCGCCCAAGCCATTGGGGTAGTTGTAATTAGGATAAATACAATGGCGAGCCGAATTTTCATACCGCAAGGGCTAAAGGTTTAGTGCTTTGGGTTAAGAGCTACCCTTTCCTTTTTACAAGTCGGGTGCCAAGGTATATAACAAACGCCACAAGGAAAACCAATGATATACCTGTTAGAAATCCGCGGGCAAAATCGGTGAGGTTGGAGCTTTCGCCTCGGCCCAAAATTAGCACAAGACCAAAGATGACAACTCCAATAATTGCAATAGCTGTGGCTATCTTTTGCATTTTTTTTGTTGATTTAGCTACACGTTGAATCGTATGTGAAGGATATCGCCATCGTCAACAATGTAATTTTTCCCTTCGATGCTTAGCTTGCCCTTTTCTTTACAGGCTTGCTCAGAGCCAAGGGTAACAAAATCGTTATACTTCATTACCTCGGCACGGATAAAGCCACGCTCCAAATCGCTGTGGATGGCTCCAGCGGCTTGTGGTGCTGTAGCACCTCGCTTAATTGTCCAGGCACGAATTTCTTTTGGCCCTACGGTGAAGAAGGTTTCCAGCTGAAGGAGCGAGTATGCTGCGCGGATTAGCTTGTTTACGCCGGGTTCCCGTAGCCCAACATCCGAGAGGAAAGCCATTCTGTCCTCCATACTCTCTAGTTCTGCAATCTCGGCCTCCATGGCGCCAGCTATGATCAGAATCTCGGTATTCTCATCCTTTAAAAACTCTTTAACCTGCTCAACGTACTTGTTGCCATTCACAGCAGAGCTGTCATCAACATTACAAACGTAGATTACGGGTTTGGTCGAAAGTAGGAATATGTCGGCGATGTATCGCTTATCGTCGTCGCTTACAGGGGCAGTTGCCGCGTTTTGGAACGATTCCAAATGATCTTTGTAAACGTTTAGCACCTCGATACCTTTTTTTGCATCCTTATCGCCCGACTTGACCACTTTCTCTAAGCGTTGAATCTTTTTCTCAACCGACTCCAAGTCCTTAATCTGTAGCTCAAGGTTTACGGTTTCGATATCGCGAATTGGGTTAACTGAGCCATCTACATGGGGGAGGTTCTCATCGTCGAAACAGCGAATTACATGGATTAGCGCATCGCAATTGCGGATTTCGGACAGGAACTGGTTGGCTCCTTTATCGGATCGACCCGAGCTTTTGGTTAGCCCAGGAATATCTACAATCTCTACGGTTGTGGGTATTATCTTCTCGGTGGGTTGATGCTTTTCCAACTCCTGCAAGCGGGCGTCGGGTACGTTAATAATGCTTAGGTTGGTTTTGTTGCTAAACGAAAATCCGCTGGCCTCGGCCTTGGTGGCCGACATACAATTGAAAATGGTTGATTTGCCCACGTTGGCAATCCCAATAATTCCGCACTGTAAACTCATTTGTTGCTAGTTTTTTAATTTGAGGGCAAATTTAGCTCGAATAATTGGGATTTAGATAAGCCAAGATAGAATTTAGTTTACGAGTGAGGAAAAGAATATGGTGAGTAGATTGAGGGATTATTTTAGTTTGACGGGTTAATAGCGTTAAAAAAAGAGGTTGTCCTAAAGTACTCTTTGGACAACCTCATTAGTATTATTAGCGTCTCTGCGCTTTTGCGAGATATTTTTATCTACATATGAATCACCTCATCGTACGCGGCAGCAGCGGCCTCCATAATGGCCTCGCTCATGGTTGGGTGCGGATGGATGCTCTTGATAAGCTCGTGACCAGTGGTTTCCAAATTTCGGGCAACCACCATCTCTGCTATCATCTCCGTTACATTTCCGCCAATCATATGGGCGCCTAGCAGCTCGCCGTATTTGGCATCGAATATTAGCTTTACAAAACCATCGCGCATTCCTGCTGCGGTAGCCTTGCCCGATGCTGTAAATGGGAATTTCCCAACCTTAATCTCGTAACCCGCTTCCTGCGCTGCTTTTTCGGTCATTCCCACCGACGAAACCTCGGGGCTGGTGTAGGTACAGCCAGGGATATTCTTATAGTTTATGGGGTGAACATCCATACCGGCAATTTTCTCAACGCAAGCAATACCCTCGGCCGATGCCACGTGGGCAAGCGCTGGGCCAGGAATTATATCGCCAATGGCGTAAACTCCCTCCACATTGGTGCGGTAGTACTCATCAACCTTAACCCGACCGTTCTCCATCTCAACGCCAACATCCTCAAGACCTATTCCCTCGGTGTTTGGCGTGATGCCTACGGCAGAAAGTACGATCTCGGCTTCAACCACCTCTTCGCCCTTTTTGGTTTTAATGGTTACCTTGCAAAGGTCGCCGCTGGTATCAACCGACTCAACCGATGCGTTGGTCATCACCTTAATCTTATTCTTTTTGAATGAGCGCTCTAGGGTTTTGGATACCTCCTCATCCTCAACGGGAACAATGTTGGGCATATACTCAACCAGCGTTACCTGAGTACCAATGGAGTTGTAGAAGTAGGCAAACTCGCTGCCAATGGCGCCAGATCCAACCACAACAATCGATTTTGGCTGCTTGGGCAAGGATAGGGCTTGGCGGTACCCTATGATTTTCCCTCCATCCTGCTTCAGGTTAGGCAGCTCGCGCGAGCGTGCTCCAGTTGCAAGTACGATGTGCTTTGCGGTTACCTCCTGGGTTTTACCGTCGGAGTCGGTAACAACTACCGTGCTCTTATCCTTAAGCTTACCAAACCCATTGATAACCTCGATCTTATTCTTTTTGAATAGGAACTCTATACCCTTGCTCATATTGGCAGCCACGTCGCGGCTACGGGCAATCATCTTATCAAAATCGGGTTTTACGTCGCTGGCTACCACACCATACTCGGCTGCGTGCGATGCGTACTCGAACACCTGTGCGCTCTTGAGCAACGCTTTGGTAGGGATACACCCCCAGTTAAGGCATATACCGCCCAGGTTTTCCTTTTCAACAACGCCAACCTTCATTCCCAGCTGGCTTGCACGTATTGCGGCTACATAGCCTCCAGGACCACTGCCCACAACTAGCAAATCGTAATTCATAATGGTATGTTTTTGAATTTATTTTAGTTAGATTATTATGCTCTACGTAATTTTATTTTAACAAATAAGAACCGTAATAGTTTAGCCACAGCAAATATAGCCACTAAAACCATAATTATGGTAGCTCCCGAGGGAACGTTCATATTGTAGGAGATAAGCAGGCCGCCCACTGCACCAAGGAATCCAATAGCTATGGATGCAAAAATAATTTGGTTAAACCTTTTGGTGAAAAGATTTGCGGTGGAAGGGGGGATGGTAAGCAACGAAATTAGAAGAATAATGCCAACCATCCTAATGCTAAGTACTATGGTTAGAGCTAAAAATCCTTTTAGGATGTATGAAAAAGTTTTTACGGGTATACGTTGTGTTTTGGCAAAATCGGGGTCGAATGCAAGGTATAGAATTGATCTGTAGAAAAGTAGAAAGAAGGCCACCATAACCATATTTAGCGTTAGCAAAAGCCAGATATCGGTGGAGGAGACAGTAAGTATTGAGCCAAACAGAAAAGTCATAAGGTTTGGCGAGTAGCCCGGGGTAAGGTAAATAAAGAATATCCCAATGGCCATACCCACCGACCACAGTATGCCTATGGCTGAATCTTCGCGAACAGCCATTCGTTGGCTAAGCGCCTCAACTCCAAATGCCGAAAGTACTGCAAAGGCGGCTGCTCCAGCAAGGGGATTGACTCCGAGAAAATAGGCAATACCAATTCCGCCAAACGAGGCGTGGGTAATCCCACCGCTAAGAAATACTAACCTTTTGGCTACTATGTATGAACCAACCATTCCGGCAGCAACTGCTATTAGCAGAGCAGCCACAAAGGCGTTGACTACGAATTGGTACTGGAAGAAGTTTGCGAGTGAGTTTAGCATTTTTTGTTGTCAGTTGTCTGTTTCGGCAGATTGGCGTATTTACCAAGTCTACAAGTTCAGTTATTAGTTGTGCTTTCCCAAAACCGTGTGCGGTACAGGGCCGTGAGCAATTATCTGTATGGGGCAATCGTATGCTGCCAGCTGTTCGGAGGTTATTGAGTTGGAGGGGTGGTAGTGCAGATTTCGGTTAACGCAGGCAATGGTTTTCACGTGCGATGTGATGGTGCCCAAATCGTGCGATACCATTACTATGGCCATCTCCCTGTTTAGCTCCTTAAGTAGCTCGTACAGCTCTTTTTCAAACTTGTTATCTACATAGGTATTGGGTTCGTCTAAAATCAGTAATCTAGGGTGCGAAACCAAAGCTCTGCTAAGGAAAACGCGTTGTAGCTGTCCCCCGGATAGTTCTCCAATGGTTCGTCCCTTTAGGTTGGCTATGCCTATCCTGCTAAGCAGATCTAGCGCCAGCTTTTTGTCCATTGAGGTGTACCGACCAGCCACTCCCTTTTTGCTCATCAAGCCCGATAGTACCACCTCTAACACGGTGATTGGGAATTTTTTGTCGATGCTTACCGATTGGGGAAGATAACCGAACAACGTTTCGTTTGGTAGGATTGAGTGGTAGGTAACCTTGCCCTTGCTAGGCTTGAGCTCGCCTAGAAGTAGCTTCAGTAGTGTGGTTTTGCCACCGCCGTTGGGTCCAATAACGCCAATAAAATCGTTATCGAAAATTTCGAGGTTTACGTCCTTTAGTACAATGTCCTCGTTGTAACCAACCGATGCGGAGTTTATTTCGAGTATCTTAGGCATTTAGCAAGTTTGGATTATAAAATGGATGTATTATTGTTTGTTGCTGCTACTCACCATTCAATGCCTTATGAAGCATTCTTGTGATGCGATACATATTGTTAAGCCAATCCTCATCGAGGGGGTCAATAACCTCAACCTTTCCGCCAATATCTGCAGCAGCTGTTTTCGCTGTGTTCACATCAAATTCCCTTTGAATAAAGATTGTGGTAGATCCCTGCTCCTTTGCCTTTTGAAGAACCGATTTAAAATGTTGCATCGATGGGGCTTTGCCATCTTCCTCAAGCGATACTTGGGTTAAGCCGTAATCGCGAGCATAGTAGGTGAGGGCAGGATGGAATAGGAAAAACTTTTTGCCGCTGGTGTTGGCTAGCTTTGCTTGTATGTGCTGATGGAGACTGTCCAGCTGATGTGTAAATGCAATTGCGTTTTCGCTGAAATGTTTGGCATTTTCGGGGTATAGCAGGCTTAGTTTATCTGAAATGGAGTTAACCATAACCTTCACCTCGGCAGGCGAGGTCCATACGTGAGGGTCGTGCCCATGGCTATGCGAGTGGCTGTGGTGATGGTGGTCGTGATCGCACGTCCCTTCCATTAGATTCAACTCCTTTGAGTGATCAACTAGCAAGAGGTTTGGGTTTTGTTTCTGAATATTTTTAAGCATCGATAGCTCAAACTCAAGTAGGCCAAGAGAGAAGTATACTTTAGCTTTGCTCATTGCCTTTAGCTGCGATGCGGTAGGCTCGTAGGTTTCGGGACTCGAACCTGCAGGAACCATAACCTCCACTCTGACTAGCGTATCGGCAACTTGCTGTACAAAATACTTTTGAGGTGCAATGCTAACCATAACCGTTGGCTTTTCATCGGGGCTTGTGTGCGTGGTGCAGCTTGCCAGTATAAGCAAAAAAAGTGATAGAGTAGGGGTAAATCGTTTCATCGTTATGTTTGTATAAATTAGTATTCAAAATTACCTACAATTACCCAAAACACAAAAAGCCAGTAAAAGTTCCTTTTACAGTGTTTTTTTTAGTATCTTACACAAAGTTCTATTGCCTTTCAATGTTTTGTGCGGCATTATTTGTATTTTTTTGAAAGATATTGGCGTAAGATAATTGGGCAAGTAAACAGTTGAATTTATTTTTTAATTACTTTTGGTGATAAATATTGATTTTGATGCAACGTTTAATTACCCTCTTCCTACTAACCTTTGTAACGACACTATCGTTTGGGCAAGAGCCACAAAGTAAAGCGGATAGCCTACTTTATAGCCTAAGCAAAGCTAATGATTCCGATAAGGTAGCAATACTTCTCGAGCTGAGCGAACAGTTTATCGACAGTGAGATTGGTTTTGACTATGCCGAGCAGGCTCTAGAAATTGCGACATCGCTCAACAAGCCCAAGTTAAAAGCAGATGCACTGTACTCCTTGGGCAGATATTTTAACGTGAACTGGCTGGATGATGAGGCCCTTGAGGCCTATAGCAAAGCGCTCGAGATTTACACCTCAATAAACGATAAGGAATCAATAACACAAACCAAGCGACAAATAGGAAGGACATATCGTTACCTCGATTCGATGGATTTGGCTATTAGCTATACTTTAGAATCATTAGAACTAGCCGAAAGTATTAACGATAAGGTAAAGGTTGCTGATGCCCTTTTGGACTATGGCGACATCCTAATTAAGCTAAACAAATGTGCCGAGGGAATAGCAAAACAGAATGAAGCCCTAAGTATTTTTCAAGAGTTTGGGACACAAAATGAGCTCTACAGTGCCTATAATAAGTTGGGTAGTTCTTACTTTAATTGTGGGGAGTACCAGCTATCCATTGAATCGTACCTGCGGGAAATAGAGATTAGAGAATCGTTGAATGATATTCGAGGGGTCGCTCTTGCTCAGCACAACCTTGGCCGAACACATAGGGTTATTGGCAATTTTCAGCTTGCCATAGAGCAGTATCAGAAGAGTTTAAGGTTATCGGAGGAGCTAGGCGAGAAGGTCTTTATAGCTGCCAACAGCAGCGAGATAGGCTTGGTCTACGAATCCCTTTCGCGAAGTACGCTGGCAGTTAAGGAGAATGAGCAAAATTATCGACGAGCCCTAATGTATCATAAAGAAGCTTTGGCGTTGTATCGTGAGATGGAAAATCAGGGTAGGGTAGCAGAGTCTTTAAACAATATTGCGAATATCAGTTCCCTTTTGGCTATGAACAAGTTTGTAGCTGAGTATGGCGAGGAGTGGGAAGACTCACTATCAAGGCTAAATGTGAGTGATGTCGATTCGACCTACCAAAGCACGTTCGATTACTACTACCAAGCATTGGAAATTTTTAAAGGCCTAGATAATACCAAACAGATTGTCAATGTTAACATAAACCTAGGGTGCCATTACATTTATACCCGCGATTGGAGCAGGGTACGGAGCCACCTAAATACTGCCTTTGACTTAGCAAAGGATATTAATAGCCAGTACGATATTGCACTAATCCACTTCTATTTCGGTGAGTACCATAGCAAGCTTAGGAATTTTGACAGTGCAAAGCAAAGTTTCATACTAAGCCTTAAAATATCAGAAGACCTAGGAATTAAAGATTTAGCAAGGCATACTCACCAAAAACTATCAAAGGTATACGAGAGCACTGGTAATCTGAGCAAAGCCATAAGGCACATTAAAGCTTACAATAAGATCAAGGATGAGCTGTTCTCGGAGCAAAGCCAAAAGATTATTACCGAGATGCAAACCAAGTACGAAACAGAGAAGAAGGAGCAGGAGATTAAACTGCTGAATAACGAGAAGGAGCTACAGCGATCGGTAATTCAGCGCCAGAAGCTTACAATAGCCATTTCCATAGGTGGTATTATTGTGATTTTGGCTTTTGCAGGTCTGCTAATAAATATGGTACGGCAAAAGCAAAGGGCTAACCGAATTCTGGAGGAGAAGAATGAGCTGATCTCGCATCAAAAGCAAGAGATTACCGATAGTATTAGGTATGCAAGCCGAATTCAAAACGCCATACTACCATCACCCACCATACTTAGGGAGGAGTTGAACGAGCACTTCGTGCTTTTCCTTCCGCGCGACATTGTAAGCGGCGATTTTTACTGGTTTACCAAGCAACAGAACAAAATGGTGCTGGTTGCTGCCGACTGTACAGGGCATGGCGTTCCCGGAGCTTTTATGAGCATGCTGGGCGTGTCGTTCCTTTACGAGATTGTGAACAAGGAGGGCGTTATGCAGCCCGCCCAAATACTGAATATGCTGCGCGATTTTATTAAGCTAACCCTATCGCAAACAGGAAAAAAGGATGAGCAGAAAGATGGGATGGACATTTCGCTATGTATGCTCGATACCGAGAATATGAAGCTGGAATGGGCAGGGGCATATAACCCATTGGTGCTTATACGAGATAATGAGATTATTGAGTACAAGGCCGATAAGATGCCTGTGGCAATTCACATAACCGATCATCAGCCATTTACAAATCACGAAATCGACCTTCAACCCAACGATCGCTTTTACATGTATTCCGATGGTTTCCCCGACCAGTTTGGTGGAGCCGACGGACGCAAGTTCATGTCGAAACGGTTTAAGCAGCTGCTTCTCGATATCCACCAAAAGCCCATGGAGGAGCAGAAGCAAATACTGTACAACGAGCACCTTGCTTGGCGAGGTGATACCGAGCAAATAGATGATATAGTGGTGTTTGGGGTTAGGGTTTAGTATCATTTAGCTTGGTGCCCAGGGTTACCATTAGATTAATGATTCAAAATGCCTACCTTTGTCTTTTCTGTAGAGCAATTTTAATGATATGACATCAAAGGAAGGTTTTAGATCTGCACTAAAGGTCAATCCTGGAGTAGAGCAGCCACCCACAATCAATAGCAATATCGCTTCGCGCTTAAAGAGTAAAAAGCGCAAACTGCTTGACCCCGATCAGTATTTACAGGGGATTTTAAATCGAGACATTTCCGTTTTAAGTCAAGCCATTACTCTTATCGAGAGTTCCCTGCCAAACCACCATGAGCTGGGACAGAAGGTTATTGAGAAATGCTTGCCGTATACTGGGAAATCCATTAGAATAGGAATTACCGGGGTACCGGGTGTAGGCAAAAGCACTTTCATCGAGGCGTTGGGAGGTGCCATTACCCAGGCTGGAGGCCGGTTGGCCGTACTTGCCATTGACCCCAGCAGCGAGCGAAGCAAGGGTAGTATTCTGGGCGATAAAACCCGGATGGAGACACTCTGCAATGATCCTAATGCATTTATCAGACCTTCGCCCTCTGCAGGTTCTCTTGGGGGGGTGGCCCGAAAAACCCGCGAAACAATTATTCTGTGCGAAGCTGCTGGCTTCGATACCATCTTTATTGAAACGGTGGGCGTAGGCCAAAGCGAAACGGCAGTGCACTCCATGGTTGATTTCTTTTTACTGCTGATG
>Ga0334901_1003798_pt1 | contig 10914 bp, 10 predicted proteins | sample GraSluR3_MG_3_FD_207216 | JGI IMG/M metagenome (GOLD analysis project Ga0334901, IMG submission 207216) | Sludge microbial communities from methane-producing bioreactor in Wageningen University, Netherlands - Granular Sludge_15_08-R3 | ecosystem: Engineered > Bioreactor > Anaerobic >...
TCGTGCTCCTATTTCCCCTCTGGTTCATGATCGCAACCGTCCTCCAGTACGTAGGAGTATCGAACTATCACACCTGGTTCACTCCTACGGCTATCGTGCTGTTGATCTACCTTCTCGTGGTGGTTACTCTTTCAGTGAAAGCCTATAGGAGAGGAGATCGAACAGTCGGTCAGTTCCTCGTTGCCTTCGTCTGTCTTCTGGTCTCGATCATCGGAGAACTCATACTACTGCTCATGCCTGTTCACACGCTGTTCAATGCACTGTTCCTGAATCTGGGAATCATGGCTTTTGGGTTTGTGCTTCTGCGTCAGGTTCTTGTGCAGGTCATGCGTTTCATCGAATTGCGAGGAAAGGAGAAATATCTCCTCTCGCAGGTAGATCTCGACGGTCTTACCGGTGTAGCCAATAGAAGGGCGTTCGAGGACCGTATGGATCAGCTCAGGAGCAGGGACTTCAGTGATCCGATCGCCCTGATGGTATTCGATGTGAACAATCTCAAGGAGTTGAACGATCGGGAAGGGCACTCCGTCGGAGATGAGTTTCTGCGAGCCATCGCACGACAGCTCATGGAGAAATTCGCAGGGGTCGGCACCGTATACAGGATCGGAGGCGATGAGTTTGCCATGATATGTGATCCCTGCGACAGCAGTCTCTTCACTCAGGCCCAGAACACGCTTCTATCCGGAGATTTCGTAGATGGAATTGATACGAAGATAGCAAGTATTGCCCACGGTGAGGCTCTCTGGAGAGACGCGAATGACTATGTCTCTGTCGATGCACTGTTCGATGCTGCCGATAGTCGTATGTATGCTCGGAAGGTTGAAATGAAGGGAGGTCTTGCTAGGTAGGTCTCTCGTACGATGAATCGATCTGTAGCTCTTTCCGGTATTTACTTACGGTCCTTCGAGCGATCTTGATGCCTCGCTCGGCGAGGATGTCGGCAATCTTCTGATCAGACAAGGCCTTCTTTCCCGAATGGTTTTCCACAATCTCTTGGACCATATCCATCACCGCACGTTTGGAGATCTCTCCACCCCCCTGCGGGCCTGAGGTCTGCAGAGCAGAGCTGAACAGCTCCTTGATCGGGATGATTCCCCAGTCCGTATCGATATACTTTCCCTGGACTGCTCTGCTGATCGTGGTTTCGTGAAGCGAGAGCTCCTCTGCGATCTGCCGATAGGCAAGCGGTCTGAGATATCGGGGTCCTTTCAGAAAGAACTCATATTGGAACCTCATGAGTTCGAGCCCGATTTTTTTCATCGTCTCGCTTCGCATGCGAATGTGTGAGATCAGTTGCGTCGCATTTTTCACTGCATTGCTTATGTACGCAGCTGTCTCTTTATGGTGTTCGTCTCTAGTATCTGCAACGAGACTGGTGAACTCGGAATCTATGGTCAAGGTGGGCATGTGTTCGGTGTTCAGGCGCAGTTGCAGCTTCCCTTCGATTTTGCGCACGGTCAGGTCGGGTATGATGTAATGTGTCTCCTGGTTGTTGTACTGGAGCCCAGGATAGGGGTTCAAGGTCTTCAGGTACTGATACAGAACGAGGATTCTCTCTTCACTGACAGAGAGCTCTTTGGCTACTTCGGCGGTTTTGTTGAGCCTCAGTTTTTCGAGATACTCGTACACCAGTTTCTGAAAGAGGGCCATGTCGTCCTGCGAGAGGGAATCGGCTTGTGCTTGGAGGATGAGAGACTCACGGAAGTCTGCTGCAGCAATACCCGGTGGGTCGAGGCGTTGCACCACTTGCAGCATATCCAGCAACCGTTTCTGTGCACTCGTTTTCACGAGGGATTCGGGAGGATTTCGGTGAAATCCATGCTGGTCGAGATTGCTGATGATCAGTTTACCCAGTTCGTACTCCTCTTCGGTGAGTCGCAGACAGCCGAGTTGCCTCAGTACATAGTCCTGGAGTGTCTCCGATGTCGAGAGCGCTCCCTCGAGAAACTGCTGATTCCTATCTGCAGCCTCCTGATCGTAACTTCCAGAGACGCGTGTCGACGAGTAGTGTCGGGTTGGGTCGTATGCTGCATTGTCGCTATAGTCATCTTCCACCTTGCTCCGGTTCTCCTGTTCGGAGAGCTTTTCCAACGAAACCGAGCGTTCGGATGGAATTTCCAGAGCAGGGTTCTGTTCTATCTCGGCTTTGATCTTCTGCTGGAGTTCCAGAGAAGACATTGCGAGAATCTCGAAGGTCTGGATTAGCTGCGGAGAGAGCTTCAGTTGTTGTTTTAATTCCTGTTGTAGGCCTAATGAAGGACTCATGATGACTCACCCTCGGTAAAATCTTCTCCAAAGTATATTCTTCGGGCATCGGCATTCTCTAATAGCTCTGCCCGGTTCCCGCTTGCGAGTATCTCTCCCTCATGGATTATGTGGGAGAGATGTGTGATGGATAGTGTATCTCGTACATTGTGATCGGTGATAAGAATACCTATTCCCTTCGCTGCCAAAGCTTTCACCAAGCGTTTGATCTCGAATACAGCTTTAGGGTCTATCCCGGCAAATGGTTCGTCGAGTAACAAAAAGAGTGGGTTGCTGCCAAGGCTTCGGGCGATTTCAGTTCTCCTTCTCTCACCTCCACTGAGGGTATACCCGAACTGGTCTCGAACAGCCTCGAGGCCGAATTCTTGGAGCAATCTCTGGATCTCCTGCTCTTTTTCCTGCTTGGTCAGATCCTCTCTTGTCTCGACAACGAGTCTAATGTTGTTTTCGACTGTCAGTTTTCTGAATATTGACGGCTCCTGGGGGAGATAGGAGAGGCCCATCTTGGACCTTCGGTACATGGGGAGTCTGGTCACATCCTCTCCATTGACGCTGATCGAGCCACTGTCTGACTTGATGAAACCGACGATCATGTAGAACATAGTGGTCTTTCCCGCCCCGTTGGGTCCGAGAAGACCGATGATCTGACCGGAGGTCACCGAGAGGGAGACCCGCTTCACGACATGCTTTCTCCCATAGCTCTTTGCAAGGTTCGAGGCTTCGAGTACTGCCGCCTGGTGTCGATCAGCCATGGACTGTTCCCCTAATGGTCCCCTCCATGATGATTTCATCGGTCTGCAGATTGACGGTAGTCACCGAAGCCTGATAGACATCGCCTTTCCAGAGCACCTCTGCGTTCCCCACGAGGGCAAGACGCTCTGCGGTCCGATCAAACTCTATACTATCGGCTCGACACACCATGGGGCCGGAGTCGGTATGTCGCAGGAGCTTTGCCGCAATTTGCAATTTGATCAGCCCCTCATTCCTGCTGTATGAGAGATAGGCTCCAGTAGCGACGACTTCGTTCGCTAAATCCTGGATTTCGACCCATCCATCTACAAGCAGCTGTTCGGTTTCACGATCGTAGGATATGGCGGTCGAGTTAATGATGATCTGGTTTTCCGGATCCTCTATGCGAACCGACCCCTGAGCTACGATGTATCGGGAATTAGGTCCGATGAGCTCGATGCTCTCTGCCTCGAATTGAATTGAGCCGATCGTGACGACTGCGCCCTGACTGAGCAGGATGGTCTCTCTTCCCTCTCTCATGACTGCGCGGGTATAGCCTCCGCGGAAAGAGATCGCCTCTGCAGCCAGCAGCACTGTCGTGACTCCTATGAGCATGAGACATACAAGAAGTGTTCGTCTGATGGTCCCGCTTTGCTTAGTCATAGTGTAATCGGCCTTCCTCAACCTGGGTGAACTCAAAGGTCACGGAGGAGAAATCTCCGTGAAACCCGGTTCCTCTCAGTATATCATGGTCCTTGAATGTAATGGTGACCAATGTCTCGTCGTCGGAAAATGCTTTTCTCTTCTCATGCTCCCAGTAGAGGGATTCCGCCTCTATGGTGAATCGATCGACATGATTACGGATGAACACACCCTTTTCCATGGCGAGGTTGTTCGTGTCGGTCTCCACTTGAGCTGCTCCAAACGAGCCGGTGAATGTTTCAACATCGTCTTCTCCGTACTGTACGAAGGATGCATCGGTTATGTAGGCACGGTCAGCCTTCTCATAGAGCTCGATCGTGGCCGCTTGTATCCTGATCGGTTCCTCTCCCTCCATTCCCAGCATGTACTGGGTGTTCTCCAGTCTCATATCGGGAAACTCTGCAGGACGTCCCGAGAATGGGGTGTCCTCCGGTGCGAATGAACATGAAAGCAGAATGCATGATAGACAGAGAGCTGCAACTGCTGAAATGATCGTTCTCACCATAGGTTCCTCTAGTTTCGATCACCGTCCTCAATGATCTTCGTGATCTCTGGAGTATACTCTGCCGATCGAGTCTTCGAGAAGTACCTGCTTATCAGGAACCCCACAGCGATCCCCGCTATTCCGGTGATCACTCTCACTCCCTCTCCTGCTGCGCTCATGAATAGCGAGGGTATGTAGTACCCTACAGGAAAGAGGAGAATCGGGACGAGTAGCGCGATGAATCCTGCGAGAACCGTTTTGCCCGGAGGGAGATAGAGTTCAACGGTATCTCCTGCTCGTAGTGTTCTGTCCGTAGCGTTTCGAGCAACGAATGTCTTGCCCTTGGTAGAACAGAATGTTCCTGCATGGCAGTTCGCACATGCTTCGGTCTTGCAGGAGACCTCGATGGCATTATTATGTTTAACAGTAATCACTGTTGCTTGTTCGTACATGCTAAGTTCCTCCTTCACTACCTACGATGCAGTTGTCTCTTCTGTAGGGACCACCGATCGCTTCACTGTTTCGATATCGACAGCCCTCCCTGAGTCGTCGATCTCCACCAGCACGCCTTGTAGCTCGAGTCGTCCCCAACACTCTTGTGAACGTGAGGGGATCTGGGTGAGAAACCGTTCGATCTCGATAGCCGGGTCGAACCCTCCCACTCCATCGGTACTGCCACAACGACCGTTATCGGTGATCATGGCGGTTCCGTGGGGGAGTATATGAGCATCCGAGGTAAGCACCTTGGTATGAGTACCGATCATTGCTCCCACTTTGCCGTCGACATGATAGGCCATGGTTTGTTTCTCTGCTGTAGTCGATGCATGGAACTGCAGACAGATCGCGTCTGCTTCAGGTCTGATTTTCTCTATCAGTGACTGTGCAGCGATATAGGGATTGAATAGGTGTGTTCTGGGAAAGTCCGAGTTTCCCAGCAGGGTGATGAATCCTATCTTTCTGCCGGCAATCTCCATGATCCGGTATCCCTTTCCGGGGTTTCCGGCCGGGTAGTTGGCTGGTCTCAGAATGTGCCCGTTCTTTGCGATATGTTCTACCATATCTTTCTTGAAATAGGTCTTCTCTCCAGTTGTAATGATGTCGATACCGCTTTTCAGCAGTTGCAAGGCATGGTTCTTGCCAATGCCGAACCCATTGGTTGCACCTTCCCCATTTGCTACCACGAAATCGATCGACAGCTCTTTCTTGAGTGGCTTCAGTCCATCTCGAATGGCACGAATACCAGGGCGACCGACAATCTCTCCTAAAAACAGGATGCGTATATTCATGGACATACTGTAGAGTGCTTTTCAACCTTTTTCAAGTTTCCTTGCTCGTATCGAGAAAGAGACCTACAATACGTACTCATGGAGGCCTTAGGTATGTTCAACCATCTCAAGCGCCAGATACTTCAGCACCTCATGAATCGGTACTTTCTGAAACTGCGACCTGTTCCGGAAGTCGAAGCAGACACTACCGAAATTCACTGTTCGGTGCCTCCTGGTCCGAACCGTGTCGATCAGTTGCTTTCTCGTATGACCATGCAGGAGAAGATCGATTATATTTCCGGTGTGAACGGATTCTCTGTGCGTGCAGTGAAGCGCCTTGGTCTCCCCCCTGTCTGGATGAGCGATGCCACAAGCGGTGTGAGAGGAGTCGATGCTCCAGTGACGGTTTTTCCGAGTCCGATAGCAATGGCTGCCACTTGGAATCGGTCGTTGCTCAAGGAGGTCGGTCGAAGCATAGGGCGAGAATGTAGAGCAACGGGGGTTTCGATCCTTCTCGCACCTGGAGTGAATATTGCACGGGTTCCTGTCTGCGGGAGGAATTTCGAGTACCTGGGGGAGGATCCATTTCTGGCAGGAGTCCTCGCTCGGTCCTACGTGAGCGGGGTGCAATCGGAGCGTGTTGGTGTTACGGTGAAACATTTCGTATGCAACAACAGTGAGTTCGATCGGCACAAGAGCGATTCCATTGTCGATGAACGGACACTTCGTGAGCTGTATCTTCCCCCTTTCGAGACTGTCGTACAGGCCGGGGCTGTGGGGGTCATGACCGCTTATAACTTAGTGAACGGTATGTATGCAAGTGAGCATGGTCTGCTGGTCGAGAGACTGTTGCGTCAGAAGTGGCGATTTACGGGTATCGTCGTAAGCGACTGGAACTCTCTCTATTCGACTCGTGGGCCGCTCCGTTGTGGTGTCGATATCGAGATGCCGGGTGCGAGATGGTATACACAGAAGTCGATTCAAGAACTTCTGGATCGTGAGCCCGAGTATGCTGAGCGGGTAGATGAGAAGGTTCGCAGACTCCTCTCCGTATTCGATAATCTCGGAGTGCTGGATCGGCCGGTGAGAGATGCAGATGCCCCGGTCGGCAGCTTAGAGCATGCAGAGATTGCTCGGAAAACAGCTGCAGAGTCCATTGTCCTCTTGAAGAACGATGATCTTCTCCCGCTGGAGAGGACAGAACGAAAATCCATTGTTGTGGTCGGACGATTCGCTCACCATGAGCCGATTGGCGGTGGGGGATCGAGTTTCATCAAGCAGGGGTTTCCAGGGGTCTCGATTGGCCAAGTACTTGGTGAAAGAGCCTCAGCTTCGTCGATTGAGGCTATCGATGGCAGGTGGTGGAGGAGTGCGAAGAGTCGTGCATTGCTCCGTGATGCAGACGTCGTGATCGCTTCTGTTGGTTTTGACCATGTATACGAGAGCGAGAGTTATGATCGGCAATGGGAGCTGCCTCGGTACGATTTGCGGGTGATTCATGAGGCGTGCAGACTGAATACGAATACGGTTGTGGTGCAACATGCGGGAGGTGCGGTGCATATGGCTCCTTGGGTCGCACTGCCCAAGGCTGTACTCCAGTGTTGGTATCTTGGGCAGAGTTCGGCCGAGGCGATCGTGGATATCCTTTTCGGTACGGTGAATCCATCGGGAAGACTTCCCGTTTCATATGCGTATGAACTTGAGCATTACGAGTCCATGCACGCATATCCTGCGAACTTCGATTCGGTCTCGCTTGCCCGTGTACAGGGTGGGCAGGGAGATCCTGAAAAACGGAAAACGTGGCCATTGGTCTATGGAGAGAAGCTCATGGTGGGCTACCGGCAGTTCGATACGGTTGGACCGGATCCTTTGTTCCCGTTCGGCTTCGGGCTCAGTTATACCGATTTTGCCTACACAGATTTGCAACTGGAATCTACTCAGCGCGGTTGGTGCATCTCGTGCCGTATCATGAATTCCGGCGAGTATGATGGAGCGGAGGTTGTTCAGCTCTATATCAGGCCTGAGGTGAGTAGTCGGGAACACCCTTTTCAGCAACTTCGAGGATTCGAGAAAGTATTTCTCCGACAGGGTGAGTCGAAGCAGGTTTCGTTTGTGCTGGATGAACGATCGTTTTGCGAGTTCGATGAGGATTCTGAATCGTGGGTTCGAGTGGCTGGGAGGTATACGGTGGTTCTAGGATCATCTTCTCGCGATATTCGGCTCACTTCCACTATGGTTGTAAAAAAATCCCCGGGCAACTGAATCAATACCCGGGGCAGAAAACGATATAACGAGAAAAGAGTTATGAACGGGCTGCAGCAAGGGCTGCTTCGTAGTTGGGGTGATCGGTCACTTCAGGAACGTACTCCACATATTGGACGGTGTTGTTTTCATCCAGAAGGAAGATCGACCGTGCTATCAACCCCACGTTCGGTAGATATGCACCGAAGGTGTGGGCGAAATCACGATCCTTGTAGTCGCTAACCGTGATCACTTTATCAATTCCTGCAGCTCCGCACCACCGTTTCTGAGCGAATGGCAGATCCATTGAGACGACGACTACCGTTACATTATCCATCGCAGCAGCTTCAGTGTTGAAACGGCGAACTTCGGCATCGCATACGGAGGTATCGAGTGAGGGTACTGCCACTATCAGTTTTCGACCTTTGAGTTCACTGAGTTTGAAGGGGCTCAAGTCATTCTTGACCGCCTTGAAATCTGCAATGGTATCTCCTGGGTGTATTTCGGTTCCTGCCAGCTGTACTGGGGTTCCGCCAAATGTTACTTTCATAAGCCACCTTCCTTACATCAAATGATATGTTGCTAACTTACAAAGAGTTTTCCTCATCGGCAACTGGCTTTGTAGTCAATGTACGTTGACAAAATCACGGTCTCTGCGATATAGTCTCGAAGTGCGCCCAGATGGCGGAATTGGTAGACGCGCTAGGTTCAGGTCCTAGTGGTGGTTAACACTGTGCAAGTTCGAGTCTTGTTCTGGGCATGTGGTGAAAAAGAAGCCGGCTGTTCTCTAAACAGGGAATGCCGGCTTTATTTGGTTCACCGGTTTTCACCGAGTGCCCTCCCAGCATGCCGAGTTGACAAGGTCCCATATCCTGTTATAGTTGCATAATACAGTCGCCAAAAGCCATGAGAGACCGTTCAGCCAGGTTTCATCATTGATGCTTACCATACTTGAAATCCCGCTTTTCATGCGATGGACCAAACATGCAACACTCTGGGAGGAATCGCTTCATGTACGAGAAAGAGACTCCAATGCCATCAATCTACGTGTCTATCATTCCGCTTCTTGTCACGGGACTTGCTCTGTGGTTTTCCATTTTCATACTAGATACGCAGCCACATTTTGCCCTATTTCTCGGTGCTACGACAGCAGGGCTCTGTGCCTATGCGAGTGGGAGTTCCTGGGAGGTCATCCGGGAGGGGTTCAAGCATTCGATAAGCAGAACGATCTCCGCATTGTTGATTCTTCTGATAATCGGGATGCTCATTGGCGTCTGGATTGCCAGTGGGATTGTCCCAGCTCTGATGTTTTTCGGATTTGAATTTCTCACAGCTCGATGGTTTTTACCCCTGATTCTTCTATTGTGTGGTGCCATGTCTCTGATCACCGGTAGCTCTTGGACAACTATAGGAACCATCGGAGTTGCTGCCGTAGGAGTGAGTGAGGGGTTGGGAGTTCCTGTTGCCATGACAGCGGGGGCGGTCGTCTCCGGAGCCTTCTTCGGAGACAAGATCTCTCCCATGTCGGACTCCACCAATCTTACCTCGTCCGTACTTGGAGTGAATCTTTTCGAACATATTCGACACATGCTCTACACGACCGTTCCTGCCATGCTAGTCTCTCTGGCGATCTTCACTAGTATGGGATTCATTGTCTCTGGTCATGGGGAGCTGAGCGATGTCTCTGCCTTCTCGGAGAGTATCCAGCAACATTTCAATTTCAGTATCTGGTTGTTCGTTCCTCCGATCGCAGTCATTGTACTCATTCTTCTCAAGGTTCCTGCCATCCCCTGCCTCATTGCTGGACTAATTCTTGGAGGTGGAGCGTACATCCTGTTTCAGGGGGGTAGTCTGGAAGTGCTGTTCGAGACTATTCACAGTGGATTCCGTATCGATACCGGTAGCGAGGAGATCGATGCCCTATTCTCACGGGGAGGGATGGAGAGCATGTACGATGTCGTTACCTTAGCTCTCATCTCTCTGGCTCTCGGAGGGATCATGGATCGGACGGGAATGCTACACAGCATTGTCCTGAAACTCTCTCGGTTCGTGGGGTCTGTGGGAAACCTGACAGTGACTGTGCTCATGACCTCACTTATCGTCAATGTATTCAGTGCAAATCAGTATCTGGCCGTTATCCTTCCTGGGCAGATGTACGAGGAGAGTTATCGCGGCCATAATCTGAAATTGAAGAATCTCACCCGGACCCTTGAAGCAGGAGGGACTCTCACTGCGCCGCTGATTCCGTGGAACAGTAGTGCGGTTTTCGTCTATTCAGCTCTCGGTGTTACAACAGGTGCATACGCTCCCTATGCGGTGTTGTGTTACTTGACTGCGATCATAGTAGCGATATTCGCCTACGCGAATATCTTCACAGATCACGTGGCTCCTACCGAGACGGAACCAGAGGATCAGCAATAGGTGCACTGAGCGTACCTGATCTACCGTTGGAGTATATGCTCCGTTTTGCACGCTCAAGTTCTCACTCTCGGATAGTTTTCGGGATAGCGCAGTCCGATCATCTCCAACCACCGACTGACGGTTCGTTTCTCTTTCGATGTGTTCCAGTCTTTTGCTAGGGCAAGATGGCAAGCAAGGCCTTTCCCCTTTCGATCATGATGACAGAAGCGGCATTCCAGCGGGCGATAGGGTGTATCGAAGATGGTACACCCCTCCTTGGTGAGGAATGTGCAACCCGCATGCGCAAAGCGTTGAATGGCAAATTGGGCTTCGTTGCCTCGAAATGCGGGTGCCAGAATACCAAATGAGAGATCGGGGGCGAACTCAAGCATGTATCGTCGAAAGAGGCCGGCTTGTATTGCCAGACGTGCCTCTTCGACCAATGGCCAACCAGGTCGTTCACAGTAGGCTCTGCAGATATCACAGGAGCAGCTTTCAGACGGAGGGAAACGATCATATAGCTGATGTTTTACACCTTCCATGACTGGAGATTATATCATAGGTCACAAGGAATTCAATCGGAAGTGATGCGCTCAGATGCAACGTTTGATCATGAAACGATCAGGGCGTTTACTAGCAACTACCTGAAGAGCATGTGTTGTAAGGTTACCATTATATTTTCATTTGACTAATGGGGAGAGTATACGTATATTCTGTAATACCTAGTGTTTGTCTAGGTTAAAGATTTATGTTATACGGGAGGTATTTCATGTTTACTCAGGTAGAACTTTCCTATGATTTCGGAGCCTTAGAGCCCCATATCGACGA
>Ga0334901_1003800_pt1 | contig 10909 bp, 9 predicted proteins | sample GraSluR3_MG_3_FD_207216 | JGI IMG/M metagenome (GOLD analysis project Ga0334901, IMG submission 207216) | Sludge microbial communities from methane-producing bioreactor in Wageningen University, Netherlands - Granular Sludge_15_08-R3 | ecosystem: Engineered > Bioreactor > Anaerobic > Unclassified...
AGGAGGAGAAGGATATTGAAAACAATACAAAAACTGGAAAACCATTTTATTGTAATCGGAGCTGGCGACCTGGGATCAACAATTGCAAATGAGATGTCTAAGAGAAACTATGACGTGGTGATTGTTGAGAAGAGAGAAGAAAGGCTCCGTGATCTGAGTAAGAAAGAGGGAGGAAAGCTAATATTCATCTCCGGAGATGCCACAGAGGAAGAGACCTTGAAAAGCGCAGGCGTTGACAAGGCTCAAGGTTTACTCGCCTGTCTACCGGATGATGTTGACAACATATTCGTAGTTCTAACGGCTAGAGGAATGAACAAAAACATGAAGATAATTTCCAAGGTAACCCATGCTGAGAACATCAACAAGTTGAGTTATGCGGGAGCAGACAAAGTAATTCCCATCCAGGAGATTGGAGCGCACAGAATGGTTGCAATGATGCTCAACCCAACGATCATTGGCTTTCTGGATAGTATCTCGCAATCAGGTTCACTGCAGTTGCGTTTTGAAGAAGTCAGAGTGCCGGAAAGCTTCCCAGAAAAAGGGCAGACATTGGAAGCGCTTAAAATACCACAGAGGATAGGCTTGATTATAATTGCAACAGTTACGGGCGGAGTTAGCAAGTTCAATCCAAGTGCTTCGACAGTAGTTAAGCCCGGTGACAGCCTTATGGTTCTCGGAGGGCATGAGCAAGTACTTAAGCTCCAAAGTTTCCTAAAGGGCGATCTAGAGGGCTGATTGCTCAGTGAGCCAATGTGATAGATCTCAAGGAATCAATGGCGCCTTACGAAAAGCGCCCGGCTTATAGAGATCTCCTATCTCTTATAAGATGAAATCATTTTCAGTCATTAGTGCAATTCAAAATAGGAGGAATCGGAATGGCAGACAAAGCGGTAAAATATTCGGCAAAAGGCATAGACTTCGCACCGGGAGTAGCGGGATTCTCTGCGAAAGCCGTAGAGATCAACTCCCCGTTCTCAGGAAGACCCGAGGCTCACAAGTATCAGCATGACCTATATGTAGTGATTTCGGGAACTGCGAAGGTCAAGACTGGAGTGCTCAACGGTGACATAAAAGAAATCTCCGATGGCGAGTTCAGGAGTGAAGAAATGATTGTCGAAGAAGAACACATTCTCCAAATAGGCGATTCACTGCTGATTCCTACCGGGGTAGGCCACTCGCTAATCGTCGAATCCGGGACCTATTCGCAGTGGGTCTTCAAAATTGATAAGAAGTGATCTTGCTGATCAATCGTCCTCCGTCAACCGTCCAAAAGCATGGACCCGTTCACCGATGAGATCAACCGAGAAAGAGCGTTGTCGAGACGTTAGCTGCGCTCACGAGAAGGCGAGAGAAAAGTCAGTCTGCTTACGCAGGCGAGTCAGGCTTCGCCTGGCCAGTCTCGCCTTTGGCGAGGCCAGTTCCGCTTCGCGGGCAAAAACGGCTGTGCGCTTAAAAGCGGTGAACCCGCTGATCGCTGCTCAAAACAACGTTCTCCGTCAACGGTCCGCCGTCCACCGAGAAGAGCCGTTGAGCCTGCGCTGGCGCCCTTAGACCCGCTGAACGCTGAAAGAGCCGCTGCACGCTTAAGAGCAGAAAACCCGTTCTACGCTGTGAAAAGCCAAAACCCTGGACATGCCTTCAACGCTCTTTTTCATTCTTTGTCAAAGAAGAGAGAACGGCTAACGCAGAACCGTTCCCGTATCTTGGAACTGATTTTTCGTTCCTTTCGGAGAAGGGAGAACCGATAACGGACAACCATTTTCTTATTCAACTTGCATCTTGGAACTTGGAACTGTTTCAAAGATCGAGATTCTGACCAGCATGTCAGAATAACGGGATGAGGTTAGGGAAGGGTTTCGACTTTGCGTCACCAGGAACGAGTTATGAAGATCGGATCTGAAGGATCGGGCGCACGACTCTGCTTATGTAGACCAGTCGGGCTTCGCCCGACGGCATTGCGCACAAATATACTAGTCAGTGCAATTCGTTTTGTTTCAATAGTGGCTGACTTCAATATTCTGGCCGTCTCATGGGCGAAGAACTTCTCGAAAGGATTTCTCCCGTCTCCTCTCGATCTTATCGGTAAACGCGTCCTTGCTTTCGGACGGTCAACGACTCTTCATTTTCAGTGTCCGCTTAAACGAGTGTGGACTGCGACTGGAATGAAAACTCGCGTGCCTCCGGATTTTTCCTGAAGTGACTTACCTATTCTTACGATCTCGTCTCTATCGACATTTCCCTTGGAATCATGAATCACTAACTTGCCTTCAGGACTGCTGCCGGCTAACTCCGAAGCAGCGGTAATTGTATCGACCTTTTCGTCAAACCGATGAATGATTCTCTCTTCACTTTCGTGATCGACTATCCAGGATCCTTCGTGGGGTCTCACATGGTAGATGTCTTCAGTAATCTCTTCACTAATACTCGGGATCTTGCGTGGTTCTTCATGGTGATCTATGAAATGCACCTCCTACACATCACTGACAAATCACAGAACCGCGAAGTTAAAAAGCTCATCCAATGTCGCTCTCGGAACTCGACTCTCTTGCGAACAAAGCGGCGCCGTAAGCTCCCATTATATCGGGTATTTCGGGGATGAGGATCTCTGTTCCAAACAACTCATTCAAAGCCTCCACTACCCCGGGGTTTCTCGCAACCCCTCCGGTGAAGACAAGAGGTTCTGGAGATCCCAATCTTGAATACATCGCTCCCACTCTTCTTGCTATCGCCTTGAATAGACCGGCCGATATATCCTCAATTCTTTCTCCCAATCCTATCAGCGAAACAACTTCAGATTCGGCAAATACAGTGCAAACCGAACTGATCGAAATGTCCTTCTTTGATTTTCGGGCAAGCGACGACATCTCTTCGGTGCCAAGCTCAAGAGCAGAAGCCATCACTTCAAGAAACCTTCCCGTTCCGGCGGCGCACTTATCATTCATTGCAAAGTCTTCTACACTCCCCTTGGAATTCAATAGGATAACTTTGCTATCCTGACCGCCTATGTCGATGATTCCCCGGGCTTCGGGGTAGAGTTCGAAAACGCCTCTGGCGTGACATGAGATTTCTGTGATCTTATCACTTGCAGTTGATACGAGCAGCCTTCCATAGCCCGTAGAAATGCACTTTCCAATTTGATTTCCATTCTTGCGGGAGAATTCGGTCATCTCCTGTATAAGAACTTCTGCTGTATTCGAGGCCCTAATTCCCGTTTTCAAAGTCTTCGAGAAGAGTATCCTGCCGTCCCCGTCAACCAGAACGCCATTGGTAGTCGTAGAACCTGAATCAACTCCTGCGTAAATCACCGTACTTCCCTCCTCAGCATGCGATACTGATCTGAAGTCACTCTTCTCCATCAATGCCCCGATTCTTGTGGTCAGCTGTCCATCAGAATTTAGAGGAAAATCGAGTTCAACTCTGTAACTCTTTCCGTTGTCGCCGGCACGAACAAAGTCGAAGAAGTCGCAAAACTTAGGAACCACAAAGACAGTCGCATCTGCTCTTTCATCTGAAGCTGGAAATGGCTCGGAGAAGCGAGCACAAGGAGATCTCCACCTCAGCAGACGTTCGGCAATCGCAACCAGCGGTTCGATGTTATCGGCGGTCTTGCTAGAAAACGGTCTTCTTCCCAGGCAGGTCTCATTTGATACTGTTATTGCGCCGGCCTTCTCCACTGCATTATCGAAGCTTTTCAGATCAGTCACTCCGCCGCTAAGTGCAATCCGTTTTCCCGATCCATCGCTCTTGGCATTAGAAGGGCTCACTTCGGCTTTCCTGCCATCTAGCGCCGAAAGATAAAGCCTTGATAACTCCGTCCCTTCAACCAGCATTTCATTTGCCTGCACATACTCCACAATATCGTTGAATCGGTTTATTCCAGTATGCAGGTCAACTGTAATACCGGAGTTCTGGAGGAAAGCTGTCAGACCGACAAGCTCGCGGCAAAGGAATTTCACCGAGTCAGCGTCTCTCTTCCACGGAAGTCTGAGGATGAAAACCTTGGCTGACGAAAGCTCTGAGAGAAGATCTCCGACTCTGCGCATCGCATCACAAGAGTCGGCTATCAAGAGACAATCATCTGAATTCAGTTCCATCCCTTTTTTGTAGACGGTCTTTGCATAACCGCACAAATTGCATCCAAGTTCGTGACAAGAGGTCGGAGCAGAGGAGGTGATTCTGTGGAATTCACAGGCGCTTCCGAGCATCACTTCCATTGGTATGTAGCTGCATGAATAATAGATCATCTTCTCTTCTCCACAATTTCCAGGAATGCTTCTGTCCTAGTCCGCAGCTGCCCGGCTCCCTGAGATGAATGGTCAACACAGTCACCCGTCAACTCAAGAAAGGGAATTCTCTCCTCTTCGAATATACTCTTCAAGTAACTCACTCCTCCGGCCGACTGTCTGCATCCCCAGTGAGAAAAGTGGATCACTCCATCTACCCTAAAGCTGCGTGCAAGATCCAGGCAGAAGTTTCCACGATCGACCACGCTTCCACAAAGAGGATTATAGACAAGTTTCTCTGCGAGACTCTCAAGTGGTCGCTGTGGATCAACCGGATACATCCAGTCCCACATGAGCTCACTGGCAACCACGAGGTTTTTCGATCCCGGAACGAAGAGATTGAAAAGCTCATTATCGTAATACGGAGGAATGTGAAGCCAGAGGATCTTCCTCGCGTTTTCGGGAATCGCTTCAAGCCTTTCGTGGATACCTCTGGAGGCCTCCGCAATTCTCCCATCGCCGGCCAGAGTATGAAGTACATACAACGAGTTCATGTGTTCATACAAGTGCTGAGGCAGATACGAGTCTTCCGTTCTGGCTTTCGACTCCTCGAGGTTTTCCATGAGTTCTCTTTCATAAGACAATCTCAACGACAACTCATCCATTTTGAAGGGGACCCCTGTGATTTCTTCGATCGTGCCGACAACTTCTTTCAGTTGCGAGAGAACGTATCCTACAGCCTCACTCTTTCGACCTCTTGGCACATCTATCAAAATGAAAGGAACATCGTATTCCTTGGCTATTCTTTTGAAGGTTGGAAGATTTCCATCGCAGAGAATGCTTGTCGTCATCACCAACTTTGGCGGAGGGAAAAGCTTTCTCATAGATACTCCAAGAGAAGCTCTATGAAACGTACAGAGGGAGTCGCTTATTCCCGCCTGTGAAGAATATGCTATCGCCGTGTCCTCAAGATGCATCGACGAAAGCGCTCCAGAAATGCCTTCGGCAGAGACGGGGTTAAGACCCGCAGAAAGAAGAAGCTCAGAAGGGGCCATGAGATTCACCCACACGGTACTGATACCCTTTATTGCAAAATAGACTTCCTCAAGCGCTAGATGATTGACCGTATTGACAAATCGAGGTCGACCCCTGTCTGGAAAATGCCTTCTTCTGAGGTTCTCAAATCCCATGCCTAACTGAAGCCATTTCTTGAACTTTTCGGTATCATCTATGTAATTTCTTAGAAAGCTTCCGAATTTCACACTCTTTCGCGACATCTACTATACTCTCGCTCCTGCCACAATGAATTGCTGTTATCAACCCATTGTCCCTTTGAGTCGGGATATTTGACTGAACTCAATTATAACCTCTTACGAACAAAGAGTCTGATAGTTCACCGGTCAGCTACTTCGCGCCCGCGATATGCTTGATCACTCTGAATCTCTTTCTGCATGACTGGGCGGTACTGACCCGCTCTCTCCAAACAGGCCAAAAGAAAGGGATTTCCGAAAGTGATAGCCATATATCGCAAATTCCACCGACAGTGGGAAAAGCGACGGCTTAAAGAAGGCCGTCCACAGTAACAGTAGCCAGTAGTGTATTCTGCCTTTTTCACGGATTCCAAGTACCCATAGGGACTTCAGAAAAGCTTTAAGACTATCGGAAAGGGGTCTTACATGTCTAGGTGTATTAGGTTTATAGTTCTTAAGAAAGGTAATGACTCTCTGACGGTAAGGTTTAGGAGCGTAGATGCTCTTAAGTATCTCGTAGTAACCGTCTTCAAGGTTCTTGAGTCCCATCTTAGGAACTATGTTAGTCAGAATGCTTGTGTTATTTCCAGAGAACTCCGATGCGATCCTGTTCTCTTCTTTCAACCTCATGAAGAGTCTTGTACCTGTAGGCGCAGTGAGGACACCAACCATTGCCGTCACTATACCGCTCTTCTGAATGAAATCGATCATGTTTCTGAATACCGAAGGCTTATCGTGATCGAAGCCCACAATGAATCCGCCCTGAACCTGCAGCCCAAACTGCTGCATCTTCTTTACAGATGAGAGTAAATCTCTGTTTCGATTCTGATACTTACCGCATTCAAGAAGGCTTTCCTCCTCGGTAGTCTCTATGCCGACGAAGACGGTTCCGAAATTTGCGTCGACCATGAGTTTCATGAGTTCATCGTCATCCGAAAGATCAATTGAGACTTCTGTATTCAGTACAAAAGGATAATTCCTCTCTTTCATCCATTCGGCTACTGCCGGAAGAATCTCTCTCTTCAGCTTCGTCTTGTTGCCGATGAAATTGTCGTCCACAATGAAGACTCCCCCACGCCAACCAGCCTCGTATAATGCTTCCATTTCGGCAGTGAGTTTTTTCGCGCTCTTCGTCCTGGGAATTCGTCCGTTTAGCAGAACAATGTCACAGAACTCACAATTATAAGGACAACCTCTGGAATATTGAATGTTCATTGAAGAGTACTTTCTCATGTCAAGAAGCGCCCAGTCTGGAATGGGGCTGGTTCCGATATCTGGAAAGCCGTCAGATCTGTAAATGTGCTTAGCCTGGCCTTTCTCTAAATCATGAAGAAACGGCGCCAGAGTCATTTCTGCCTCGCCAAGAACAAGATGATCGACTTCACTGAACTCCTCGGGCCTGGTTGTGAAAAGCGGCCCGCCCGCTACAGTTTTGACACCAAGCTCTCTGCACCTTTGAATGACCTTCTTTGCCGAGTCAAGCTGAATGTCCATCGAGCTAATCATTACGTAGTCGGATTCTGTGATATCTTCATCACGCAGAGTGTCCGTGTTCATATCGATGAGCTTCTTCTCCCATTCTTCGGGCAACATGGCAGCAACGGTCATGAGACCAAGTGGGGGATACGCCGCTTTTTTAGAAACAAACTTCAAAGCATGCTTGAAACTCCAGAATGTCTCCGGGTATTCAGGGTAAACCAACAGAACTTTCAAGATCTCACTTCCTTTTTTCTTAAGATGCCTATGACTCTGTTTCCGTAATAGAACGTTCGCGCGAAACAGTTCAATCTGCGGGATAAGAGACTGCGAAAACTGCCGTGACATTACCTAGAGTTGATTTGACATCATTTGTTTAGCTGTCGGTCTAAGCCACTTTACCGTAGTTGTTATAACGAAAGAGTATTCTCATTGAAAACATGGACTCGATTACTTATCCCGCTCTAATATCAATTTTATCACGCCGGCTAGTCAAGAGAACTCGCCGGCAGACATGAAACGCCTTGATCTCAGCGAATTCATGACGAGAATCCTTGGGTCATGACGAGATGCCGCTTCTTTGACATCACCCTGGTCGAATGGTTAGAAATCCTCAGGAGCTGCTGCATGACGGCGAGAATTGCGCAACCAATAAGGTCCAGTTTATCTCGGCATCTCTCTCTGTTCAACAAGAACGACTCATAGAACCCACCCCTTACTATTTCGTGAGAGTCGCCCAACCTGGCTACAAGAGAGTTAAAGTTTTGGTTTTCCAAGACCTCGCACAAAGCCGAATTGTCAAAAGAGGCTTGTCCAATTGCCTAGTTTTTGTTTCTTAAATGGCGCATCAGACCATTCCCGCCTCGCGAAATTCTCGGCAAATGCTTCACTTACATTGAGTTTCTTGGATTCGCGCTCCCGGTTCAAACGAGAAGCCTATCCCCTGAATAGGCCTCCACACAAGTTAAATCCACGAACTCTTCTCTCGCAACGAAGTGCGCGGGCAAAGCTTGATCCTAAATCGCATCAAATAATCCGATATATTTACAGAAAGCGTTTATCAAAGATCGCTATATACTTCTTCACCTTCAATGAATACTCTCTCTGCCTTCGCCGAAAGGTTGAATGGATGATCAGTCCAGATAGCAATATCTGCGTCTTTTCCAACTTCAAGTGATCCAACTCTCTCATCTATCTTCAAAATCTTCGCAGCATTTATCGTCACCATCTTGAATAGATCGTCCTCTTTGGAGCCGTAACGCAAAGCCACACCGAGTTGAACGTTCGTATTTTCAAGAGGAATGACTGGATGATCACACATGAAAGCTGCCAGGACGCCTTTTTCGTTGAGTATTCTTGGCGCATCGTAACTCATGTCCTTAAGCTCGAGTTTCGTTCGAAAACCGAAAATGGGTCCAAGAACAACCGAAACATTGTTATTCTTGAGAAAATCTACTATCTTGTAGCCTTCAGTTGCGTGCTCCACAACAAGATCAAAATCAAACTCCTTTGATAGCCTTACTGCAGTCAGAATATCATCCTGTCTGTGAGCGTGAATTCTTGCGGGAATTTCCTTCTTGAGCACTTTTTCTCCTACCTCAAGTTTCGGGTCTATATCCGTGAAGGGCTTTCCCTCTTTCTCAGCAGCCTTCTTCTTCTCAATGTAGGCCCTGACTTTTGTGAAGTAACCACGGATAACTGCTGCCGTTCCCAGTCTAGTGGAAGGCGTTTTCTTGAAGCCTTCTCCGTAGACTCTCTTGGGGTTCTCTCCTGTCGCCATCTTCAAACCTGCTGGAGCGCGGACAACCATGTCGTCGACTATCAGGGTTTTCTTGAACTTGAAGATAGCGCCCTGACCCCCGACCGGGTTCGCACTACCGGGAACAACCATGACAGTAGTGACTCCTCCTGATAACGCGCGCTTTATTGCGGCATCCTGAGGATTAAACGCGTCAACGACTGAAACATCGGGAGTAAGAGGATCTGTCGCTTCGTTTCCATCTCCGTAATAGCCGCCTACACCCTCTTCATAGATTCCAATATGAGAGTGGGCATCAATGAACCCGGGGAAAATATACTTTCCCGAAGCGTCAATTACCTCTGCATCAGGTTCCTCTATTCCCTGGCCTATCCGTTCAATCTTTCCGTTACCGATCAGGACATCGCCTTTGAATGGATCGGATGTGATAGGGTAAACTGTACCATTCTTTAGTAGTATTGACATGAAAGACCTCCTTAGTTCAGTGATATATTTAGATTCTATCAGAAGTGATACGTAATGCACACTTATCGATATGCCGTCTTGTTCTGGAGCCGACTGTCAGGAAGGAGTATATTATGCTTGAAGATGCTGTAGGAAGGGAGTATTCAAGAAACGATCTAGAGAGAAACTGTGCAGAGGCGATGCTTTACGGAGCAAACGAGGAATTCAATCTAAATCTTCCCAAAGAAGCGTTCGACACCATGGGTGCCTTCGGGGGAGGAATGAGAGTCGGAAGCGTTTGCGGTGCAGTAACGGGTTCCCTCGCGGTAATTGGCATTCTTTTCAACAGTGAAGAATTCGAGAAACAAGAGAAAATGAAACGTATCGCCGAAGAATTCCTTGAGGAATTCGAGAAGAGATACGGTCATCTTGATTGCAAAGTACTTAAAGAGAAGTACAGGGATGAAGTTATCGGATGTGAGCCGACTGTAAGAATGGCCGCGAAAGTGCTTGAAGAGATAATCGTCAAGTACGAAAGAGAAAAGACTAACTGATGGCGATCAAATGAAAAGAAACGAGAGAGACCAACCGAGAGCTTTGCTTCTAGAAAAACCATATTCGAGAGTAACAAGAGCAAGGAGAGAAAGCAGATCATGCATAGTAAGACAAACAAAAGGCCGGGGTCGGGGGTTGCGGTAGGGATTGGAAAGAGCAAAGTGATATCAGTTGGCTGTTAAACGGTTCTCCTTTAGCCGAGGGAAAAACCTGTTCTTCGTTCCGGAGCGAGGATCTGTTCTTCGTTCTTGGTCAAACCAGAAAAGCTACATGAGACGAAAAAAGAAGGGTAAGACTCTGAATCAAGTTCAGATGACGTGTTGTGACATTTTTGCTTCCGACCTCTTGCCTCTGACCTCAGGCTCTTCCCAAGGACGCGGGTCCATGATCCGGGACGAAGGATCAAGGACGTCTCCTCACAGCGTGCAGCGTCACTAAGCAAGCGACCAGCGATTCATTCTGTCCCTATCTTTGTGCGGCCTGCAGGTACGCTTTCAAGACCAGATCCCGTGCAGGAACATCACGGGATGACATGACGTGGAAGCATTTCAGAGCGAAACGGGTTTTAATGCTTCTTTTCTTGTTTGCTCTTACCAACAACCAATAACGAACAATTTATTACCGCTCTTTCTTGTAGCACTGAGGAATGACAGTCTTTTCTTACTTCAGGTCATCCTGGCACGCTTCTGGCCAGGATCTCGATCTTGAATCAAGAGTGATGGAGCGAGAAGACGCTTTGAGTTTGAGATGAAGCTTCGCTTCGAGAGAAACCCTTTTCGAGACTTCTACAAACAATGAGGGAAAGCAGATCCCGTGCAGGTGCATCACGGGATGACCAGGTAAGTGGATTTAAGGGAAGGTTCTACGTGGATGACAGTCTTTTCTTGCTTTTCGTCATTCTGACGAAGGTCCTGGTCAGAATCTCGATCCACGCGGCGAAAAACGCGAACACTTGCAAGTGCAATGTTGCAAGTTGACTAAGAAACGGTTATCCGTTATCGGTTCGCCGTTCTCCGACAAGAATGAAAAGAGCGGTAAAGGCGTGACTGGGGTCTTGGCTTTTCACAGCGTAGAAGGTTCTGTCTCTTTTTTTGTGTAAACCCCTTTTTTGTAATGGGTTTAAGAATCAGCTTATGTACTTAGCTAATCTTTCATACTTTATCACAAGTTGAGTAAGGATCTTTGACCATTCAAGGGTTCTT
>Ga0334901_1003810_pt1 | contig 10885 bp, 9 predicted proteins | sample GraSluR3_MG_3_FD_207216 | JGI IMG/M metagenome (GOLD analysis project Ga0334901, IMG submission 207216) | Sludge microbial communities from methane-producing bioreactor in Wageningen University, Netherlands - Granular Sludge_15_08-R3 | ecosystem: Engineered > Bioreactor > Anaerobic > Unclassified...
TGGAGATACATGAAAAAGTGGTCGGCATTATGGCTTGGCGCGATCCTGGTTTTGGCGTTATTAACCGGATGCGGCACCAAATCGGAAAAAGATGTCATTAATGATCTGAACAAGCGCTATGAAAATATCAACAGCTACTCAACCGATGCAGTCATGACGTTCCAGCATAATGGGAAGAAACAAACGTACCAAGTTAATGTCATGTATAAGAAACCAAACTATTACAAAGTTGCGCTCAGTGATGGGAAAAAAGAGAACAAGCAAATGATCTTACGCAATAAAGAAGGCGTCTTTGTCCTGACTCCGGAATTAAATAAGAGCTACCGGTTTGAAAGCGACTGGCCGAATAATCGAAGCCAAGCATATCTGTACCACTCGCTGGCAAAGGATATTTTGAATGATCCGAATCCGGGATTCACGGCAAAAGATAATCAGTACGTTTTTAAAACCAAAACCAATTACAATACCACACAGCTGGCCAATCAAACGATCTCTTTGAAAAAGGATCTGACTCCAAAAAATGTTCAGATCAAGGATAAGGATGAGAATGTCGTGGTAACGGTCAAATTCAAATCCTTTAAAGTGAATCCGTCACTGAATAACAAAACATTTGATGTAAAAACGAACATGACGGCGGCCCGTATTACAAAAACACAAACGACAACGGCGGAAAATGCCTCGTTCAAGCTTTTGTATCCGACGGCCATGCTTTCAGGAACCAAGCTTGCGACCGTGAAACCGCAAACCACTCAAGTCGGCGATCGTTATGTTTTAAAATATGAGGGCAAGAAACCGTTCACGCTCATTGAATCAAAAAGTCGGACCTCAGTAAGTTCCGTACCGACGATTGCAACTGGGAGCCCTGAAAATCTTGGATTTGCCATTGGTTCCAGCGGTGATAAATCATTATACTGGTCTTATGGGGGAACGGATTACTTCCTCGCTTCAGATAAATTGACACAAGATGAAATGATGACTATTGCTCAGTCTGTCAACGGACTTGCAACGAAATAACAAATAACTGCCGGCGCTCCGCTCCTCGTGATCGGGCGCTTTTTTGCTTGCATAACAGCACTTCGTCTGGCTGAGAAAACCAAATCGAGGTGCGTGTTTTATTATAAAAGCTTTAGGGCAAACGGATTACAAAATCATCTTTCGTTTTTTTGCGAGAAGTGCTTAAATAGGAATAGAAAACCTTGTCGAAACAAGGCGATGAGGAAGGCTTATTTACTTGCTTCACTTGTTTGTGATGAGCGAATGGCGAGCGGAAAACCTTCCTGTAAATTTTATTCAATGGATTGGGTGGTTGAGCCAGCGATGACAGCTACATCTTTTTATAGAGAAACATGGGCGGATATTGATCTGGACGCGGTAGCGAACAACGTCCGAAATATGAAGACACGTATTCCGGAGGATGTTGCTTTGCTTGCAGTCGTTAAAGCAAACGGATATGGACATGGCGCGTTGCAGGTCGCACGAACCGCGCTGGATAACGGCGCATCCTGGCTTGCAGTTGCTCTGTTCGATGAGGCACTTGCCCTTCGTAAGCAAGGTATTGAAGCGCCAATCCTAGTGTTGTCGCCTATTCCGCCCCAGCATGTCAACCATGCAGCCAAGTATCATATCGCTCTGACTGTGTCTGACGGAGAATGGGTTAAACGCGCCCGGGAAAACTATACTGCTGAACAGTCCGTGTCCCTGCATATTTCCTGTGACACCGGCATGGGCAGAATCGGTATCCGCAACAAGGACGAAGCATCCACACTTGTCAGCGAAATCAGGCGGGATCCCCGTTTTGTCATTGAGGGAATGTTTACGCACTTCGCTACAGCCGATCAGGATGACGAAGCTTACTTTAATGAACAGTACGGACGTTTTGAAATGATGGTAGACTGGATTCAGGAGCTTGGTGCACGCCCTGCAGTGATTCATTGCGGGAACAGCGCGACAACCTTGAAGTATCCTGCGGAAAGACGTCACTTGTTTAACATGGTTCGCTATGGAATCGCGATGTACGGCCTGTCTCCTTCCCCTGAAATGGTCAAACAGCTGCCCTTTGAATTGAAACGCGCCATGTCGCTGCACAGCCGATTGACCTACGTAAAACAAGTGGAAAAAGGGTCGTTTATCGGATACGGTGCAACGTACCAAGCCTCTGATGATGAATGGATCGGCACTGTGCCGATAGGCTACGCAGACGGCTGGCTCCGGGGATTTCACGATACCGATGTTCTGATCGACGGTCAAAGATGTCCGATTGTCGGACGGATTTGCATGGATCAATTCATGTGCCGGCTTCCGCGCGCATACCCTGAAGGAACAGAGGTAACCTTAATCGGGAAAAATGGCGCTGAGGAAATCACGGCAGACGAGAGGGCTCAGCAGCTGCAAACAATAAATTATGAAGTAACCTGCACGATTCACCCCCGCATTCCACGGGTTTATTGGAAAAACGGAAAGAAAATAGCGACAAGCAATCCGATTCTAACTGCCGCAGATGAAACATGATCAATAAATCAGCAAAAAAATGAAAAAAATAACACAATTAAGCATAGAAGTACTCGATTTTTGGCGAAAATAGCTTTGCAAAACAATTTTGAAATGGTAACATGAATTTTAGATCAAAAAAAGATATATTCTGACGAAAGTGGTGGGGGTGCAGGCATGTCGGAATCAAAGATAAAGGAAATCATGCTGAGTTTGCCGCAACATTTATTGAACGAAATTGATGGAATGGCGAGTCGGGACAAGATGAATCGCAGTGAATTTCTCCATCGCGCCATCAGACTGTATCTGCGTGAGCGTAACAGGGGCTATGTCCGTGAAATTATGCGTCAGGGCTACATGGAAATGGCTAAAATCAACCTTAACATTGCTTCTGAAGCATTCCTCGCTGAGGAGGAGGCAGAGATCACTATGGAACGCTCCGTCAGCGGGGTGTAACTGGTGATTGTTAAGCGCGGCGACGTCTACTTTGCAGATCTTTCACCAGTCGTTGGATCAGAACAAGGCGGTGTACGCCCGGTCCTGATCATACAGAACGACATTGGCAATCGCTTTAGCCCAACGGTTGTAGTAGCGGCCATCACCGCACAAATTCAAAAAGCCAAATTGCCGACTCATGTGGAGATCGATGCGAAAAAATACGGCTTTGATCGTGACTCGGTCATCCTGCTCGAGCAGATCAGAACCATTGACAAGCAGCGACTGACGGATAAAATCACGCATTTGGATGAAGAAATGATGAGTCGAGTAAACAAAGCGATTCAAATCAGTCTCAGTTTGATTGATTTTTGAATCGCATACATACACATAAATGAACGAAGAGCGCCTTTCCCATCAGAAAGTCGCTTTTTTTGTGGGAATCAATTCAGTCCAGCCTATTTGCTCAATATGGGAATTTTTGTTGAATTTTGCTGTTCATATTTTTTGCCATAATCGTCAATTCATGAAATAATTAGGTACCGAGTTTGCATTTTTGATTGTTTGTTATTTCGACAGAAAAGGTGATTGAAACCGTTCTATTTAGTTGAGTTAGAATATTCATTCATTCATTAACTAATTAGCTTTTTAGTCTATGGGTGTTCGGAAGGAGTGGGCTACAGTGGGTACAATGGAAGAAGAGCCGCAGCTTGCTGCATATCGAGATTTACTCGCACATTACGTTGCTCAAAGTTCAGAACCGAATATGGAGGAATGTGAGCAGTTGAGCGAATACTTGCATGAACAGGGGGTTTCTCCTGATGATCTTGTCGAACTGCATCTTGATGCATTGAAACAAATCGTTATAAATCCTGATCGCGTGATACTCCGATCCATTGACTTTTTAATAAAGATGATGTCGGGATACGGCCGCGATTATAGGGAACATCAAGCGCTTAAAAACCGCCAGAAGCTGTTAGACACCGAGATTGATGTTGCTGCTGAGGTACAGAAGGCACTTCTTGAAGGGAAAGTTCCAAGCTGTTCTTTTGCGGACATCGGCGCGGTTAGTGTACCGGCGAAAAAGATGAGCGGAGACTACTATCGCATTGTGAACGATGGAAAACGATTGGCAGTCACGATTGCCGATATCGTTGGAAAAGGTATCCCGGCAGCTATGTGTATGTCGATGATCAAGTACGCAATGGACAGCCTTCCTGAAAATAAATCGGGGGCTCCATCGGCAATTCTTTCAAGTTTGAATCGTGTCGTTGAGCGCAATGTTGATCCAAGTATGTTCATCACCATGTTTTACAGTGTCTATGATCCTGAGACTCATATTTTTTCAAATTCTTCAGCAGGTCATGAACCAGGTTTTTATTATTCGGCACGCGAGAACCGATTTGTCGATCTGGAAGCTAGAGGACTATCGCTTGGACTCACTCCTGAATCCAAGTATAGGGAGTGGGCTCGGAAAATTTGGCCTGGCGATATGATTTTCCTTCTGACCGACGGAGTAACCGAAATTCGGAAGGATCACGATTTTATTGAACGCAAACAGATCGTGGAAATCATCCGCAAATCGATGCATTTGCCCGCCTCACGCTTGGTACGGCATGTTATGTATGAATTAAAGAAGATGCAGAAATGTTCATTTACTGATGATTTTACATTTATTGCGATGAAGTTTTAGGTTTTGCCTATTCTGATATTGGGTATGGATCATTTAAAGATGCTTTGCATGCAGGAGGATGAACATGAATATATCAATTGAGCGGGAAGCAAAAGGAGAGAAACTTTATCTTGTCGCTGTGGAAGGAGAAATCGATGTATTCACAGCACCGGAATTAAAGAAAGGCTTGCTTCCTTTAACAGAAGTTGAAGACGGTGAATTGATTTTAGATCTCAATGAGACAAAATATATGGACAGTACAGCACTTGGCGTTATTGTTGCTGCACTCAAATCGGCAGTCAAACACAATTGCCGATTTTCTGTAATTGGTATGACGCCGCGAATTAAAAGACTGTTTGAAATCACCGGATTAATGGATCTTCTTACGAGAGCACAGATAAGCGGGGGGAGCGCAAATGACTGAAACGAGTGATGTGATTCGGCTTAGCATTCCGGCAAAACCTGAATTTGTCGGAATTGCGCGGCTTGCATGTTCTGGAGCGGCAAGCAGAATGGGCTATTCGTTCGACGCGATTGAAGATATCAAGGTTGCGGTGTCCGAAGCCTGCACGAATGCGGTCAGTCATGGATACAAACAAAATGGGATTGGTCAGATCCAAGTTATTATGGAATGCGGTAAAGAGGCGCTGACACTTACTGTTCTGCATAACGGAGAGAGCTTTGATGCGAGCGAAGCACTGCAGAAACTGAGGCCGATCGATCCTTCCGCCGATCTTGACGATGTCAATGAGGGAGGACTGGGTCTCTTTTTGATCAATGCGCTTATGGATCAGGTAACGATCAGTACGGAATGCGGTGTAGCTGTCCGAATGGTCAAGTATGTAACCAGAGACGGGGTGGAGCGCATTGCCAACAAAGTCTCAACAACAGAATGAGATTCAGAAATGGATCGCTGATTTTCAAAAAAATCCTGAGGATGAACAGCTTCAGACGAAAATAATTCGCCGTTATGAGAAATTGGTCGGTGCACTTGCCAGCAAATTTGCTAAGAACAGCGATGTACGCGAGGATCTTTATCAGGTCGGCATGATTGGGTTAATCGCAGCTATTAAGCGATTTGATCCTGCAGTTGGCGGCAGCTTTGAATCTTTTGCTGTTCCAACAATCGTCGGAGAAATAAAGCGCTACATTAGAGACAAGACGTGGAGCGTCCATGTGCCAAGACGTGTCAAAGAACTCAGTCCGAAAATCCGACGTGCGACCGAAGCACTGACAAACTCCCTCCAGCGTTCTCCGAGGATTGATGAAATTGCTGAAGCCATTGGTGAAAGCGAGGAAAGTATTCTTGAAACCTTAGAAATGGCTCGAGGATACAACACCTTATCCGTGGATTCAAAGATCGATGGAGATCCGGAAGGTACAGCGATGACACTGCTTGATATTGTCGGTAAGCAAGAGAACGGCTATGAGCTGGTACACAAGAAGCTCATTCTAACCGAAGCGTTCCAGGTCCTTTCGGAGAGGGAGAAAAAGATCTTGATTTGCACCTATTACGACAATCTCAGTCAAAAAGAAACGGGTGCACGCTTAGGAATTTCGCAAATGCATGTCTCTCGTCTGCAAAGAAGTGCCCTTCGCAAGTTAAGGGATAATCTTCCTCGGAAAGACGAAGTGGGACTTTCAATTAACAAGTGATCGTTTATTCAGGCAGCTCGTTATAGGGACGAGCTGTTTTTGTTTTACCTATTCTGTTTACTCAGACGAACAAATCTGTTTTCTGATATGATAGATGGGAAGGGGACGATTATAATGGACGAAGTTGTTTTACATATAGCAAAAAAGCTGAATATTTCTGCGCCACAGGTAGCACGCACCATTGAACTCCTGGAGGATGACAATACCATACCTTTTATCGCACGCTATCGGAAAGAAATGACCGGTGGGCTGGATGAAGTTCAAATTGAAAAAATACAAGATTCCTATACATACAGCAAGCAATTAGATAAACGCAAGATCGAAGTCATTAACCGGATTGAAGAGCAAGGCAAATTGACTGATGCGCTCAAACAGAAGGTTAATCGGGCATTGACTTTGCAGGAAATAGAAGATCTTTATCTTCCTTATCGACAGAAACGGCGTACACGTGCGTCTATTGCAAAGGAAAAAGGACTGGAGCCATTAGCTGATTGGCTGATGCGCTTGCCTTCTGATCCTGTGGAGCCCTTTGCCGAACAGTTTGTTTCCGATCAGCTTCAAGTGGCATCAGCTGAGGAAGCATTGCAAGGAGCATTGGATATTATTGCTGAACGCCTTGCGGAACGTGCAGAATTGCGTGCGTTGGCACGCAAGCGAACGGCTGAACAGGGAATGATTCATGTTCAGGTGAAGCACCAGGAACTTGATGAGAAGAATGTGTATGCCAATTATTATGCCTACGAAGAGCGGATAAAAACACTTGTTCCTCACCGGATTTTAGCGATTAATCGCGGGGAAAAAGAAGAAATACTCAAGGTATCTGTAGAAGCACCTGAAGGATCGATTCTCCCTGCGATCAAACGTGCATTGAATCCGGGAAAGCAAACGACGGCAGAGGGGTTGCTGAATGCATGTGCTGAGGATGCGTACAAGCGATTAATTGCACCATCCGTTGAGCGGGAACTGAGACAGGCATTGACAGAAAGGGCCGAGCAGCAGGCGATTCATATTTTCGCAGAGAATCTTCGCGGTCTGCTTCTTCAGCCGCCGCTGAAGGAGCGGACCGTACTCGGTGTTGACCCTGCCTATCGCACAGGCTGCAAGCTTGCTGTTGTCGATCCGACCGGCAAAGTGCTGGACATTTCACTTATTTATCCAACACCGCCTAAGTCGGATATCGAAGGGGCAAGGAAAAAGGTTCTGGAACTGGTTGAACGGTACCACATCAACATGGTTGCGATTGGCAACGGCACGGCATCGCGTGAGACTGAGGCATTCATTGCCGAGACACTGAAGCAAGTGTCCGATCATAAACTTTTTTATATGATTGTTAATGAAGCAGGCGCAAGCGTTTATTCTGCTTCTGCACTTGCACGCGAAGAATTTCCGGATCTGCATGTTGAAGAACGCAGTGCCGTGTCCATTGCGCGAAGACTTCAAGACCCGCTTGCGGAACTTGTAAAGGTCGATCCAAAATCTGTTGGGGTCGGTGAATACCAGCATGACGTGTCACAGCGAGAATTAGCAAAATCGCTCCAATTTGTCGTAGAGACGGTTGTGAATCAGGTAGGCGTTAACATTAACACAGCTTCGCCTCAGCTGCTTCAATATGTTGCTGGACTGTCGAAAACGGTAGCAAGTAACGTAGTTGCAGAACGGGAGAAGCTCGGCAAATTTGAAAGCCGGCTTCAACTGAAAAAGGTTCCGAGGCTTGGCGCACGTGCTTTCGAACAATCGGCAGGATTTTTGCGGATCAGCGGAGGAAAAAATCCGTTGGATAATACGCCGATTCATCCGGAAAGCTATAATGTTGCAGGAGATTTGCTCAAAAAAGCAGACTGCGATGCCGACAAAATCGGAACTGAGGATCTGATTGACAAATTGCGGGCATTGGATGTGACACGAACTGCCAATGAACTCTCTGTTGGCGAACCGACCTTGCGCGATATGATCGAGGCACTGATTCGGCCAGGTCGCGATCCACGCGATGACCTGAAAAAACCACTGTTGAAGACCGATGTTCTAAAGATGGACGATTTGAAGCCGGGTATGCAGCTGGAAGGAACGGTTCGTAATGTTGTGGATTTCGGTGCATTTGTTGATATTGGAGTGAAACAGGACGGTCTGGTTCACCTGTCAAAGCTTGCCTCACGCTTTGTTCGCCATCCGCTTGACGTTGTTCGTGTTGGTGAAATAGTCACCGTTTGGGTGGAACAAGTGGACGCAGAAAAGGGACGTATCTCATTAACAATGGTAGCTCCCAACAAATAAATGCAGAATTGATGACCCGTGGAGGTGAGGTCATGACTGATGAAGAACTTCAAAAGCTTGTAGAACAGGTATCGATGGAGAGCTTTCATCGTCCTTTTCGTCATCAGGCGATTTTTAACTCAAGGCTTCGAACAACCGGTGGACGTTATTTGCTGAACTCGCACCGGCTCGAATTCAATGCCCGTCAGCTCAACTATTTTGGATTAGAAGCCTTTTTGAAAATCATTAAACATGAATTGTGTCATTACCATCTCCATCTGCTTGGTATGGGTTATCGTCATAGGGATGCCGATTTCCGCATGTTGCTGGCAAGGGTGGGCGGTTCAAGGTTTTGCGAGGCAATTCCTAACACGCGCAATGGTTCGGGCGTTCGTTATCATTATCAATGTTCCGCATGTGAAACAAACTTTTATCGTAAGAGAAAATTAGATACTGCACGCTATGTTTGCGGTGCATGCGGCGGTACACTTCAATTGCTCAGCAAGACACGTATCAATCAATTTTAAATAAGATTAAAAATAGGGTTGACGCGGGATGTTAATCTGTGTTAAATTATTTAAGTCGTCAAAAGGACAAGCGATTGTGTCGCTCAAAACCTTGTTGACAAGTGAATGAACACAGTGTAGAATAGCATATGCATTTGTTTTTTTTGAACCACTTATTCCACAGTAGCTCAGTGGTAGAGCAATCGGCTGTTAACCGATCGGTCGTAGGTTCGAATCCTACCTGTGGAGCCATGGAGAAGTACCCAAGTCGGCTGAAGGGGCTCCCCTGCTAAGGGAGTAGACGGTGTAAATCGTGCGAGGGTTCGAATCCCTCCTTCTCCGCCATTTTATGGCCCGTTCGTCAAGTGGTTAAGACACCACCCTTTCACGGTGGGTTCATGGGTTCGAATCCCGTACGGGTCACCATTTATAATAAGAATTATTTGAGGATCCGTGGTGTAGGGGTTAACATGCCTGCCTGTCACGCAGGAGATCGGCGGTTCAAATCCGCTCGGATCCGCCATTTATTAATTAGTTGATAAAAGAAAACGATATGTGTTCCTATACATAATTGTTTTTGGCCCATAGCCAAGTGGTAAGGCAACGGTTTTTGGTGCCGTCATGCGCTGGTTCGAATCCAGCTGGGCCAGCCACATGAGCCACTAGCTCAGGGGTAGAGCATCTGACTTTTAATCAGAGGGTCGAAGGTTCAAATCCTTCGTGGCTCATTTTATGCGGGTGTGGCGGAATTGGCAGACGCGCTAGATTTAGGATCTAGTGTTTTCCAACGTGGGGGTTCGAGTCCCTTCACCCGCACCAATTAATTGAATATGCGGTCGTGGCGGAATGGCAGACGCGCTAGCTTGAGGGGCTAGTGGAGGCAACTTCGTGGAGGTTCGAGTCCTCTCGACCGCACCATATTATTTTGCGCCCTTAGCTCAATTGGATAGAGCGTCTGACTACGGATCAGAAGGTTGGGGATTCGACTTCTCTAGGGCGCACCATTGTCGGGAAGTGGCTCAGCTTGGTAGAGCATCTGGTTTGGGACCAGAGGGTCGCAGGTTCAAATCCTGTCTTCCCGACCATATATGCGGGTGTAGTTTAGTGGTAAAACAAGAGCCTTCCAAGCTCTGGTCGTGGGTTCGATTCCCATCACCCGCTCCATTATTGTAATGGGCCTGTAGCTCAGCTGGTTAGAGCGCACGCCTGATAAGCGTGAGGTCGGTGGTTCAAGTCCACTCAGGCCCACCATTATTATTTAATGTATATGAATGTTCCTTGAAAACTGAACAAAAGCCAAGCGTGATATAAGGGTTTTAAACCCCATAATCAATTCAATTTTGCTATGGATCTTATGAGCTTCCACAGGATGTGGTGACTTCTGCGTTGTGCACAGGACGTGCACGACCTTAGCAGAAGTTCCACTCTTTGGAAGTACGACAATAAAGTAAGTAAGTATGCAACACACTTTTTGGAGAGTTTGATCCTGGCTCAGGACGAACGCTGGCAGCGTGCCTAATACATGCAAGTCGAGCGCACGGAAGGGAGCTTGCTCCCGGAAGTGAGCGGCGGATGGGTGAGTAACACGTGGGTAACCTGCCTGTCAGACTGGGATAACTGTGGGAAACCGCAGCTAATACCGGATGATCCCCTGCACCGCATGGTGCAGGGCTGAAAGATGGTTTCGGCCATCACTGACAGATGGGCCCGCGGTGCATTAGTTAGTTGGCGGGGTAACGGCCCACCAAGACCGCGATGCATAGCCGACCTGAGAGGGTGATCGGCCACATTGGGACTGAGACACGGCCCAAACTCCTACGGGAGGCAGCAGTAGGGAATCTTCCACAATGGACGAAAGTCTGATGGAGCAACGCCGCGT
>Ga0334901_1003811_pt1 | contig 10885 bp, 11 predicted proteins | sample GraSluR3_MG_3_FD_207216 | JGI IMG/M metagenome (GOLD analysis project Ga0334901, IMG submission 207216) | Sludge microbial communities from methane-producing bioreactor in Wageningen University, Netherlands - Granular Sludge_15_08-R3 | ecosystem: Engineered > Bioreactor > Anaerobic >...
TGGTTGATAGGTAAACTATTTACCCTATATTCGAATAATAGTTAAAGCATCACTATCATGAGATCAAATTCTATGATTAATCCCATGATATTAAATTATAATACTTATTATTCGCATTATAAATCAAATTATCTGTAAGTTAGATATTATTATGCAGAATTAATTAGTATGAAGTTGAATTAATCCTTTTTGAGGTGAATTAAATATGACAGATTCATTAGGAAACTGGAGAAGAACACATTATTCACAAGAACTTGATGATGATATGGACGGTGAATTAGTAACCCTTATGGGCTGGGTTCATGAGATACGTGACCTGGGAGGTATAATATTCGTACTCCTCCGGGACAGGAATGGCATAACCCAGATCACTGCTCCCAGTAAAAAGATTTCACCAGAACTATTAGGAGAAATACGAAAACTGAGGAAAGAATCTGTATTAGCAGTGAGAGGGAAGGTACAGGGATCACCCAAAGCCCCTGGTGGGGTTGAAGTTATTCCTGAGGAAATTAAATTACTCAATAACTCAGAACAACCATTACCTCTGGACCCTACTGAAAAGGTGAAAGCTGAGATTGACACCCGACTGGACTCCCGATTCCTGGATATCAGAAAACATGGAGTAAGTGCCGTTTTTAAAATAAAAAGTACCATGTTACATTCTGTACGTGTTTTCCTTGAAAAAAACGGTTTTATGGAGGTTAACACCCCTAAATTGGTTGGATCTGCCACTGAGGGTGGTACTGAATTATTCCCCATCACCTATTTTGAGAGGGAAGCTTTTCTGGGTCAAAGCCCCCAGCTTTACAAGCAGATGATGATGGCCACTGGCCTGGATAAGGTCTATGAGATAGCACCTATTTTCCGTGCTGAGGAACATGACACCCTCCGTCACTTAAACGAGGTTATCTCCATTGATGTGGAAGTGGCCTTTGCTGACCAGGAAGATGCCATGAACATCCTGGAGAAACTGGTGCACAACGCCATTAAAGAGGTTAAAGAGAACTGCCAGGCAGAACTGGAAGATATTGGTGTTGAGTTAGAGATTCCTGAACTTCCTTTCCCTCGTCTGGAATATGAGGAAGTGATTGACATTGTCAACTCTAAAGGTGTGCCTCTGAGACACGGTGAAGACCTTTCCCGGGCTGCTGAAAAGGCACTTGGAGAACATATGGATGGTTACTACTTCATTACCAACTGGCCCAGTGATATCAAACCATTCTATGTCATGCCCCATGAAGATGAACCAGAAAAAAGTTATGCCTTTGACTTGATGTATAAGGACCTGGAAATCTCTTCAGGAGCAACCAGGGTACACCAGCATGACCTCCTGGTGGAAAGAATTAAAAAACAGGGTTTGAACCCTGATTCATTCCAGCGTTACCTGGCTGCCTTTGAGTATGGAATGCCACCACATGCAGGTTGGGGTCTGGGAGCTGAAAGGTTTACCATGTGCCTCACTGGAATGAAAAACATTCGGGAAACAGTCCTGTTCCCAAGGGATAGGAGAAGGTTAACCCCTTAAATTTAACAACCTTTATTTAACGGTTGTTTAAATATTCTACTTCCTTTTTTCTCTTATTTTTTGCATAATTCCCGATCCAATACCTCTTCATTTTTAGGCTTTGGTTTAATACTATGATAACTATAACTATTATATTTAAATAGGAGTTAATAATGAATATAGTATATACTAATATTATAATGAGGTAGTAGCATGGCTAGACTATTTCTAAAAAAGGGGGATGTGGATAATGGTGGGGAGAAAGATGTTACTGCTTTGCAATTATGTTTGAGGGATTATGGGCATTATCTGGGTCTTGTTGATGGTGTTTTTGGGGATATGACAGAAGAAGCTGTTAATGGATTTCAAACAAACCATAATATTGTTGTTGATGGAATTGTGGGCCCTCAAACTAGGATGATGCTTAATATAGTTGAAATATCCGTTCATGTAGGGTTAGGTTCCCTCGAATAGGGTTTCATGTTAAAAATAAATAAAGATCTATTTTGATAAAAACAGATTTCTATAAATTAATTTCATATAAAAATCTGAAATTTTAACTGCCTTAATCTATCCCCTGTTTTAGTGATATGATACAGTAGGATATGGAATTAGTGGAATGACGTAGAATTATTAGAATAATATGGAATTAGGATGGCTATAGGATCCTGTAAAAGCTATAAAATTTAGTAAAATAATACGGAATTGAAATAGCTATAAAATTCTGTAAAAGCTATAAGATTTAGTAAAATAATATAGAATAAGAATGATGTAGAATTATAGGACATTAGAATATATATGGGATTATGGAAGGGTAGGGAATGATTTTTATACCCAACATTTAACTAATATGTGATTTACTATGAAAATTTATGATATCGCTGTAGTCGGAGGTGGACCCGCAGGTTGTATGGCCGCTATCCGCGCGTCTCAACTGGGGAAAAAGGTAATTCTCATGGAGAGGAATGAAAAAATAGGTCACAAACTACTTTTAACTGCTAATGGTAGATGTAACCTTACCAACACTGCCTCAATTAAAGTTTTTATGGAAAAATTCGGTAAAAGAGGTTCCTTTTACCGGGATGCCTTCAGTAAATTTTCCAACCATGATTTAATGGATTTTTTCAAAACTCATGACCTGGAATTAAAAGAGGAAGAAGAAGGACGTGTATTCCCAATTACAGAAAAAGCCGAATCAGTAGTTGATGTTTTAATAAATGTTTTAGATGAATACCAGGTTCGAATTCTTTATAATTATCGCCTGAAACACCTTCACAAGAGATCTAAGATTTTCAAATTATCTTCAACAGATAATGAAGTAGTTACTGCTCATAAAGTTATCCTGGCCACAGGTGGGGTAACCTATGGTTTTACCGGATCAACTGGTGATGGTTTAACTATTGCAGAATTATTAGGACATCATGTTACAGAGCTTAAACCGGGTGGTGTTCCCTTGCGAACGCGTGAAGCATGGGTTCACAGATTAAAAGGAGTTACCCTGGAAAATGTAGGGCTAAGTATAGGTTATGGTGGTAAAAAACTATCTTTACCACAGGGGAACCTTCTTCTAACCCATTTTGGTGTTTCAGGACCTGTAATTCTTGACATGAGCCATGATATTGTTGGACTTATGGAGAAACATGGGGATTTGAAGCTTTATATTGACTTTAAACCAGGACTCAAAGTTGAAAACCTGGGTGCTCAGTTAATGGATGATTTCAATAAGCATACAAAGAAGAGTGTAAAAAATTATCTGAAAATCCACCTTCCCAACAGTACCATTATTCCTATTTTAAATAACATACCTATTGATCCAGAAAAAAAATTGAATCAGATCACCAAAAAAGAGAGGTTAAAGTTGCAGGAAACATTGAAAGCACTGCCTTTAACCATTAACGGACATCTTCCCTTAAATAAGGCCATGGTTACCTGTGGTGGTGTGTCCAAGAAGGAAATAGATCCCAGGACCATGGAATCAAAACTGGTTAAGGGATTATATTTTGCAGGGGAGATAATTGCAGGTTGCGGTCGTAGAGGTGGCTATAATCTGCAGCAAGCCTTTTCAACTGGCTACGTTGCTGGAGATAGTGATCTGTAAATTAAACTAGTAGATTAATTAATATTAAAAAAATAGATTGAAGGATAAAAAATTAATCCTTTTTACTTAATACCTGGTTATTTCGGTTTTATTTTTTTTATGTACTCTTCCAATGGCCTGGTGGTGAAGTAAAGCACGATTACCACTGCTATGAGCCAGGTTAAGTTGGTGACCACTGTTTTTGCGGAAGCTCCCAGGGGAAGTAGGATCATGCCAAAGGCCATGATAGGCATAAATGCCAGGTAAACTGTTATCAGGGAGACAGTTATGGCTTTGCGGATTTCACCCGTGTTGAAGGGGGATGTGCCGGACATGTAATTCACAATCAGTATTATACCAAAGAAAGTTACCAGGCCCATGGATACAAATATCCAGTGGAGTGGTATGGCAAGAAGACTGATGATGAGGGGGATAACAATCAGATCCAGTACTCCCAGGATGGAAATCATTTTCAGAGCATTTTTCCAGGTTTTCCCATTGGATTGCTTAACCTTACGCAGAAGATTATCCCTCTCTTTAATAGCTTTAATTCGCTCTTTATCCATCCATTCAGATCTTTTCTCAAGTTCCTCATTAATGGACTCTAATTTTTCTATTTTCAGAAGATTAAGTTTGTTGATATCTTTTTCCAGATTTATACGTTCCTGGTGAAGTTCGTCAACCTTTTTTTCTAACTCTTCTCTTTCTTCCTTTGCCATGATAAATCCCCCAATAGGGAAATGAGTTTCAATAGATTTAGACCCTGTTAGAATCTATAGAATATTATAGTTTATTCCATATATTAAATTTTTTAGATGGAAAAATGAGGTTAGACTAGAACCAGCTGACTATGAACAAAATAAAATTACAGAGAGTATGAAAAGGACTAGATAATAAAAGTGTTAATTCAGAGTGACTAAATATTATGAAAGATAATACAATAGAAAAACCCTGGTTTAAATTTGAAGGAATTTCAGGGATGCCAAAGCCGCTACGCTGGCAAGGATATGCTTGTTACGGTATTCAATTAATATCACTTTTTTTACTAATTCTGATTATGAAAAATTATGGTGAATTTTCACCGATTATTATTGCCACCTTCATAGTTATCTCATTAATCCTCCTTATGGTAGTAGCTATGTTTAAAAGTAATTATAATGAAAATTTAATGAAATATAAAAAGATAAAAAGAGATGATGGAGAAAATAAAGGAATATACGTCAAAATATTCATTATATTAGGGTTACTATCAATAGCTCAAGGATTCTACGTTTTTTATAAATATGGAAATATCGGATTTATTCTACTTATTTTGGCAGTAATATTTTTCTATATATCATTTAGAGTGAACCCTAAAAGGAAGATGAAGGTTATTTAATCTGTACTAAATAAATGTAAGGTATAAATTAATTGCACATTATAATAGTGACATGAGTTACAATAGTAGGGCTATTAATGGGTTTTCTGTGTGAGTAATGCTATGAAAATAGTGATGGATTATGATAAAAAAAGAAGATATGGAACATGTGCTTACTAAACATCTTGAAACATTGGTTGATGGAATATTTGCTATATCTATGACTCTACTGGTTAAGGGTTTGGTTGTACCCCAAATAACCGGGCCTTTATCAAATACAGTCGTCCAAAATTCTTATTATAATCTTTTACCCAATCTTTTCGCCCTAGTTTTAAGTTTTTTATTATTAGCGATTTTATGGAATTCACATCATCGTATTTTTAATCACATAGAAGAAATAAACGACACTTTATTGTGGATAAATGTGATATGGCTTTTGTTTATAATTCTTGTTCCATTTTCTGCATCCTCTTTAGGCCAATATGGGAATTATATTCTTCCCAATGTAATTTTTAATATAAACATGTTGGGAATAGGGATATTGCTTTATATAAATACTCATTATGCCCTCAAAATGAATTTTATAAAAGAAGAAACAACTAAATTTAGATACAGAAGATATGCTAATATAGGTTTTATATTCATATCCTTACTGGCATTATTACTCTCCTTTACATTCACTAGTTGGAGTCCCGTAGCATACATACTGATCCTTCCCTTAACGTTAGTAACAAGAAAGTAACTTATTTTTCCTAATAGTTTTATTTAAACTATTTTTTGATTCCAGAATGCATTATGCGAACACCTTTGTTCACAGTGTAGGATGATTTGAGAATAATACTTGTTTAGCCCATTAGATTTTTTTATATGGAAAAAGTATTATTGATGCTTGTTTTACCTGTTGAAATAGTATTTCGCAATCCTTTTTGTCTGTAAATACAATTACTAGGAGCTCCTGATTCTTTGCAGAAAAGACATGTATTCCTTTTGACTTTTTTCATGTGTAAACCACAGAAAATCACATGATCACATTACCTCATATTTTCTTTACTATTTTTCAATCTGTTCCGCAACCATCATCCAGTATATCCACCATTTCAGATTTTAACCCATATAATATTTTAAAATTAACTAATATATAATATTTTTGGTTAAAATTAAATTTGAAGATTTATAAAAATATTATATATAAAACTAAATAATTATATCAGGTAAATACAGAAACTAACAGTAATAATGGTAAAAAATAAATAAACATAAATGCATCCCCCAAGTTGTTTGGTTTTGTAGTTCCAAAGAGGAAGATTATAGTACGAATTCTCATTTTACTTATTATATAGAGATCATCTAAATACCTCCCTTTTTAAGGCATTAAAGGTTAGTTAATCCTTTGTTTAATCTAGTATGGGAAAGTATTTAAATCTAATAAATAAATATTAAATTAGGTAATGGCGCGTGGATTATTATTTGGGGTCTGTTTTTTCCTAAATAAAGTTTGAATAAAGGGGGAGTTTCATTGGATTATTGGGAAGAACAGGAAACCTTATCAAAAGACATTAAATACGAATTTTTTATTGACAACACATCTAAAGATGATTTTGTAGCCACTGTACTATATGATTTTACAGGTGAAATTATTGATTTTAACCAAAAAATTTGTGAAATCACAGGTTACTCAAAAAAAGAACTACTTCAAATGAACATATTTACCATTAAACACGATATTAACCCAAAAATAGAACACATACCAGTAATGTTACAATCTAGTCGTGAAAAAACACTGCGAAATCATTTAGGTTGTTTAACCCATAAAGATGGGAAAAAAATATTTGTAGGTGCGAAAAATTATTTAGTTGAATCTAAAGGCCAAAAAATAAATTTATCATTAATATTTGACATTACTGACTATTTAAAGAAAGAAAAAGAATTAAAAGAAAGTGAAGTTAAATACAAAACTCTTTTTAACTCAAACCCAGCATATTCAGTGTTTTTAAATCCAGATGGTGATATTTTAGAGATGAATAAAGCTGTAAAAAAAGATTTAGGCACTAATCTATCACAAATTAAACAAATGTCAATGGAAGGCTTAGGAATAATCTATCCCCAAAGTCCAAAAACTAAAAAAAAGATGATAAATCAGATAATTAAAAATTCCGAAAAGGAACCCATTTTAGGGAGATTAATTTATCAAAATAATGAAATTCATTACTATTACTGTTATTTACTACCTTTAATAGTAGATCAAAACTTAATCGGATATCAAGGAATAGGTCGTGACATCACTGCACTGAAAAAGATTGAAAATGAACTTAAAGCATCATTACAAGAAAAAGAACTGTTAGTCCGTGAAATCCATCACAGAGTAAAAAACAACATGCAAATCATGTCAAGTTTACTCAACCTGGCAACACACCATGTTAAAGAAGAAGAAACAATCACTATTCTGAAAGAAAGTCAAAACAGGATAAAATCAATGTCAATGATCCATGAAAACCTCTACCAGTCCAAAAACCTAACTCATATCCACATCCACGATTACATTTTACGTTTAGTTAACGATTTATTCTACACTTATAATATCCAAAAAGACCAGATCGACCTGGTAACTGAAATAGATGACATAAAACTAAACCTAGAAACAGCCATACCCTGTGGATTAATCATATGTGAACTAATCACAAACAGTTTAAAATATGCGTTTCCACAAGGACAAAAAGGAAAAGTGGAAATAACCCTTAAAATCATTGAAGACACAATTCATCTAACAATTATCGATAATGGAATAGGATTACCTAATAAAGACTACTTAGACAATGATACTTTAGGTTTTCAAATAGTGCATTCCCTAACAAACCAACTTGACAGCAAACTTGAACTAGACCTCAGCCAAGGAACACAATTCAAAATCAGTTTTAAAGAATTAAAATACAAAAAAAGAACATAAAAAAACAATTCCTTTACATGATCATAGATAAGTTAGGAAAGTATTGAATATTATCAATCTGTGAATGTTAGTACGACGTTTTTTCATGTGCAAACCATAGAAAATCATCATTCTTCCATCATTTCTGGAACGAACCATAACACTTGCACCAAACTATTTTCACCCAGGTCGGGAAAAAACTGCCTCAAAACATTCAGGGCCTCCTTCCTGGACTGTGTGTCAGTGGCTTCGGTGAGATCATAGGTTTCAATCTCACGGATATGATCACTATTGCTTCTAACAAAAATGACTTTAAATTTTTGGGATGGAGTTTTGATTATACATTTATGACCAGCACGGAGCTTTTTAGGGGGAGTACTGATAGTAGGGAAAAAATTATCCTGGAGCTTAGAGTCATCCACAACGAAGTCAACTGCTTTTATTATATCACCTCTGAGAGTTTCGCCGGGTCATGGGGGAATATTTCACAAGTATAATTCTGATTGAATTTCTCATCATGAAATTCCATTTTCCCGGGCTTTCTTTTCCAACCACGATTATTTTATCCACAATCGTCAACCATGGCCACGGTTTATAGTACTTACTAAACTATGCTATTATATGTGAATCTTTTTAGCATTTATAAATATTGGTTCATCATTGTAGTATTACTTTACTTCATCAATATTATATTATCATCAATATTGCTATTTTCACTAATATTCTATTCAATATTAGATTTTGCATTTAACATGCCCTTAAGAAGTAGTTACATTGATAACTTCAAATTTAAGATTTAGTGCACCTCTTTTACTAATAAAACATTTACCTCTATCCACGTGACTACAAAAACCCCGATAATAAAAACCCTGGCAGGGTTGGCAGAACCATTCTCCAAGATAATAGCAAACCTCATAGAAAATATTAGTACCACAGACTAGAATCATCAATAACTCTTCATCTTCAAAATCCACACAAACACCTGCACAGTCAGGATCCGTTGCATAATAGATAGGTTTAAAATTATTTCATACCGATGAAGCATTTCTCAAGTATAGGTTTAATCACAAAAATAGCTCCCTCAGTTGTCATGGCCTTGGATATAGGTCGGATATATCCAATCATGTTGAAAGTGTCACGTTCAAAGTCCAAACCTTTTTTATTGCAGTACTCCTGTAACATGGTCACGTCATATTTTTTTCAAATCCAATCGAACACCTTTCTCAGATACTTAGTTATGCACTTCCAGTTCATGGCCTAGTAAAAAATCTACACAGTCAAAGATCTGTTTTTCAAGGATTTTTTTCTGTAAAGCCATCAATTGAAGAGGTTTATATTTAGCTATCAAATTTTACTCCATGTTAGTGATCTGATCTGCTTTTAAAATGATATTCGGGGCTCACTCCAGGTTACAAGCCATCTTCAAAGCATCTCATGAGAAAGAGGAAAAAGTGGAAGAAAAAACTAAAAGTAAGATAATCACTACCAATGAGGAATTGAAAGGATTTTATGTTGTTAAAGGGATCTTATGTGAAATAATCGATAGTGATCGAATTACACTGAAAGACAACATCAGTTACTGTGTTATTCTCCTAGATAATAATGGTTGAAAAACTATATGTCATCTGCACTTCAATACTGCACAAAAATATCTTGGAGTCCTTGATGAGAATGAAAACTAAGAAAAAATCCCTAGTGAACAAGTTAAAGATATCTACAACTATTCCAACAGCTCAAAGTAAGGGTTGAAAATATAGATAAACTTAAACATCTTTAATTATTTGTTTCTAATTATTTTTGTATAATTCTCCATTATGCTAGCATGTCGAGCTTACGATAAGTAATCATGTGTATATACCTCATATTGCTGTAATGATACCAAAAAAAATTAAACTCGATTTTATATAACCTAAACAGCCTAACCTAAATAATTAAAATTACTTAAGGTTGAGGTCTATGGCAGATGATCAAAAATTACAAAAAATCTATCAAACATTATCTTTAAATTACCATACAATAAAATTATTGGAAGATTTACATGATCAATGTTGTATACGATATCAAAGTTTACAGACAGGCCCTAAGAGAGATTATCCAAAAGGATGATGTTGTAGTGGAGCTCGGTTGCCATGTCGGTAACTCCACCCGTATAATAGCCCAGTTAGCACCTGAAGGTAAAATAATTGCATTGGATAAAGGTTCCCAGTCTAAAGAAAAATTATATGAACTTATAAAAGAATCTGACACTTCTATCGAGTTTATCCAGAGTGATGTGCGTCTTCATGAGACACTGGAAGAAGTTACTCGAAAGGTTAATGAATTGGGTGGTTGTGATGTTTTATCAGTTGATCTGGGTGGGGGGTACCATCCTGACACCACCTTTAAAGTATTCTTCATTTGGTCATCAACTTTAAAACCTCGTGAAACAATAATTAGAAATAGAGGACTTTTAGATTTCCTACACTCATCAACAAGTTCTGAAATAATCAGATCCGAAAATGGGTGGCTGGAGTCCTGTGGAGATGACGGCATCCCTACAAGATTAAAAGAACTAAAACTCTGGTCTCCTAAACTATAAACAGGAGGGTGTTCATGATTGGAAAAAAAATCAGGATCGAAAGGATAATCAACCGTAAAACCGGGAGATGTGTTATCGTACCCATGGACCATGGTGTTTCCATTGGGCCTGTGGATGGAATAATAAAAATGGCAGAGACCATTGATGAAGTAGCCAGTGGCGGTGCCAATGCAGTAATAATGCATAAGGGAATGGTTGGCACAGGACACCGAGGTTACGGAAGGGATATAGGACTTATAATTCACTTATCTGCCAGCACTGCCTTGAGCCCAGATCCAGATCACAAAGTGCTGGTAACATCTGTAGAGAAATCCATACAGTTGGGAGCAGACGCAGTATCCGTGCACGTAAATGTGGGTTCAGAGATGGAACCCGAAATGTTAATGCACCTAGGAAGCATCTCCGAGATCTGTGATGATTGGGGAATGCCCCTCATTGCCATGATG
>Ga0334901_1003813_pt1 | contig 10878 bp, 9 predicted proteins | sample GraSluR3_MG_3_FD_207216 | JGI IMG/M metagenome (GOLD analysis project Ga0334901, IMG submission 207216) | Sludge microbial communities from methane-producing bioreactor in Wageningen University, Netherlands - Granular Sludge_15_08-R3 | ecosystem: Engineered > Bioreactor > Anaerobic > Unclassified...
GGTTTCTCCTTTGTGGAGATCCTCTCACCCTGTCCGACCAATTGGCGGATGAGTCCAGTAGATGCGCGAACCTGGATAGCGAGTGAGATGGTGAAATACTACCCACTCGGGGTGTTTCGAGATCGGATAAAAGAGGTCGAGAGCGAGCATGGCGACACCAAGGAGACTCCATGGTTGGCCGATGCCGAGTTGATTGATCTCCTTTCGGGGAGCGTCTCGGTGCCGGAGGTCTCTCGTGAACCGCTCGTCGAACCGCAACGGATACGGATTGCCGGGTTCGGTGGACAGGGCGTGCTTTCAGCTGGTGAGCTGATCGCAACCTGTGGTATGTCCGAACAGCTGGAGGTCTCGTGGCTCCCCTCCTATGGACCTGAGATGCGTGGCGGTAGCGCGAATGTCAGTGTGATTCTCGATAACGATGAGATCGGTTCACCGGTAATCGACCATCCAAACGTTCTGATAGCGATGAATGACCCTTCGCTCGACCTGTTCGAGAGTCAAGTCTCTCCGGGTGGAATGATCATGGTGAATTCCTCCATTGTCGATAGAGCAGTTGAACGGACCGACGTCACGGCAGTGTACGTCCCTGCAACTCGGTTGGCGAGAGATGCTGGATTACAGTCAGCGGCAAATGTCGTCATGGTCAGTGCCTATGCGTTGCTGTCGGGCGTATTTCCTGTTACGGTGATCGAGCAATGCATTCCGATTGTCCTGAGAAAGCCCGAGTTTCTTGAGCAGAACCTTCACCTGGTGAAGCGTACTCAAGCGTATCTTGCAGAGCAGCTGTAGGGGGAGAGCATGAAGCGGAAGCAGCAGGCGGTACTGGCTATCAATCCCGGATCGACCACTACGAAACTGGCACTCTATGTCGACCGCGAACAAGTGGCTTCGGTCTGCCACGAGCATACTGTCGAGCAGCTCTCTGTATTCAAAACAGTGATCGATCAGTTCATGTTTCGCCGGGATCTCGTTATCGCTTTTCTCGATGACAAGGGTGTTCAGCCCGGTACTATGGATATTGCCATGGGAAGGGGCGGTCTTCTCCATCCATTGCCAGGAGGTGTGTATCGGGTCGGACCGGCCATGCTCAGGGATTTACAGCATGGCCGTTATGGAGAGCATGCATGCAATCTGGGAGCCCTATTGGCAGATGCCGTGGCGAAACGGTATGGGTGTGATGCTTTGATCGCCGATCCCGTGGTGGTCGATGAGATGATCGATGAGGCTCGCATCTCGGGGATACCAGAGATACCGAGGAAGAGTATCTTTCACGCATTGAACCAGAAGTTCGTTGCACGGAAGGCTGCAAACCAGCTAGGGCTCTCCTACGATCGGGCTCGACTGATCGTAGCCCATCTGGGTGGTGGCATTTCAGTAGGTTCGCACCAAGATGGACGGGTGATCGATGTGAACAACGCTCTCGATGGTGAGGGGCCTTTGACTCCTGAACGATCAGGAGGTGTTCCCGCGGGAGATCTCGTTAGACTCGTCCTTTCAGGTGGGTTCACTCATCAGGAGCTGAGAAAGAAGATCACCGGATCGGGAGGCTTGTTCGCCTACACTGGAACCAGAGACCTGAAACAACTGGCAAAGAGAGCCGAAGAGCATGATGCGAAGGCGGAATTCTGGATTCGAACGCTGGTCTATCAGGTGTGCAAGGAAATTGCATCTCATTTTGCTGTACTCCAAGGACGGGTAGATGCCGTTGTGCTCACCGGAGGAATTGCGCATAATACGACTATCATGAAGATGATAGAGGATCGGATCGGCACTCTGGCTCCGATTTTGATCTTTCCGGGAGAGGGGGAAATGCAATCCCTTGCCGAGAATGCTTTTGCCGTTCTCGATCAGAATAGGGAGGTTATGGACTATGAAGGAAATTCGTAAGTCTGTGGCTCTGGTTGGTTCATCGCATGCCGAAAGTCTGCGAACCATAGAGCGGTGCCAGCTCACTTCGTGTGCCTCATTCGTTCTGTATGGCGACGAGGAGGCTACTCGCAAGATCGCTGAGGAATCGGGAATCGATCTCTCCGGTCTACGGATAGTCGCGACCTCTGACCCGCAGGATTCGTGTACCAAGGCTGTACAGGCGGCTGCTGAAGGGGCTGTGCAGGTACTCATGAAGGGTTCGGTCCATACAGCCGACTTTCTGCGTGCTATTCTCACCAAGGAGTATGGATTGCTTCCCGAAGACTCTCTGCTCAGCCATGTAGCACGGTTGGAAGTGCCCTGGTATCACAAGCCGTTGTTGCTTACCGATGCCGCGGTCTCGATCCTTCCCGATTTGGACACCAAGGTGCAGATCATTGCCAATGCAGTGTCGGTCGCTCACAAATTGGGTATAGAGACTCCTCGGGTTGCCCTTGTCTGCCCAGTCGAAACGGTGAATCCCAGGATCGTCTCGACTACCGATGCGTCACAACTCGTATTTCTCCAAAAGAACACTACAGTCTTCTCTCAAGCCTTCATCGAGGGACCATTCGGACTCGATGTCGCCCTCTCGTCACAGGCCGCGAAGACCAAAGGGATCGGAGGGAGTGTTCCAGGTCATGCCGACATCCTCTTGTTCGGAAATCTCGATGCAGCGAATGCAACCTACAAAGCATTCCTTTCTGCCCCGGGTGTGCTCTCCGCTGGAATTGTGGTTGGTGCCAAACTGCCTATTGTCCTCACCAGTCGTTCCGAGTCCATGGACACGCGGGAGGCATCCATTCAGCTGGCACTCTCCATCTCAGATTAGTACAGAGTCACTGAAACCTGTACAGAATGGTGTGGTAGCATCACCTCCTGCATGATACACTGATGTACACTTGTTGGTGATATATGGGTCAAGATAGAGATAGAGATAGAGAGCGAAAACGACTGAAATTACTCGAAGAGATCATCGATCTTACTCCAGCACTCATCTGTGTTGTGGATCTTACCGGTGTGTTTGTCATGGTGAACGATGCGTGGCATACGATGCTCGGGTACACAAAAGAGGAGCTGCTGCACTCATCCCTGATCGACTTCCTCCATCCCGACGATCGGGAGCCTACCACCCAGATCATCCACCGGTTACGCAGTGGTGAGAAGGTTCTCCATTATGTGAACCGGTATCAAGCAGAAGGGGGTAAGTACCTGACCCTCGATTGGCGAGCTCATATCAGTGACGGACTGATCTATGGAACAGCCCGGGATATCTCTCAGGAGATGGCGGATCTGCAACAGAAACAACGTGAACTCGATATCATGAATCTCCTGTTCGAACAGACGCTCACAGGCATGTTCTCAATACTGCTTACTACACCCATCGACTGGCAGCAAGTAGTGGAAGATGATCGTTTGCTCGATGAGATGCTACAGGAGTCACGGACTGAACGGGCAAACAGCGCTCTTCTGGAGCAGTTCCGTGTATCCGAAAGCCAGATAGTCGGTATGCGGGCATCGGAGCTGTTCCAGCTTGAGTCTTCACGAACTCACACGATGTTCAAAAATCTCTTAGTGCAGAAAAAGATCTCAGCCGAAGTGAATATGCAGCGATTCGATGGTAGTGATGCCTGGTTTCAGGGGGAGTACCACTGTCTTACTAACGAGCAAGGAGAGATTGTAGGCTTTTTTGGCATGCAAATCGATGTGACTGAGAGAAGAGAGAGTGCATTGGCGTTACGGCAGAGTGAACACCGGTATCGGCTCATCACCGAACATGCATCCGATGTCATATGGGTATACGACTTCGAGCAAAAGCAATTCACCTACATGAGCCCCTCGGTCGAGCGATTCATTGGTTATACCCCAGAAGAGGTCATTGGAAAAGCGTTTGAGTTTTCCATTCACCCCGATCATGTACTGAATACGCGGAAGACACTGACTCGCATGTTGAAGGATTTCAAGCGGGCTTCGAACAACTCCAAGCAGTGGACATTCGAGGTGCGGCATATACGGAAAGATGGTTCATCCCTTTGGGTAGATGCATCGGTGAACTTCCGGCTTCGTTCCCGTGGAGGGGTGGAGGCCATAGGGGTCAGTAGAGATATCTCCATGAGGAAGGCTTACGAAGATAAAATACTCCATCTCAGTTTCCGGGATCAGTTGACCGGTCTCTACAATCGCCGCTATTTCGAACAGCAGCTGGAGGCGTTGGCATGGAATTCAAAGGCCTTTCCCGTTTCGATTCTCGTGTGCGATGTCAATGGTCTCAAGCTCACCAACGATGTATTCGGTCACCAGATCGGTGACAGGCTACTCACTTCGTGTGCAGATATCCTGCTGGCTCACAAGCAGGAGGGCGATGTGGTTGCACGGGTGGGAGGAGACGAGTACATCGTACTCATGTACCATACCACAGAGGATGAGGCAAGAGACCGGGTCGTTGAAATCCGACAGAGCATTGCCGAGAAGCGGATCGGAGAGACTCGTCTGTCCGTATCATTTGGGTGTGCAACAGCCTATGAAATGGTTGAGTCGTTCGAGCCGATTTTCAAGCAGGCAGAGGATGCTATGTATCGGCAGAAACTCATGGAGAGTTCGAGCTACAAGCATAATCTCATCAAGATCCTCATTAGAGGGCTCTATGAGAAAGGGGAGTACGAGCGGTGTCATAGCGAGCGTGTCGCAGAGTTGTGTTACCGGATGGGCAAGCTGTTCGGGTTCTCAGATGCGCATCTGAACGAGTTGAAGCTCGCAGGCATGTTTCATGATATCGGCAAGGTCGGTATCTCATCCACTTTGTTGAACCAGAAACGGCCATTGAATGCTGACGAGTGGACCCAGGTCCATCGACACCCTGAGCTCGGATATCACATACTGAGATCGGTTCAGAGCTTCGAACGGTTAGCTGACTGGGTGTTGGCGCACCACGAACAACCGAACGGAAAAGGGTATCCGCGTGGACTGAAAAACGATACCATACCTATCGAGTCGCGCATAATAGCTGTAGCGAATGCCTACGATGCCATGACCAGTGAGTACGGATATAGGCAGCCCATAACCGTAGAGGAAGCGAAAGCGGAATTGCAGACTCATGCGGGAACCCAGTTCGATCCGCAGGTAGTACAGAAGTTCCTGAGTATACCGCTGACCGATCTCAACTGCGATCCGGAGGATCCAAAGGAGGCGATGTATGAACAGCTACGCCCCTCATGATCTCTATGAGAATCTGCTCAAGTCGATAGCAGATCCCTTCTTTGTGATTGCCGAGGATGGCACCTATCTTGATGCATTCGGAGGGTCCGAGCGTAAACTCTACGACGACGCCGCGTCGCTGAAGGGGAGAAACATTCATGACTTCATGGAAGCGGAATTTGCCCAGTTCTTCATGGAACAGGTATGCAGAGCGCTCACATTGGGGTCGATTCATTGTTTTGAGTATCAACTCCAGACGGATTCAGTGGAGGGGATCCCCAAAAACGGGCCTGGGGGAAAACAGTGGTTCGAAGCGCGTCTCTATCCACTCGAGAACCTCTACGAGGGCAAACGAGCGGTGACAGCCCTCATACTCAATATCTCGGAACGGAAGTGCCTGCAGCAACGACTCAGAGAACTCTCATACCAGGACTCCTTGACCAAAGTGTTCAATAGACGGTATTTCTTCGAACGATTGAGCGAACAATTGGAACTTTACACGCAAGATCGGATATCTCTGGCCATCATGGTGCTGGACATAGATCAGTTCAAGGATATAAATGATACCTACGGACATTTTTCAGGTGATCACATCTTGAAACAGGTGGTGCAAGTCCTTGAGCAGTTCATAACACCCGATATTACACTGGCTCGGTTCGGAGGTGATGAGTTCATATTCTCTGTCGAGCGGCTCCCTTTCGATGAGGTCATGCGCAGTGCCGAATGTGTGAGAGCTGCCATCGAGCGGGAAAAGTTCGTGTTCGCAGAGCACACGATTCCTGTTACGGTGAGTATCGGCGTATCACAAGTCACGCAATTCGATACAGATACTGCGAGTATCGTAAGCAGAGCCGATAAGGCGCTCTACCTTGCAAAGACGCAGGGAAGAAACCGTGTGGTAAGGATGTAGGCAAGTCATGGTAATCGATGTAGTCTACAATATTTCACTTTTGCTCACGGTGGGTGTGATCTTCGCAGTATACCCTATGAAGCGGATGCGTCTCGATCGGGTGCATCGGGTCCTGGTTGGATTCATCATCGCTGCAGTGGGGTTGCTTATCATGTCTCGTCCTGCCGTGTTTGCCGAGGGGATCGTCTTTGATGGAAGATCGATTCTCCTTGGTACGGTCGGCATGTTCTTCGGAGCCATACCTGTTTCGATCGCAGCAGTCTTTATGATCCCCTATCGAATCATGATGGGTGGTGATGGAGCGATCACCGGCGTTCTGGTTACTCTCTCTGCAAGCGCCATTGGGTCATACTGGCACTACCGTCGATTCAACACCTTCATAAAGCGAGGTCGCATCTCCCACCTCGAACTCTATCTGGTTGGTCTCATAGTTCATGTCGTCATGATACTCAGCATGTTATTCTTTCCACGGGAGTTGTGGCGTTCTACCTTCCTGTACATGACCATTCCAGTTCTCGGTATCTATCCGCTCGGATTCTATCTCTTCTCCATGTTGCTCTATCGGCAACTGCATAGAGTCGTTATCACCGAGCAACTACAGCAGAGTGAACGGCGGTTCAAGTTGATGTTCGAACAGGCACCGATTGGGATCACCGTGACCGATTCTGTATCCGGCAAGGCTCTTGAGGTGAACAGGGCTTTCCTGGATATCATTCGTATGACCCGGGATGAGTTTGCCCAAGTCACCTGGATCGATATAACGCATCCTGACGATCTTGAAGACGATAAGATGATGATGAAGAGCCTGATTGCGAATGAGATCGATTCCTACCACATGGATAAACGGTATCGTCGACCCGATGGATCGTATGTGTGGGCTCATATGGCGATCACCGCTATCAACTCGGAGACATCTGATGAGCCGTTGCATTTGTGCATGGTCATGGATATCACGGCGCGTAAGGAGATGGAATCGGCTATCCTCTGGGCGAATCGACACGATGTTCTCACCGGAATTGAAAATCGACAGTCGTTCGAGGAGCAGATTGAAGTTTGCGACAAGGCTCGAAGGTATCCGTTGAGTGTGCTGATAGGGGATTTGAACGGTTTGAAGGTCGTGAACGATGCATTCGGAAGAGAGACAGGCGACGACCTGCTCATTGCAACGGCGAAGGTTTTGCAGCGGCATACAGAGCATCTAGGAGTCTGTGCTCGTATCGGTGGCGATGAATTTGGAATCATGCTCCCCGAGACAGAAGAGGATGCTGCGTGGCGCGTTGCAGAACAGTTGCAGGCTGCAATCGGTGAGTTGAGCGTTCGGGGAGTCCGGATGACTATGTCCTTCGGTGTTGCCACCAAACGTTCTCAGGGCGAGAGTCTGAACGAGATTTCGAAGCAAGCGGAGAATATGTTGAGCCGAAGTAAGCTCACCGAAAGTCCCAGCGCGCATAGCAGGGCGGTCCACACGATCATAAACACCCTTCATGAGAAGAATCGGAGAGAGGAGTTGCATTCCCGTAGAGTAAGTGTACTGAGTGTGCGCCTTGCCGAGGCAGCCAAGATGGGAGCGAAAGAGATCACCGAGATGCGCACCGCAGGACTGCTGCATGATATCGGGAAGATCGCAATCGACGAGGCAATCTTGAACAAAGTCGGAAAGCTTACCGCGCAAGAGTGGGAAGAGGTCAAACGACACCCCGAAACAGGGTGGCACATCCTCGGTTCAGTCGGTGAATTGGGTGAACTTGCTACCTACGTACTATCACATCACGAGAGGATGGATGGAAAGGGGTACCCACGTGGACTGAAGGGAGATGCTATTCCGATCCCTGCACGAATCATAGCCATAGCAGATGCATACGATGCGATGACAGCTGAGAGAACCTACCGCAAGACTATTTCCAATCGTGCAGCGGCAAGTGAGTTGAAACGGTGTGCAGGAACCCAATTCGATGCGGACCTTGCTCGACTGTTCGTCGAGCAGGTCCTCGATATGGAGTGGGATGCTTTGGATTAGCCTCCCGGTTCAAGTCGCTGGTGCAACTTCGAGAATAGCAATAAGGTCCTCCGGTTCTAGGCGGTAGCTTGATCCTTTTCCCTCATAGAAGCCGTGGTCTCTCACGAAATGGATGTGCAGATCGGTATAAACCACTTCCCGTCCGAGCCGCTTGTTTACAACCGTGGTGTTCACTTTCTCATACATACCGGGTCCACCGAATGGTGAAGGGAGTTTTCCTCGAACCGAGTCCACGCGTACATCGAAATGATCATCGACTCCCATGAATTCTCCCAGCCCATCCAAACCAATGTCACGGAAGTATTGCATCCGTTCGGCAATCTGCTGGTGTGTGACCTCGGCACGACGGACGGTTGCGTCATCGGCATTGAGAATATCGATCAGCTTCCTGTTGTCAGTTCCCAGAAACCCTTCAAGGGTGATCACTCCGGGGGCCATTTGCCGTTGTATTGCATCGTAACCTGGTGTTTGTTTCATTATGCAACTCCTTTTTCCTATCAGGCGAACTTGTCGAAGTAGATTCGTTCTTCCGGCATGCCAAGCTCTTTGAGCACTTTCACACAGGCATCTATCATGCCCGGACTTCCACAGAGATAGGCCTCTGCTTCAGATGCGTTCTCAGCCATCCGTTTGACGACATCGGTTATGAGTCCCGTCTCACCTGTCCAGTTGTCCTCGGGTTGCGGTTCGCTGAGCGCCGGGATGAACTTGAAGTCCTTCATTCGCTCTTCGAGTTCTTTCATTTCGTCTAACAGGAATAGATCCTTACCAGTTCGTGCTCCAAAAAAGTATCTTGCCGTCCTTGGACTCTCGTGTTCGGCCATGTCGAGCAATATTGACTTCAACGGAGCCATTCCCGATCCTCCTGCAATGCAAATGATGTCCCGATCGGTGTCTCGCAGAAAGAACTCTCCGTAGGGGCCATTCACCATGACCGTATCGCCCTCTTTCAGATGTTTATGGACATACGTCGTGCAGATACCGTTCGGAACGAGTCGTATCTCGAGTTCTATATGGTTGGTATCGCTCGGTACCGAGGCCATGGAGTAGGCTCGGTAGACCGGTTCATCGGTGAGCTCATACTCAGGGACCTGGAACTGAATGAACTGACCGGCCTTCATTTCGATTTCGGGAGGATCTTCCAATTTGAGGCGCACCTCTTTGATATCGTGCGTAAGGTCTCGAATGCTCTCCACTGTGGTGGTGAACTGACGGACGGAGAAGAGTTCCTCGGGAATCTTGATTGCAACGTCGTTTTTGACCTTGAATTGACAGGAGAGTCGGATATTGTCGCTTCTCTCCTCCTCCGAGATCCAGGGGAGCTCTGTTGGCAGATAGTTTCCTCCACCTTCTAACACCTGCACCTTGCACAGCCCACAGGATCCTCTTCCACCACAGGCACTGGGAATGAAGACTCCCTCGTTGTTCAATGCCTTGAGCAGCGGCTGGCCCCCGAGTACCTCGAGTTCCTTCTTGTCGTTGATGGTAATCTTCACCACACCGTAGTTTCCTACGGTTGCATCGGCGATCACCATGAGCAGGGCGAGCACGACGGCAATCAGGGTAATGATCAGTACGCTTATGAATAGTGTTGCTATCATGTTTCCCTCCTAGGAGATGTTAATCATGCCGGTGAATCCCATAAAGGCCATGGCCATGAAGCCGGCGATAACGAGCGCTATACCCGCACCTTCAAGTCCGGGAGGAATCTTTGCTGTTCGCAACCGCTGTCTGATTCCTGCCATGGCAAGAATCGCGAGCAACCAGCCGAGTCCGCTTCCGAGACCGAAGAAGAAGCTGGTGATAAAGGAGTACTCCCGAATCACCATGAATAGCGAAACACCGAGGATGGCACAGTTTACGGTTATGAGCGGCAGGAATATACCGAGTGCGAAGTAGAGGCCTTCGCTGTACCGTTCGATTACCATCTCAATGAGTTGCACGAAGGCAGCAATCACTATGATGAATACGATAAATCGGAGGTATTCAAGCTGGAATGGGACCAGAAGAAAGTGGTAGACCACCCAGTTGATTGCGGTAGTGACAGCGAGCACGAATGTCACGGCTATGCCGAGGCCTGCGGAAGTCTCCAGTTCTTTCGAAACGGAGAGGAAGGAGCACATGCCGAGATAGTTCGTCAGTAGAATGTTGTTGGTGAAGATCGCTGCAAAGAACACAGCTAATGGGAATAGAAACTCACTCATTGCTTCCCTCCTTGAAGAATGCTTCTCGGGCAATCCACATGAAAATGGCAAGCATGAAGAATCCGCCAGGAGGCATGACCATGATTGCCCAACCGGTCCACCAAGAACCGAGGATCTGGAATCCGAACAGTGTTCCCGTACCCAGCAGTTCGCGGAAGAATGCAATGACCAGCAGTACATAGGCGTAACCGATACCGCTTGCAAAACCGTCGATCAGTGAAAGGCTAGGTTTGTTCTGCATGGCAAATGCCTCGATACGTCCCATGACGATGCAGTTTGTGATTATGAGACCGACATAGGGTCCCAGTTGCCTCCACATATCAGGATAGAAGGCTTTTAGGACGATATCCACGATGATTACATAGGTTGCTATCACCATGGTCTCGACCATCATACGAATTCTCGATGGAATTGCTTTTCTCAGTAGCGAGATCGTCCAGCTGGAGAGTGCCAAGGTGAAAATGACGCCGAGGCTCATGACCACTGTGTTGTCCAGCTTGTTCGTAACCGCCAGTGTTGAACAGATTCCGAGAATCTGCGCAAATACTGGATTATCTTTCCCCAACGGGGCCAAAAATGTTTTCTTAACCATTCCCGGTGCCATATTACTGCCCCCTTGCTATCGAGTCGCTCTCGGCGACGGC
>Ga0334901_1003821_pt1 | contig 10864 bp, 10 predicted proteins | sample GraSluR3_MG_3_FD_207216 | JGI IMG/M metagenome (GOLD analysis project Ga0334901, IMG submission 207216) | Sludge microbial communities from methane-producing bioreactor in Wageningen University, Netherlands - Granular Sludge_15_08-R3 | ecosystem: Engineered > Bioreactor > Anaerobic >...
TCTATCAACTTCGCCCAGAACTTAGCTATATTCTGTGAACCATGAACAAGAAGAGCCGTGTGCGTAAATAGCGCACGCACGGTTCTGTGAGGGGGACAGAGGATGTGAATCACTGCCCTACTCGACAAGATTTAGAGGAATTTAGTGTAAGTGGTCCGGTAAAACGCCGCGTCCTGCGGCTCACCGGACACTAGGCCATCCATGGCCGTCGCAACTAAGACTTTGCCTTTGTCAGAGGCTTGGTGAAGCCAAGTTTTCTAATGTTTCTGTTCAATGGAAAATCTTCATATAGAGATTGATTGGGTGATAATCATGAAGAAGGCAAGAATCATTTATAATCCTACCTCAGGTCGAGAGCTGGCGAAAAAGAACATTGCCTATATCCTTGACCGGCTTGAAGATGCGGGATATGAAGCGTCTGCCTACGCGACCAAACGGGAGGAAGATGCAACCAAGGCTGCACGTAAAGCGGTCAAACGAAAATTCGATCTCGTTGTCGCGGCTGGCGGCGACGGCACCATTAATGAAGTGATCAGCGGACTTGCGGAAAAGGAATACCGTCCAAAGCTGGGAATCCTGCCCTTGGGAACAACCAACGATTTTGCACGTGCCATTGGTATTCCGCGCGATATCGTCAAAGCCTGCGATGTGCTGTGCAATGGCCATGAAATGCCGATTGATATCGGGAAAGTCAACGATCGCTATTTTGTGAACATCGCTGGCGGCGGCAGGTTGACAGAATTGACCTATGACGTACCAAGCAAACTGAAAACAATGATTGGTCAATTAGCCTATTTTATTAAAGGAATTGAGATGCTTCCATCAATCCGACCGATAAAAGTGAAAATTGATTATGACGATCGGACCTTTGAAGGAGATATCATGCTCTTCCTTGTCTCCAACAGCAATTCAGTCGGCGGATTTGAAAAATTAGCGCCTGATGCCAAGCTGAATGACGGACTCTTTGATCTGATTATTTTGAAGTCAGCGAATCTCGCGGAATTTATTCGCCTTGCATCCATGGCGATCCGCGGTGAGCACATGAAAGATCCGAAAGTTATTTACGCACAGGCAAGCCGAATTAAAATCGAATCAGAAGAAAAGATGCAGCTCAATATCGACGGCGAATACGGCGGCGATCTTCCCGGCGAGATCGTCAATCTTTATCACCATCTCCATTTGATGGTGCCGAAAGAAACTGAGGATGCGCACCTCCTCGAAACTGAGCAGGAAGGTACCAAACAACTTCAATCGTAAAGTGACGACGATAGATAAATGTGCCATGAACTTTTTGAGGTTCATGGCACTTTTCATATGAGAGTGAGAAGCACTTGTTTTACCATGTGTTTACCGCTATCTTATATAGAGATGCAACAACAGAACTACGAATCGACTGATTTATCCGCGAAACCGACCGATATTTTTTCCAATGAGATCGATAAATCCTGCGTCATTCATCTCAAGAGGATGCAGGCTAACCATATGACCATACTAGGAGTTTGAAAATGTCCGAATCCAACGTACCAGTAGCGAAAAATCAACAACTTGAGGTAACCTTCACCGACCTAACCCAAGATGGGTCCGGTGTTGCCAAGGTTGACGGTTATACTTTGTTCATTCCCGGCGGATTGCCGGGCGAAAAAGCAAAGATTCAAGTGATCAAAACGAAAAAAGGCTACGGTTATGGCCGCTTGCTCGAACTGACCGAGATCAGTGACCGTCGTGCCGAACCGCCGTGTCCATACTATGACCAGTGCGGCGGCTGTGCGATTCAACATATTAGCGCGGAGGGTCAGCTCACTTATAAGCGTGAGATCGTTCAGAACGCACTGGAGCGAATTGGCGGCTTGAGCGACATCGCCGTCGAACCAACGCTAGGCATGGATGAGCCATGGAGCTACCGCAACAAGATCCAAGTTCCGGTTGCCCAGCAAAATGGAAAATTTGCCTTTGGTTTTTACAAGAAACGCAGCCACGATATCGTCACCATGGACCATTGCATGATCACCGATCCGCTTATCGATGAAATTGTGCAAACCGCCCGGCAAGTCGCTGAAGAAAACGGACTCACACCGTATGATGAAGTGAAAAATCGCGGTGTGCTCCGCCACGTCATGGCTCGCGTTGGTAAGAAAACCGACGAAGTCATGGTTGTCTTTGTCACGCGCACCGATGAGCTGCCGTTTCGCAAACTATTGATCAAGGCTCTGACCGAGCGTTATCCGCAAATAAAGTCAATTGCGCAGAACATCAATTCAAGGCGTACCAACGCGATTTTTGGTGACACAACCAAGACACTCTGGGGCCGCGACGTCATCTATGACCAAATCGGCGATGTTACCTTCGCCATTTCGGCGCGATCATTTTTCCAAGTCAACCCGATCCAGACCGAAGTGCTCTACGGCAAAGCATTGGAATATGCTGAACTGACCGGAAAAGAAACGGTGATTGATGCCTACTGTGGTATTGGCACAATTTCACTTTTCCTCGCCAAACAAGCGAAACACGTCTTCGGCGTTGAAATTGTTCCTGAAGCTATCGAAGATGCAAAAAAGAACGCAGAGCTTAATAAGATCACCAACGCCACATTCGAAGTTGGTAAATCGGAAGATGTGATTCCTGCATGGCGCGATCAAGGTATTGAGCCGGATGTTATTGTTGTTGATCCGCCACGCAAAGGCTGCGATGCGTCACTAATCGACACCATGATCGCCATGCAGCCGGAGCGGATCGTCTACGTTTCATGCAACCCTGCGACACTCGCGCGTGATCTTAAGCTGCTCACTGCAGGCGAGTATAAGGTTAAAAAAGTGCAGCCAGTTGAGATGTTCCCGCAGACGATGCACGTGGAGACAGTTGTGGGACTACAACGAATGGATATGTAGAAATCCTTGATTTCAAGCACTTTTTCAAGCATTTCGTCTTCACGGATGAGGGCGATAATATGCGGAATAAAATGATAAAAAACCATATCAAGGTTTCGGCGGTTGTTCCTCTGGAGTGTGGAGAATACAAGAGAATAGAATTTATGAAGAAAAGTACTGATTGAAAACGATTTCGTCTTCATGTTCAGAAGTGAGCTTCTATTTGAGGAAGTCCCAGGCGACATCCTCGAGCTGGTCGCCATGCCTGTCCGTTTCAAAAATATCAAACATATAAAAATCGAGATTTCTCATCAAAAAATCATGCGTATGTAAAGAAAAAAGTTTATTTACGTCGGATATATATGATATAATATTATCCGATGCAAACTCTATATGGCAGGAGTAGGTGAAAATGGCGATTAGCTATAAAAAATTATGGAAACTTTTAATTGACAAAGATATGAAAAAAAAGGATCTGCAGAAAGCCGCCGGAATCAGTTCCGCATCGATTACAAAACTCGCAAAAAACGAGAATGTTAACACAGAAATATTACAAAAAATTTGCATGGCTTTGGATTGCGATATAGCGGATATTATGGAGATGATAACTGATTGATATGGAAGATTTAGTAGGGAACACTCTATCCCAAGACTGAAAAAAGGCGTAAGGGGTCTGAATGTTAAACTTGCAACGCTGGTTTATGAGCGACTTGAAAAGTTTTGTAGTAGTAGGTCAGGAGTATCGAAAACTGTTGCTACCGAGAAAATCTTCTCGCAGTTTTTTGATACATATTTTGACATGCTAGAGTCCAAACGGAAAATCTTTCAGGATTCCAAGGAAGACTGATAGAAGGGATAATCAGATTTATGGGTGAATTTATTCGCGGAGAATGTTTGGAAGAAATGAAAAAGATGCCGGATGAAAGCATTGATTTCATCTTTACATCTCCGCCGTATGCAGATCAGATAAAAGATTACGGTGCGACAGGGGCAAAAATTAAACCAGAACAGTTTGATAACTGGTTCATTCCACGCGCTAAGGAAATGCTTCGTATCCTGAAGCCGATAGGCGGCTTCGTCTTGAATATAAATGATAAGCTTGACGGCAAGTTCCAGAGTACATTTGTGTTTAAGCTGGTTGTGCTGCTGGTGGAACAGGTGGGTTTTCATCTGGTCAGGGATTATATCTGGTATAATCCTGCTACCCCGCCGAACGTATTTTCCAGGGGTACGATGGGGAGGACAAAAAAGTCACATGAGTACTGCCTTTGGTTCAGTAAGTCAGATACGTGGACATTTAATATGGATGCGATCCGTAAGCCATACAGTGATCGTATGATGGATTTATTCCGAGCAGAACCGATGGGTGACAGGAATGCAAATTTCAGGCCGAGTAGACACAGCTTTGATTTAAGTCATACGTGGAAAGACAACGGCGGTGCCGATCCGGGTACAGTTCTGACGATTAGCAATACAAGCAGTAACGATACTTTTCATCGTTTGTGCAAGCAGTTCGGTATCGGTCATCCAGCTCGGTTCCCTGAGGCTTTGGTGGATTTCTTTGTCAAGGCAGGCACAAATGAGGGTGATGTTGTCCTCGATCCATTTGCTGGCTCTGGTACGACTGCTGTCGTTGCAGAAAGACTCGGACGGAATTTCAAGTGTATTGAAATTAATCCGGATTATTGTGATATGGCCAAGAAATGGTATGAGGTAGAATTCTCCTGCGACGATATATACAAGAAAAACATGGAACGTTTCTGTGGTGAGATGTTGCCGAAATGCCATTGGAACCTGTTGCCGTTCGGATTCCTTTATGATTTGTATGAAGCATGGTTCCCTACCGTAGGTTTGTACGAAAAGCCTCAGTCCAAGAAAGCATTTATTGAACGCATCGTTTCGTTTCTGGGGGATAAGGGTGGATGGTCTGTTGAAAATCGATATCTAAATGTCGATGAAAGTAACATGCCGATGCCGGAACCGCTGATTGCAAAGTATCATCTGAAGAGTTGGATGAATAAGGATTATCAGGGTGATAATCTTGATAATATCTGTAGTCCTGTGGTCCAGACCAAGTATAAGGGGATATTAAGGGAGACATGAGTAGACGACTGACGCAACGGGAACTGCATCTGTTGTTTCTGCATGATATCGGTGAATGTGCACGGGATGTTAAGGATAATGGAGGAAAACCGCTCAGCTTGCGGCTTTCCTATCCATTCAACCGGGATTTAAATGTGTATATTTTCAACTGCACCGCTCCGCCGGGGGGAAGATCGATCGATGAGTTCAAGGTCCAACTGATCCTGGATGGACAGAAGCGCGGCGTCCGGGGCAAGTTTGATACTTCCGATGGCAGGACAACCCTGATTGTTGGCTATGCCACCCCGTTCACGGATATGGACGAAGGTATTTGGGTGTTGTTTGAACTGGATAAACACATGGAATTTGCATATTCCACAAACATCCAGGTATATTTAAGGCAGATGCTATGCGCTTTGGAAGAAAATGTATATGTCTGCCAGAAGCATAACAACGAAATTCTGATTCTTTCACAAAGGCAACACCTGATAGAGGCTCTGCAGAAGCGGTTTGATATTGATCTACAAATCATGCTTGAGAAGGCTGAACATGGGATTAAAGGAACATAATTTCAGACCAGATTTCAATAAGAACGACCATGACATTGCGGAGGAGTTCTATCTTCCGGCCATGCGGAGTAGCGTCCGGTATGATCGAATCTCTGGATATTTCGGAAGCACCATTTATATTCTCGCATGGTCGACTTTACAGGAGTTCGTTACAAATGGCGGAAAGATGAGGATTATCTGCTCCCCATGCATTTCGGATGCTGATAAAGAGGCGATGACGGAAGGATATTCTGCAAAGAACGACTCAATTATACAAGAGTCGCTTTCGAAGGAGCTGAACCAACTGTTTGCTTTGGATTCGCTGTCGAAACCAGCAAGAGCTTTAGCTGGGCTTATAGCAGAGGGCATTCTTGATATTAAGATTGCCGTGCCTAAGAGCGGCATGGAGGCGGATTTGGAACGGTTGTTTCATGACAAGGTAGGCATTTTCACAGATGAACAGGGGGATGCTGTCGGTTTTCGGGGCTCCATGAATGAAACGTTCCAGGGGTTGTCTGATGGGGGAAACCTAGAATCAATAGACGTATTTCCAAGCTGGGTTGATTCACGAGACTCGTTTCGTGTACAGAGCGCTTCGGAGTATTTTGAGCGGTTATGGAACGAATCCGAATGTCATGTTTTTGTGTACAAGTTTCCTGAAGCACTCCGAAGGAAGCTGATTGAAAAAAGCAATGGTTATGACTGGAAAATACTGTCAAGCGAAATTTCAACCAGTATTTCTCTTGCCAAGAAATGGTCTCCGAATAAGCGTAATGCGTCGAGGTCTCCGAGACCGCATCAATTGGAGGCGCTGGAAAATTGGGTAAAGCATAATCGTGTCGGCATTTTGGAGCATGCTACCGGCAGTGGAAAAACATTTACAGCTATCTGTGCTATCCGTGATGCATTAGACAGGGGGAAGTCTGTGCTTGTGCTTGTTCCGTCTAAGGAGTTGCTTTGCCAGTGGAAAACGGAGATTGAGAATTCTATACAGGATATGCATGTGAGTTATCTTCTGTGCGGCGACGGTTTCAATTCCTGGAAGGACAACAATACACTACAGCTATGGACCCGTCCAAGCGACACGCTGAAAAAGATTACTATTGCAATCATAGATACAGCGTGCAACGATCAGTTTGTCCACAGTGTTGTATCGGGAAATCATTTACTTCTGGTAGCTGATGAAGTGCACCGCATAGGAAGCCCGGCCAGACAGAACATATTGAATATCAATGCAAAGGAAAGACTGGGACTTTCCGCAACGCCGATCCGTTCCGGAGATCCAAAAGGCACGTATGCAATTTTTACTTACTTTGGAGGAATTGTGCCGCCAGTGTTTTCACTGGAAGACGCAATAAAATCAAATGTTCTAACAAAATACTACTATCATCCGCTGCAGGTGCATTTGTCTCCGGATGAGCAGAAACACTGGCAGTCACTAACGAAGCAAATCAATAAGATGATAGCTATGTACGGTAAACCGGGGCAGTCTGTAGGAAGTATTATCTCTGCGCATCCCCGCTTGCAGATGAAGATTCTGGAACGAGCGCGTGTTGTGAAGCAGGCTGAAAACAAGATTTCACTTGCAGTAAGGGTGGTCAAACAATATTATGATCCGGGGCAGAGATGGATTATTTATTGTGATAACCAGGCTCAGCTCGGCAGCGTTCTGTCCGCTCTTCTGTGCCATGGATATGATGCATATGAGTACCATTCCGATATGGACGGTGACCGTACGGAGACACTGAAGTATTTTGGCTTGAACGGAGGAATACTGGTGTCAATCCGATGTCTTGATGAAGGTGTAGATATTCCTTCAACAACACATGCGCTGATACTTGCTTCATCGAAGAACCCGAGGGAATTTATTCAGCGCCGTGGGCGTATCCTCAGAAAATTTCCGGGAAAGCATTTTGCACAGCTTTATGATGCTATCGTTGTGCCGGATAGGTTGTATAATGATAACAGCGGTTCTATTGTGGAGGCAGAACTGTCACGTGCTATTCAGTTCGGTGAATGGGCTGAAAATCCGTCCTGTGTGTCGGATCTTCGGATTATTGCACGCAGGTATGGCATCAATTATCAGAAATTTAAAGACGGAGGAATTGAAGATGACGACGAGACAGAGTCTGAATGAGTTGCTGGCGGTCTTGGAAGAAATACGCAGCAATGATTATCCAGATGTGCCAAAGGAACTGATTGAGAAGATTGCCATGTCTCAGTACGATAATCAAGATGCTCGCAATAAAGCTAGGTCAGAAACGATGTCGATTCTTGCGGATTACGTCAACAGAACTGGCGGATTGGAGGCATAAATGTTACATTTCGATAAGATGACATTGCGGGATTTCGGCCCGTATAAAGGTGAACAGACGATAGACTTTTCTGACAGGAGTGGTGTCAGTATCATTTGGGGCAACAATGGTCGCGGTAAGACGACATTGCTTAATGCGCTCCGCTATGGTTTGTTCGGTGTGATTCAGCGTAGGAACGGTATCCTTAAAAATCTGAGTGAAATGGGAAATAAGGAAGCTGTTCAGGAAGGAAGGTACGGCTTCACGGTTATCCTCGACATGACAAATGACGGGGATACATATAAGCTGACCCGGCAGTTGAAACTTCGTCCCGGGATTGTGAAACCGTCTGGTGAAGAGGATTATGAAAAGGTTCTGTTTCTGGAAAGAGATGGGTCTATCCTCTCCCCGGAAGACCGGAATCATGAGCTGAATGTCATTATGCCTGAGCAGGTAGCAAGATTTTTCCTGTTCGACGCAGAACTCCTGCAGGAGTATGAGGAACTGCTTGAGACGAATACATCCGATGGAGAGCAGATAAAGAATTCGATTGAAAAGATCCTTGGTGTGCCTGTCCTTCAGAACGGTGTAGTAGATGTTGAGGACTGCCTGTCAAACTATGAGAAGCAAAAATCGCGTGCTGCCCGTGCTGATGATAAGACGGTGCAACTTGGTCAGGAAATGGAGAACCTGACTGCAAATATCGAAGAACATCAGAATATCATCAAAGAAAAACAGGCTGAGCTGAGTGACCTAATCCGTAAGAAAAGTGTTTTGGAAGGTCGAATGGCTGATACGGATAAGCTGCGCAACTGGATTGTGCAGAGGAACGAAGCACAGAAGAGTCAGGAAAAACATGAAGATGAACTGGAAACCGTTCAGTCTAAAATCCGGGATTTGATGAAAAATGCATGGAGGGGCATGTTGTTGACAACAGTCAGGGATCTTCGTGAGAAGATTGAAGCCGAAGAATATGCTCTCGATGCAAAGAAACAAAAACGCACTGTTGCAGATCGGTTCATTATGGAGATGAAGAAGGCGATCAGTGAAAGAACATGCCCTATCTGTGGGCAGGAGGTTTCCGGTGATATCGTCGAGCATCTCCGAGCAAAGATCAATGAGTCAACGAATGAGTATGTCGGTCTGTCAGAGGAAGAACGGCAGAGGCTTTATGACCTGCAAAACCAGATGCTTGCTATCCAGCAGCTATCTGCTGATGTCTCTGACGTGAGACAGGGCGTAGCACATCTAGAGAACCGCAGGGATGAGCTGCAGATTGCCATCAGTGAATGCCGTCAGCAGATCGAAGAACTGCATGATAACATCAAGCGTTACGGTGAAGACGCCGAGGAAGCAGATGTCCTTAGTATTTCTAGAGAACACTCTGATGTGGAACAGACAATTCGTGATGTGCGCCGTGGTATTGAGGATGAAAATAAGAAACTCACAGAGCTGAAAATGAATAAAGAGCGGGTTGCTGCGACGATTGATAAAATGGCAGGCGGCACGGATTATCGCTTGGCAAGCAGAAAATACGAGCTGTGTGAGCATGTGTTTCGTATATTTGAAAAGAGCAAAACCCGCTACCGTGAGCGCCTGAAAGAGAACGTTGAAAAGGATGCCACTGCTCTGTTTGTGCAACTGACGGGGGATAAGGATTATATTGGTCTGAAAATCAATGATAATTACGGCCTTGAGATTATCCATAAGTCAGGACGCACCGTTCCAAGCCGATCTTCCGGCTATGAGCATATTGTTGCTTTGTCGCTGATCGGAGCGCTTCATAAGAATGCACCGCTGCGTGGACCGATTATCATGGACTCTCCGTTTGGCCGGCTGGATCCAACTCATAAGGCGAACATTGTTCGGACGCTTCCGGGCATGGCAGAACAGTCCATGTTACTGGCATATATAGGAGAAATTGATGAGCAGGTTGCAAGGTTTGAACTTGGTAGCCATCTCATTCACGAGTATAAGCTAGAACGTGTATCTTCCATGCATACAGAGATTGTGTAAGGAGGTAGGAACATGGCAGAAAGTATAAAAACTATAGTTTTATCTGGTCAGGCACAGGCGGTAGCGAAACAGATGAACGACAGCGGGACTTTTCCCGATTCCCTCTCCGCTGCAAAATTCGGTATGGCTTATGCCATCAAATATTATTGGGACGCCGTGAATACTTCAGATAAGCTGAATCATTTGAATGGTGTATATGATTCCAAGGGAAGTACTTACAACATCGGTTCGCTTGATCCAGATAATTATGTTCTGCAATTGATGGAAGCTCTTTATCCCGACAGCGATACTCCGTACACATTCACACGCGTATTGATATGTTTCGGTTTGAACAAACTTGGTGATTTGCTGGAGGAAGGAAGGCTTTTTCCTATAAACAAAGTGATGTGAGGTAAGTAGCATGTCAGAAGTTTCGTACGCTCTGCGCGAGGATTCAAGCTCTATATATCTTTTGGAAGATGCTGGTCGGTGCTACGGGCGCTATTGCCAGGTAACTGTGTTCGGAAGAAACCTTGTGAGGCCAGAGTTCTTCCGCCAATATCTATTCTTCGCTTCATATACCGGAAATAATGGCAAATACCGTGGAACCGTGACAAAGGTCCAGATGTCTTTGGAGGATAATGAGCGGGGTCCGGCGTATGATTATGTGGCAATGATAGATTCAGAGGTGGAGTTTAAGATAGCCCCATCGGTGATACGGCAGCTCAGCCGAGATCATATGCCTGCCTGGGGCGTGAAATCCTATCTAGATTATTTTTCGGATCGGAAAAGTGGGATACTACTTTTCCTACGTGTCTATAAGGTTAATCAGGCGGTGGATCCGTCGTATCTTGAAAAAGGCAGTAAGGGAAGCTCCCAAATTCTAAAAATATACGACTCGTATGAAAATGAAGTGTCATTGAGAGTGGACGGCATGGCTCCCGTCATTTCCGACAACAAGTTTTCTTATATCAAGGATGAAATTATTCATCTTCTGAAGGTAGAGAACGCATTTATTGCCGAGTACGACAGTACGAATAGTGGACTTCAGAGCCTTCGGGAACGTGTTGAGGCAGATAGG
>Ga0334901_1003828_pt1 | contig 10845 bp, 13 predicted proteins | sample GraSluR3_MG_3_FD_207216 | JGI IMG/M metagenome (GOLD analysis project Ga0334901, IMG submission 207216) | Sludge microbial communities from methane-producing bioreactor in Wageningen University, Netherlands - Granular Sludge_15_08-R3 | ecosystem: Engineered > Bioreactor > Anaerobic >...
TAATTCAAAATTACCGTACTGTTCATTTGCTTTTTGTACATCCAGCAAAAGTTGTTTTCCGGCATTTTTTGAAAGTAGAATCACCTTTACATTTTTTTTCTTCTTCGATAAATGGGTTAAAGTGGATTCATCCATATAATTATCAATTAAAACAATGGTGTGCCGGGCCGTCCGGATAATTTTAGAAGCCAGTTCGTAGGCATCAAATATCTGGCCGTCGAAGAACACGCCTTGCGTGGGGATGAGGTGGGAATGTATTTGCAGGTCTATTTCATTTACCTTATTCTTTAGGGTTTCCATACTGTCTTCCAAACGGTTCATTCGGTTGTTGATGGCGTATCCTGTAAGCAAATAATCTTTTAATATCCTGTTTGCCCAAATACGAAATTGCGTACCTTGTTTTGATTTCACCCGATAACCAACCGAAATTATGATATCGAGGTTATAATGTTCCACTTGACGTTCTACCATTCTGCCGCCTTCGTTTTGAACTGTCGCAAATTTTGCGACAGTTGCCTTTTGATCAAGTTCGCCTTCTGAAAAAACATTGTTAATGTGCTTCCCAATAGTTTTGATATCCCGGTTAAACAAATTGGAAATTTGCTGTCGGTTTAACCAAACGGTTTCTTCGTCAATTCTTACTTCTATATGCTCAGTAAGATCATCGGGGCGATATAAAACGATCTCATTCTTCATAACAAACAGCTATTGAGTCAAGTATTCAGGTTTCCTGTCAAACACTTTCCGGGATGTTATGTCGGGTGATTTGTTCAACCGGTTTATGTTTTAGTTTCAAGGCATTAAAACTAAAAATCTTTTGGTTTTTATGCAAGCAGTTGGTTGAAATTTTTTATTGTTTAGCGGGGATTGGTCGGAGGAACAAGTCATGCCATCGCCCGAAGCGATAGCATGACGGGGCACGCTAGCGGTCATGCAAACCGGGTTTTACTTTTTTGATTCTGGCGGAATTTTTTGAAAGCAAAATCACTTTTACATTTTTCCCCTTTTTCGATAAATATGTTAATGTGGTTTCATCGATATAATTTGTCCTTTCGTTGAAATTAATTAATGATCTCACCTTTTATGTTCGCCAGTTTTTCGCGCCATTTTCGGAGTTCCTCAGGAGATTGTCTCACCCAGTCGGTTACTTCGCCAACTATTTTTAGCGGCGCCAGTGAGCGATAGGAACGTGTGGGATTACCCGGGAATTTTTTATCGGTTACGTTCGGGTCATTTTCAAAACTTCCGGTTGGTTCAACCCTGTAAACGCGTTCACGCCCGTTGCCTTTCGCCAAAGCCGCAGCGAGCCCCGCCCCGTTTACCAGGGCAGTGAAATAAATGTGATTCATTTTAAGATCGGCTTTGTAATTGGAACTTCCACCCGGTGTCAGCAAATCGCCAACCTTTAAATCGGCTTTTGTTCCGTGATAGAAAGGACCTTTGTCCGAAGGTTTATGCTTAAACACATCGGATAATTTATAATTCTTTTTTGCCTTTTCGGGCTCGTTTAACTCCCCGTAACATTTGGCAATGTTTAAATACAGCGCAGGAAAAGCACTTTTAACGGTATTGTTATTTATGCTTAACGCAAACTGCAAGGCCGTTTCGAGCCATTTTAATTTGTCGGAAACGTTTTTTTGAAGCCGGGCTACATAGTAAGCGGCCAAAAATTTTTCAAAGTCGTTTGTCGCTTCCTCCCAGGCCTGAACAAACAGTTTGCCTGCTTCTTCGGGTTTGCCGTTTTCTTCCATGCCCATTCCCTTCAGGCAGCGTTTAACAACATTGTTATTCGGGTTGAATTCCATTTTCTGATTCTAATTTCGCATATTGCAGCATATTTTCAAAACACCGCCCGGAAGGACGGTGTTCGCAGTTATTTCCCGAAGAGGAACAAGCCACTTCCCCCAGATCAATATTTTTAAGCTCGAGCGAATTGATTTTTATCGAAGCCGCTGTTTTATACATGGTTGTACCCAACAGTTGTGTTTATTCGGCGGCAGCGAGAAGTTTATCGATTTCAAACTTTTTCATTTGCATAAATGCCTGTACCACGGACTGGGCTTTTTCGGGATTGCTGACCAGTTTTTCGAGAACGGAAGGAATAATTTGCCAGGAAACGCCGTATTTGTCTTTCAACCAGCCGCATTGTTCGGCTTCGGGAACGGCAGAAAGTTTCTCCCAGTAGTAGTCGATTTCTTCCTGGGTTTCGCATTCCACCACCAGTGAAATACCTTCGTTAAACCTGAATGCGTGGGGCAGGGAGCTGTCCATCGCCATCATTACATAACCGTCGATGCTGAACTGCGCATGTTTTACGTGGCCTTCCACATCGTCGTCTTCGCCGGTGTATTTCAGGATTCCGGTAACCGATGAGTTTTTAAACACCGAAGTGTAATACCCGATGGCTTCTTCGGCCCTGCCGGCTTTTTCACCTGTAAACATAAGGGTGGGGGAGAATTTTTGTCCCACGTCGGCCATTTTCCCAAACGATAACTGCCAGCTGACGCCGTACTTGTCCTGAACCCAGCCATACTTTTGGCTCCATGGATATTTGTCGAGCGGCATCAGCACATTTCCACCATCGGAAAGTTTGGCCCAGGCATTGTCCGTTTCCTGTTCGGTTTCGCACACCACAAAAAAGGAGATGGAGGGATTAGGATTAAATTCCGGCCCTCCGTTGAGACACATAAACCTTTGCCCGGCAACCTCGAATACGGATATAAAACTGTTTTCACTGGTAACTTCAGCACCAAAAGACGAACAGTAAAATTTAGCCGCTTCTTTTGCCTGCTGGTTGAACCAGAGGCAGGGATAAATGTGTTGTTTCATGATTCAGCTTTTTCTGAACAGTTAAACATCCATTGCACGCCGAATTTGTCTTTGCAGCTTCCGTAGTAATCGCCCCAGAACATATCCTGCAGTTCCGTTTCCACCTCGCCGCCTTCGGAAAGGGCGTTGAACAACCGCCTGGTTTCTTCCCTGGTGTCGGGCATTAGGTTAATGTACACATTGTTCCCTGGATTTAGTTTAAAATCCAATGATTCGGGGGTGTCTGTGCCCATTAAATAATGGCCGTCGAGTATGGGTAGTGTTACGTGCATCACCAGATTTTGGTCCTCCTCGGGAAGCGGACCCATTTCGTCTCCGGGCGGAATGTCTTTAAACCGCATAAAACCTTTGCCTTCGAACTCGGTACCAAAAACCGATTTGTAAAAATTGAACGCTTCTTCGGTGTTGCGTGTGAAATTCAGATAAGTGCTTACGCTTGCCATAATAAATATTTTAAGTAGTTAATGCTAATTATTGTTCACAAATTTCTTTCAGTTTGTTTAAAGCTTTGGGCCAGGCATCGGCAAAATAGGCAACCATTTGTTCATCCATCCCGCCGGTTTTAAATTTAAGTTCAACAACCAGCAGGGTGTTTCCATTTTGTTCTGATAAGGTGTAATTTTCCAGACCGCCTTTCCACGGATCTATTTCAGGCCCCGAGGTGATTTCCTTGCCGTCCTCAATCATGCCTATGTGTTCAATGCTTACAAACCGGTTGGGAATATTTTCTTTGATGCGGCTCACCATCCCCCCTTCTTTACCCTGCTCGTCGCTGCCCAGGAAAACGATTTTGGAACCCTTGTCCCACGAACCCTCAAAACGTGAAGCGGGGTTGAATATTTTCGTCCATTCGCGGTAGGTTTTGTCGGCCAGCATAACGGCGTAAACCTTTTCCGAATTGGCGCCGATGGTGATTTCGTAATGCAGTTTTTCCGGTTTTTCGGTATTTGCCGCCACCTTTTCCGCATACTTTTTAAAATTGTCGAGGATGGCCTGCCAGCCCTGGCGCTGCATTTCAACCGGATTTGTACCTTCGGCTTCAAAAGCTTCGGTTATGGTAGTCGATACGCCGTTGCTTTTAAAATCCAGCGTAACTTTTCTTCCGTCTCCAATGGTATAGGCAATCCGTTCGTTGGGTTTTACTTCATCGTAAGTCCCTTCAAAATCGAACCCGAAACTGCCGTCTCTGGCTTCCATACGCGCCTTTAATTTTCCGCCCACACGTAAATCATTTTCGGCTTTGGGGCAATGCCAGTCATCTGAGGCGTAATTCCAGTTTACAATGTGTTGCGCGTTGTTCCACAAGTCCCAGACTTTTTCTGTCGGAACTCCAATTGTTGCTTTCACTGTGATAATTGTTTTCATGATTCCTGCTTTATTTGTTCTGTACAATTTACGGCATATTTACGATTTCAAAGATAAAAAGGTATTTTATTATTCCGAATGTGCAAAAACGTCAAATTAGCGGGCAGATTGCGACAATATTTTTTTGTATTTTCCATGTTGAACATTTTAGCAGGCCGGTTAGTTTTTATCTGAAATTATTGTTTAATCAAAAATATTTTACGGAGATGAAGGAAACAACAGGAAAACCTGCCGGGAGTAAAAACGGAACCCCGAAGGATAACAATGAATTGCCTGTTATCTCTTTTGCAACAGCCGAAGATTGGCGGCGCTGGCTTGAAGAAAATCTCGAAAACGAAAAGGGGATTTGGCTAAGGATATTTAAAAAAGGGACAGGCCTGCCATCGGTAACCCACGGAACCGCCCTGGATGAAGCATTGTGCTACGGGTGGATTGACGGGCAGGCCAAAAAATACGATGACAAATCCTATCTTCAGAAATTCACTCCCCGCCGGCCCCGCAGCATCTGGTCGAAAAGAAATATCGAACATATCGAACGTTTGGAGAAAGAGGGCAAAATGCATACCGCAGGCCGAAAAGAAGTAGAAGCGGCAAAAGCCGACGGCAGATGGGAAAGGGCCTATGATTCGCCGAAGAATATGGAGGTTCCCGAAGATTTTATCGCCGAACTTTCGAAGAATAAAAAAGCGCTGGCATTTTTCGAGACCCTGAATAAAACGAACCGGTATTCCATCGCCTGGCGGCTCCAAACCGCCAAAAAGCCCGAAACGCGGGAAAGGCGGAAGAAAGTTATACTTGAAATGATGGCAAAGGGAGAAAAATTTCACTGAATTAAAAAAGGCTGCCCTTTTGAGACAGCCTTCGATTCACATTACGAAATTTTAATTTCTCTTGCCGGCTTCGGCTTCACTTCTTCACGTTTTGGAAGTTTTACGTTCAGAATACCATCAGCATAGGCAGCGCTTATTTTGTCGCTGTCCACATCGTTGTGCGGAACAGTGAATGAACGCTGGAACGACTGATAACTGAACTCCCTTCGGGTGTAATTGTCATCATTTTCTTTCTTTTCTTCCTGTTTTTCAGAAGAAATGGTTAGCACATTGTTCTGGAAATTGACTTTAAAATCTTTTTTTGTCATTCCCGGAGCTGCAACTTCCAGGATGTACTCATCGTCGGTTTCCTTAACGTTAACAGCCGGCAACGTAGTGTTCGGACCGGAAAAATTGGTGAGGCCCCAGTCCATTAAATCGCTGTTAAAAAACCTGTCGAAAAACGACGGAAAATTGCTTTCTGATCTTCTTGCAAGTGTCATGGCTAAACCCTCCTTTACTTTTAATAGTTCAACATTGTTTTAAATTCTGCTTAAATCTGATCAAACCAAATACCACAGTCAAAAAAATGTCAATTTTAAGCGATTAAATGACTGAATGTCAGTTAGTGTAGATTTGTTTGCAGAAAATTTTTGACTTTCAGAAAAATAAGAGATGACAGAATTGCAGGGAGGCTGGGAAATTTACCTCTTTCGTTATTCGTTTTCTTAAAACAGGTGTTTTTTGCAATAAAAATAGTTATTTTGTTTCAATATAAATGGTTAACATGCACCGCTACTTTGCGCAACTTCGTTTTAAAGGAACTGCCTTCCACGGCTGGCAGGTTCAGCCCAATGCACTTTCAGTTCAGGAAACCGTTGAAAAGGCACTTTCCACCATTTTACGGGAAGAAATTTCGGTAGTTGGCGCCGGGCGTACCGATACCGGAGTACATGCGTCGTTTTATGTGCTGCATTTCGATGTTTCCGGAGAAATACGGGATACGCAAAAACTGGCATTCCGGCTGAACAGCTTTTTGCCTCCCGATATTGCCATTCAAAAAATATGGCCGGTTCCGGCCGGTGCACATGCACGTTTTAGTGCGGTTTCGCGGACCTACCATTATTTTGTTGCCACCAAAAAAAATCCTTTTCAAACCGAAACCGCATTTTATTACCATGGCCGGCTGGATATGCAGAAAATGAACGAGGCGGCAAAAATTCTTTTGGAATACAATGATTTCACCAGCTTCAGCCGGCTGCACACCGACGTAAAAACCAATTTGTGCAAAATTTTTAAGGCCGAATGGGTAACGGAAGGGGAGATGCTGGTTTTTAAGATAAAAGCCGACCGGTTTCTGCGAAACATGGTGCGTGCAATTGTAGGAACTTTGCTTGAAGTGGGGAAAGGAAAAATCAATTTGAAAGATTTCAGAAAAATTGTTGAAATAAAGGATAGAAAAGCTGCGGGAACTTCGGCGCCGGCTCAGGGGCTTTTTTTAGTGGATGTGGAATATCCGGCGGATATGCTCTCAGTATTTCAAAAGGGAACATGAATATAAATTGTTCCAACTTGTCGTTTTTTTTGATTGGGAAGTAACTCCTCTCCTGTATTTGGAGAGTCCCGATAGCTATCGCGAGAGAGAGGGCCATAAAAAAAGGACGGGTCAACACCCATCCTTTTCATCTAACTAAACCAATAAAACTAATCAAACCTAAACCTATGAACTAAAACTATGCTGCAAAGATAAGCGCGATTTTCAGTTTTTAAGTTAATAGAATGTTAAAAAAGTTGTTGTTAAACATTTTTTAACAATACAGGTGATTGTTCCAAAAGTTTTGAATAAATATATCTGATTGGTAAACAGCAGTTTGTTGGAAATCGTCTTGATGGAGTTTGGTGGAATGGAAAATTTTTAACGCGAAATTCGAAAATTATAGTTGGGATATAAAAAAAGGACGGGTCAACACCCATCCTTTTCATCTAACTAAACCAATAAAACTAATCAAACCTAAACCTATGAACTAAAACTATGCTGCAAAGATAAGGTCGGATTTTGAAATATGAGTTAAGCGAATGTTAAAAAATATGTGGTTAAACATTTCTTAACAATACGATTTTTTAATCGTCCGTGTTTTTCTGGTCTTCGCCGGCTATAGAATCGCGCATGGATGTGTCGGCCATAATGTTTTTGTATTTCATGTAATCCATTATTCCGAGGTTGCCGTTTTTAAACGCATCGGCAATGGCCAGCGGAACTTTAGCTTCGGCTTCAATTACTTTGGCTTTCATCTCCTGTGCTTTGGCTTTCATCTCCTGTTCAAGCGCAATAGCCATGGCACGTCTTTCTTCTGCTTTGGCCTGCGCAATGTTTTTATCGGCTTCAGCCTGGTCCATTTGCAAACCGGCGCCAATGTTTTTACCAATGTCGATGTCGGCAATATCGATGGAAAGAATCTCGAAAGCTGTTCCGGCATCGAGGCCTTTTTCGAGTACAACCCTTGAAATAAAATCGGGATTTTCGAGCACGGCTTTGTGCGAGTGTGATGAGCCGATAGAGGATACAATACCCTCGCCAACACGCGCCAGCACAGTGTCTTCGCCGGCGCCGCCAACCAGTTGTTTAATACTTGCCCGAACAGTTACACGCGCTTTTGCAATAAGCTGAATACCGTCTTTGGATACGGCAGTAACCGGTGGAGTGTTAATCACTTTCGGATTTACCGACATTTGAACGGCCTCGAATACATCGCGCCCGGCCAGGTCGATGGCTGTGGCCACTTTAAAAGATAAATCGATGTTTGCCTTTGATGCCGAAACCAGCGCATGAACCACATTGGCCACATGTCCGCCGGCAAGGTAATGTGCCTCCAGGTCGTTCCGATTTAGCGGAACACCAGCTTTGGTTCCTTCAATGAGTGCACGCACAATAACTCCCGGAGGAACTTTGCGAAAACGCATCAGAAATAACTGGAGCAACGAAATTTTTACACCAGACACGAGGGCTGAAAACCACAGCCCGATTGGGATAAAATAGAGAATAATAAAAAGCAGTACAATTACACCGATTATCATTCCCCAGGTACCTACTGATTCAATCATTTTTTTATTTTTTTACAGGTTCAACAATTATTTTATTCGATAGTATTTTTAATACTTTAATTTCGGTGTTGTGATCTACAAAGCCACCTGTTGACTGCGCCTCCAGTACTTCTCCATTCACCTTAACTTTACCCGATGGGGCAAGTCTGCCAATGGTTTTTCCGGTGTCTCCCACATGGATTTTTTCCTGATTCACCGTTTCCACTTTCCCGGCTATGAAAGAGTCCAATACCATTTTTTTTCCGGTTTTCGACTTGAAAAAATAAACAATGAGCAACGGAGAAGCTACCAGCACAAAGGTCAGGGTTAGGAATCCGATTCCCGTCCCGTATTCCACAAAAGCAATGTAAACACTAAGTCCAAGCAGAATAAACCCGCCGATTCCGGCAATGGTTACTCCTGGAATTACTGCAAATTCGATGAGTAACAGAAGGAGCCCGAGAAAAATAAGCAGAATAATGGTAAATGCTGTCATGGCTGCGAGTTTATTGTGGCGTCCAGTTTCCGGTCGATCAATGCATCTTTCATTTGTTTTAAGGTTTCGAACTTTCCCTTTCGGATGTCGCAACTGCCTTTGTGGTGAGTAATTAAAGTGCATTGCACTGCCTGTTCGTAATCGTGATCACAAATATCGATTAAAGCTTCAATCACATAATCGAAACTGTGCACATCGTCGTTATGAAGAATGAGCGAGTGTTCTCCCAACACTTCATTTTGGTTCCCCGAATCCGGTTTACGTTTTGTTTCTTTAGATGTCATCGCCTGCTTCAATTTTTTTTGCCTGCTCCAAAGTTATTCTTTTTCCGTTAAAATACGGTGCTATTGTTGCATCTTGTATTCCTTCCTGTTTTACCTGGTCGCGCATCTTTTCCGCATCTTCCAGTTTAGAGAGGTTTCCGGTAGTGTAAACCACCACTCCTTTTTCATCGGTATAATTTTCGATTTTCCGTATCAGTGACAATTTATTATATAACCGCTGCCTGTATGCCGGAACGCCGCGACTGTAAGCGCCAATCTGAATTTTATATACCAGTTTATCCGTGGGTTGACTTGTCCCTGCAGGTTTTGAATCATAAATTTCTGAAACCGAAAGTGGAAGTATTATTATCGAATCATTAGGAAAATTTGCTGATTCCGGGTCCGGTGTTTCACCGTTTAAAACCGACTTAATTTTTTCATTTTCAACCTGAAAATTATAAATTGCAACAGAGCCGGCTGTACTCCAGTATTGGTTTTCAACGTTTCGTGCGGCTGCGAACTTCCGGCTTATTTCATCCTGAAGACTATAGGTATCGGTTTCCAGACCAAGAATTTTTTCACCCAATTCTGCCTTTGTTTCAGGGTTTCGTTCATTTTTATAGGTTTCGCGAAGTCTGTTGGCCGCTTCAATTTTTTCATCGAGGCTGCGTTTTAATGCCTGTCCCTGCTCAAAAAGTTGTTTCCCTTCGTCGGTTTTGAACTGGGAAGTATATAAATAGGTTACCTGGTTGTTCACCTGAAATTCTATTTGTTCACCATCCGGAAGTTCATAAGTAAGCTTCACTCCGGGCAAATCGGGTAACGCTTTTCGCCGGATATCGAATTCACCGGTTGTTATTTTTGTATCGGACTGCGGGTCATCTTCCCAACTTGTTTTTTCAGGAAAAGGTGCTGTTGTTTTCGATTCTTCTCCCGTTGTTTCATCGGGCACAATTGCAACACTGTCTTGTTGCGGAGCGGAGATTGCCGGTTGACCGGCAGTTATGGGTAAGTCCGATCCGGATTGGTTTATTTCAGTGTTTTCGGTTTCAGGTTGTTGTGCGGGAGATGGAGTAAAAGGATTTTCATGATTGAAACATTGCTGGATTTTTTCTGCAAGTCCAAGTTCCTGTTGTTCATTTTCGGGAACGCTTAATCTGAACTGGTTATAAAATTTTAAAGCCTGCTCCCAGTTATTCCTTGCGTGGTGCTGCATTCCCAGGTAATAGTCCAGCCTGTCGGGAGTAACATTTTTGCCCGCTTGCATTAAGTGGTTCAAGTCCGAATCTTTAAAATTTCCGTTTTCAGTGCGCGATGCGCCATAATAATAATTTAACATCGGATTCTGCGGATCTTCGTTCAGCAAAATTCCGAACATTTTTTCAGCGCCTGTAAAATTACCTGCATCAAACAGTTGCATGGCTTTTACAGCCGAAACATCCTGTGTGCCGGCAAAGATTGTGACTTTTGCTGCAAACAAAAGAAAAATGACTAATGTTAACCTGATACTATTTAAGTTACTTTGCATGGTCAATATTTGTATTATTTTCTAATACAATGTAAAATTACAAAAATTGTGCAATGCGCTGTTCATCTCAGTTTTTAAACAGCAGGAAACTGTTGAAAAGTTCGCTGACATTTATCATTAAAAGACGTATATTTGTGAGTCGTGGAAAAAACAAAAAATATGACAAACCTTGATGCTGGCGATAGAGCACCTGATTTTTCGGGTTTCAATCAGTACGGAAAAGAAATTAAAACGGCTGATTTTGCAGGTAAAAAACTTATCCTTTATTTTTACCCGAAAGATGATACGCCGGGGTGTACTGCGGAATCGTGTAATTTAAACGATAATTACAGTGACTGGCTGAAAAAAGGATTCGAAGTGGTTGGTGTAAGTCCTGACGATGTCGAATCGCACAGGAAATTCAGCAAAAAATACGATTTGGAGTTTAACCTGATTGCCGACACCGAAAAAGAAATTTCGCAGGCATACGGCGTT
>Ga0334901_1003834_pt1 | contig 10836 bp, 7 predicted proteins | sample GraSluR3_MG_3_FD_207216 | JGI IMG/M metagenome (GOLD analysis project Ga0334901, IMG submission 207216) | Sludge microbial communities from methane-producing bioreactor in Wageningen University, Netherlands - Granular Sludge_15_08-R3 | ecosystem: Engineered > Bioreactor > Anaerobic > Unclassified...
GTTATTTGGCTATATTTGCGCCCTGAAAAACGGGTAATGAATTTTAATGTAACTGCAACAGAAAACGGAAGCCTGGCCAGGGCAGGTATTCTTACCACCGGCCACGGACAAATTGAAACGCCGATTTTTATGCCGGTTGGAACGGCAGGATCGGTTAAAGGCGTGCATGCCCGCGATTTAAAAGAAGACATCCAGGCACAAATTATATTAGGCAACACCTATCATTTGTACCTTCGCCCGGGAACGACCGTTATTGAGGCTGCCGGCGGACTACACAAATTCAACCGATGGGATGGTCCCATTTTAACTGACAGCGGCGGCTACCAGGTTTTTTCGCTGGGCGATATCCGGAAACTGAGCGAAGAAGGCGCCCGGTTCCAGTCACACATCGACGGGTCTTACCATCTTTTTACGCCCGAGAATGTTATCGACATTCAGCGATCAATCGGGGCCGACATTATTATGGCTTTTGATGAATGTACTCCCGGCGATGCCGATTTCGACTATGCAAAAAAGTCGCTGGAGCTAACGCAACGCTGGCTTCACCGGTGTTTCGAACAGTTTGAAAAAACCGAACCGAAATACGATTTTCCGCAATCGCTGTTCCCCATTGTCCAGGGCAACACTTATCCTGAGCTGCGAAAACAAGCCGCCAAACATGTAAAAACATTCGATGCAGATGGGTATGCCATCGGCGGCTTATCGGTTGGCGAACCCGAAGAGGTGATGTACGAAATGACCGATGTGGTAAATGCCGAACTCCCCGAAAACAAACCCCGCTACCTGATGGGAGTGGGAACACCGGTAAATATTCTGGAATCGATTGACCGGGGAGTGGATATGTTCGACTGCGTGATGCCTACCCGCAACGGCAGAAACGGAATGTTGTTCACCGCAAAAGGAGTGATTAACATTCGCAATAAAAAATGGGAAAACGACCACTCCCCGATCGATGAAAACGGGCATTCTTTTGCTGACAGCTATTCCAAAGCGTACCTCAGGCATTTAATTATTTCGAATGAAATGCTTGGTGCGCAAATTGCAAGCCAGCACAACCTGGCCTTTTATTTGTGGCTGGTAAAAACAGCCCGGCAAAAAATTACCGAAGGAAATTTTAAAAGCTGGAAAACAGATATGATTCAACAACTTAAATCCAGGTTATAATTACATATGAAGTTCTATAAAACCATAGATATATACATTACCAAAAAGTTTCTGGGTACGTTTTTCTACGCCATTACGCTTATACTAAGCATTGCCGTAGTGTTTGACATGTCGGAAAACCTGGATGAATTTTTGTCGAAAGATATATCGTGGGGAACAATAATTTCTGAATATTACCTGAACTTTATACCCTATTTCGCAAACCTGTTCAGCCCGCTTTTCACCTTTATTGCGGTTATTTATTTTACATCGAAAATGGCGTACAACACCGAAATTATAGCCATCTTAAGCAGTGGGGTTTCTTATACCAGGCTCATGCGTCCGTATATGGTTTCCGCATTTATTTTAGGTGTTTTTTCATTTACGCTGGGAAATTATGTGATTCCACCGGCCAATGAAACCATGAACCAGTTCAGGCAGTTTTACATCGACAACAATCCACAGGTGGTTTCAACCGAAATCAACATTCACCGTCAGATTGAACCGGGTGTATTTATTTACATGCGCCGGTTTAATGCCAGCAATGTAGGCGACCGTTTTACCCTCGAAAAATTTGACGGCGCACACCTTGTGGAAAAACTTACTGCCGATAATATTCGCTGGGACGACGAATCAGGGAAATGGATTTTAAATAACTGGTGGAAAAGAAAAATTTACGATACCCACGAAGAGTTTGAAAAAGGATACAGGCTGGACACTATGCTGAACATGACACCGGAAGACTACAAAGTGGTGAAAAACCAGATGGAAAACTATACCACTCCTGAACTGAAAAAAGAAATTAAGCTGATGAAAATGCGTGGCGTTAATTCGGTGGAATGGGAAATAGAACGGCACAAAAGGGTTGCCGGTCCGTTTTCAGCATTTATTCTTACCATAATTGGCGCCGGGTTGGCTTCCCGGAAAATTAAAGGTGGCCTGGGCCTTCACCTTGGACTTGGCTTGCTGCTCAGTTTTTCCTACATCCTTTTTATGCAAATTTCAACTGTTTTTGCAGTGAGCGGTACAGCATCGCCCCTTGTTGCAGTCTGGATTCCCAACCTCGGGTACAGCATTATCGCATTTTTTGTATTCAGGTGGGCGGCAAGATAAAAAAGTGCGTTTACTTCTACCATTCAAACAAAAAATATAATTATTCGACTCCATTGGCTCCATCACCCTTAAATTACGCACCTGCAAGAGTAATTTCTGCCTGCCGAGGGAAAAAATTTATAATTTTGCCCAGGTTTATTAAATTCAGAAAACCCTTCCATGAAGGGTAATTATAAATTAAAAACAGCTATATGTCATTAAGAAGTAACGTTCTTGACCTTCGAAAAAGGAAAAGAGAAGTGCAAAAAGGCGGTGGCGACAAAGCCATTGAAAAACAGGCAAAAATGGGTAAACTCACCGCCCGTGAACGTATCCTGGCCCTTTTGGATAAAAATTCCTTTCACGAATACGACTTGTTTGTGGAGCACAGCGCCAAAGATTTTGGCATGGATACCAAAGTGCTGCATGGCGACGGTGTAATTATTGGAACAGGAACAATTTACAGCAAACCGGTTTGCATTTTTGCCCAGGACTTTACTGTTGCCGGTGGTTCGCTCGGATTGATGCACGCCCGGAAAATCACCAAAATAATGGATCATGCCCTGAAAATGCGGGTTCCGCTTATCGGTATCAATGATTCAGGTGGCGCCCGCATCCAGGAAGGGGTGAATTCGCTGGCCGGCTACGGTGAAATATTTTTCCGCAACACGCTGGCTTCAGGCGTAATTCCGCAGATCTCGGTTATTCTTGGTCCGTGCGCAGGCGGAGCAGTTTATTCTCCGGCACTTACCGACTTTGTGTTTGTGGTGGAAAACATTTCCAAAATGTTTATTACCGGGCCAAGTGTCATCAAATCGGTTTTAGGCGAAGAAATTTCGATGGAAGAACTGGGTGGCGCAAGAGTTCATGCCGAACTCACCGGAAATGCCCACTTTTTTGCCACCAGCGAACTGGAATGTTTCGAACAAATTAAAAAGCTAATCAGTTACATTCCGCGCAACAACGGCGGAAAAGCAATGCCTTTTCCTCCAAAACTACCCAAAAAAGGAAAAAAAATCGAAGACCTCGTGCCGGCAGACCCGCGCATTCCTTACGATATGCGGGACATCATAAAAACCATAACCGACAGTTCGGAATTTTTTGAAGTGATGGAGCATTTTGCACCCAATATTATTATTGGTTTTGGCCGCATGGAAGGAGAAACCGTTGGTTTTGTTGCCAACCAGCCTATGGTTCTGGCCGGCGTGCTCGACACCGACAGTTCGGATAAAGCGGCCCGTTTTATCCGTTATTGCGATGCGTTTAACATCCCGATTGTTACTTTGGAAGACTTGCCGGGTTACCTGCCGGGAGTGGACCAGGAACATGCCGGCGTAATCCGTCACGGGGCAAAAATTTTGTATGCCTACAGCGAAGCCACAGTACCGAAAGTAACTGTAATTCTCAGAAAAGCATACGGCGGCGGTTACATCGCCATGAACTCGCGCCATTTGCGTGCCGACTTTGTTTTTGCCTGGCCAACAGCCGAAATTGCAGTAATGGGCCCCGAAGGCGCTGCCAATATTGTTTTCCGCAAAGAAATTTCGGAAGCCGAAAATCCGGAAGAAGTGCGATTGCAAAAAATTCAGGAATACAAGGAAAAATTTGCCAACCCTTATGTTGCCGCGGCTCAGGGCTACATCGACGAGGTAATTGAACCGCGCGAAACCAGGGGCAGAATTTTGCACGCTCTTCAGGTTTCCGAGAACAAGAGTGTGTTTCTGCCCAATAAAAAACATGGCATTCCACCGTTCTAATCAAAAAAAACTGGTATGACAGAAGAAAAAGAATTCAAAACGCTGGTGGTTCAGGGTGCTGTTTACAAAACAACCTATACCTGGAAATTCGAAAACCGGGTGAATTGGGAAGCGCCCAACCCGAACCAAATCTACTCATTTATACCCGGTACAATCATCGATATTTTTGTAAAACCCAAAGAAAAAGTGAAAGAGGGAGAAACTCTGCTTTTGCTCGAGGCAATGAAAATGCAAAACCAGGTACGTATGCCATTCGATGGGGAAATTGTAAAAATTCATGTAAAAAAGGATGATGTGATTCCGAAAAAGTTCCTGATGCTGGAAATAAAACCGGCACGGATCAGATAACTTACTTTTTAAATAAAGCCGGAAGAACCGCATGTCGATAATGCGGTTCTTTTATTTTTAATCGTTAGTTTTATTCGGTTAAATTATAAAAATGAAATTCCTGGTTGCTCTTTTTTTTACCGGATTTGCTACCGGATTGCTGGCGCAAACTGAAATTTGCCGTAAATCGACCGAAGGAACCGAATTCTGGTTTGGTTTTATGGAAAGCCGGCACTACCAGGATTATCATTTTCTTGAAATTACAGTTACGTCAAAAGAATCTGCCACTTTTGAAATTTTCATTGGCCCGGATGAAATACCTTTTGGAGAAACCTACACGCTAACTGCAAATCTTCCCCGGCAGGTAGAAATTCCCTGGGAATTGGTGGAGTCCACCGGTTCCGAAGAAATTCAGGATAAAGGTATTCATTTGATATCCGAAAAACCGGTAAATGTTTATGCACTGAACTGGAGCCAAAACTCAGCCGATGTTGCTGTAATTTATCCGGTTGGAAGTTTGGGAACCGAATATTTTGCCATGTGCTATTACCCCGACATCGATTTGATAAACCCGGTAACCGGAAACGGGAGAAACAGCGAATTTCTGATTGTAGCCACTGAGGATGGCACAAACGTTGAAATTACACCTTCGCGAGTAACGCATAAAAATTTCCCCGAAGATTCCACTTTTTCCGTGCTGTTAAACAAAGGACAAACTTTTCAGGTGCAGTCCGAAAATATTGTGGGTACCCACATCGAGGGGCAGGGCGACCTCACCGGAAGTTACATTTCTGCAAGCAAACCCGTGGCTTTTTACTCCGGTTCGCTGAGTACCCGCGTTCCAACCGGACAATGTTGCTGGGACCACCTTTTTGAACAAATTCCACCCCTCCATTCCTGGGGTCTGGAATACTACCTCATTCCGCTGAAAACCCGGCAACAGGACAGGTACCGCATAATGGCCGCGCATAACAACACTACACTTTTTATAACAGGCAGAAATCCGGTAACTCTTCAGAGCGGCGAATTTGAAGAGCTCGTAGTCTATTCCGACGACCCCAAACGGGTGCTGGCCGACAACCCGGTAATGGTAGCCCAGTTCAGTCAGTCGCGCGATGTGGACAGCAACTTTACCGGAGGCGACGGCGACCCGTTTATGATTATTCTGAGCCCGGTCAACCAGTCGAAAAATGAAGCCACCTTTGTTGCCTACGAATCACCTGATCTGGGAATAGAAGGTTACCAGGGAATTTCGAAATACTTTGTCAACATTGTAACTCCAACCAGCGAAGTTGAAAACATCAGGCTAAATGGCGAATCTGTTGAAACTGAATTTCAACCGTTACCCGGCAACAACTTTTCGTTTGCACAACTTAAAATCGAAGCGGGTTCCAATCAAATTAAAAATATAAACGAAAACGCCGGATTCCTGGCCAACGCATATGGTTTCGGAGGGGTCGAATCTTTCGGGTACGGTGTTGGATTCAACCTCGATTTAACCCTCGATTTGGGTGAAAGTATCCAATTTGCAGGAGATACATTGTTGCTTTGTCGCGGTGATACATTGGTTCTCGATGCCGGCTATTATTTCGACACTTACCTTTGGGATTCGGGTGAAACCACACAAACCATCCAGGTTTCTGAAGAAGGCTGGAAAAGCGTAAAAACAACCACCTATGACGGTTGCGAACTGGAAGATTCGGTTTTTATTTTTGTAAGCAAACCATCGGTACAGTTCGACCGGGAGTACCTGGAAGAATGTATGCCGTTTGAGCTGGAACTCTCTGCAGATGAGGGTTACTCCACTTATTTGTGGCAAAACGAATGGGGCGATACGCTTTCTTTGGCGCAAAACTTCACAGTAAATGCTACCGGAATTTACAGCATCACTGTTTTCGACCAGTACAACTGCAACGCCGCCGACACCATGGAACTAATTGTTTTTCCTGTTCCTGAAATTGAATTTTCAGGATCATCGCAGGTTTGCGGAGAAAAAACTGCAAACATTGCTGCAATTGCTTCGGGAACTCCCGAATCGGTGTGGAATTATGAAGGCGGTGTGGAATGGAAAACCAACAAACCTTCCGCTCTTTCCTTTGAAAACACCACCAACACAACTACTGAAATTGAAGTGAATACCTGGGGCGATTATGAAATTTACTACCACATAAAAACCACGAACAACTGCGAAAAAACCGATACGTTTTTTATCCGGTTTCATCCCGCGCCAAAAGCTGATTTTAGTATGGAAAACGATGAGAAATGTGAGGGGTACAGTCAAATTCTTACGTTTACAGGCACGGCAACCGACAGTGCCACTTTTCACTGGGATTTAAACGGATGCCAGTTCCTCGACACGCTGGGCGGACAAAATTACCTGGTTTCGGTGGGAGCTTTTTTGCAGGAACCACCTGTAATTTCTCTTTTCATCGATGACAACGGTTGCATGAGCGATACCATAAACAGACAGGTGGGCGCCCAACCCAATTTTACCGTGGAAGCGGACAAACAACGCGGATGCGATGAGCTTGAGGTGAATTTTACCAGCCGACTTTTAACCGCCGACCAGGTTAATTTTGAATGGGAATTTGACGACGGTCAGGTTTTAACCGAACAAAATTTAACCCGATTCTTTGACGCGCCCGGTTTTTACGATGTAAAACTCACCATAACCAACCCGGTAACCCAATGCACCAACAGCTTTGCCATCGACAGCATGATTAAAGTATTTCCTACGCCGACAGCCATCATCGAAGCCGACCCCGGTTTTTGTTATCCGGAAACAGCCGAAATTATTTATCCGACCAGCATCGATTCAACAGTTTGCCATTGGGAATTTGAAGGTATGCACCAGGTTGGGAACGGGAACGACACCATAACCGTTTTTTTCGACAAACCCACTGCCATGGTCAGGCTTGTGGTGGATGAATTTGGCTGTTTGAGTGATCCTGCAGAAATGCAGTTGAAACGCAAACCGCTTTTCGATTTTTCCGCAGAAAACCGGGAAGGCTGCCTGCCTTTCGAAACCGAAATTTTTGCAGAAACACCTGACGAGAATGTGCATTTTTACTGGATTACCGACAGTCTCCCCTATCCCGAAGGCAACTCTAATTATTTTTCTTCGACCGAACCCGGTGAGTTTACTTTCGGATTGATTGCCTATTCTGACGAAACCGGTTGCACCGACACCCTCATCAAAACCGACTGGATAAAAATTTATCCCAATCCGGTGGCTGATTTTCGGGTAAACTACCCCGTGGCCATGGCTGACAATGCCAGCATTTCTTACAGAAACTGGTCGGAGGAAGCCATCGCCTATTCCTGGGATTTTGGCGACGGAAACCGTTCGACTGAAGAACATCCTGTACATATATTTACAGCGCCCGGAGAATACATTTCGCGGTTGGCTGCGGAATCTGTGGACGGATGTACCGACACTTCAGAAATAGTCATTACCATTCTTCCGGCAACCGTTTATACGCCAAATGCATTCCGCCCCGACAGTCCGATTGAGGAAAACCGGACTTTTATGCCTATTTACGCAGGTGCAGATCCCTCCCGTTTTAAACTTGAAATTTACGACCGCCGGGGCCAGCTGGTTTTCGAAAGCGAATCGCCCGATGTGCCCTGGGATGGTACTCTTCCCAACGGAAAACCGGCAGCAATGGGAAATTATGTTTGGATTACTTCTTATTTCGATATCCAGGGAGTGCGCCAGGAACAAAAAGGTCAGGTGCTGTTAATCCGGTAAAAAATTACTGAAACCCGGAATCGTCTTCATAAGCATTGTAAAAGGGAAGATGCCGGGATTTTTCCATTTTACGGAGCAGAAACACCAGGCTGATTTCACTTGTTCCGCCCGCATTTCCCCACAATCCGGAAACCGCAATATCGTAAGTATAGTTGATTTGCCATCTGCTCCTGGTAAAACCGGCCAGTAAAATTACCGCGTCGTACCTTAAGCCGAAGTTTTGCCGAAACCACGCTCCTGCAGTCAGTCCGCTTTGAGTGGCAAAAAATCCGTAATTCATCTGGCCAAATCCCCGCTGGTACTGCATAACCACCTGCGGAGAAACATCGAACTTTTTACGGTGGTGCCCATATAAAAAAACAGGTAAACGGGCGCCAAAATGTGCGGTGTATTTCCGGTTCAGGTTATCGGTGTCTGTTGTTTCCCGGTAAAAAGTCTGTCGCGGTTCGGCCAGGTGATGAACGACCAGACCACCGAATATTTTCTGATTGTAAAGCAAAACACCTGTCGAAAAATCAAAAAATGAATAGTTGGGATCAGACAGCCACTCGATTTCCCGGGAAACGCCATGATTTCCGTAGAACGGATCCAGATTGTCGGGAAAAATTAACTTGTCGGTGCGCAGGCTGTTTTGGTGAAATCCGGCCTGAATGGCGCCCTGCAAACGGTAATTTTCACCCACTCTGACAAAAACGGAATAGACGGCATTCATTTGAACCGACTGCAAACTGTTGCCAGCCTGCAAATCATTTAAAATAAAAAAGCCAAGTCCGCCCTGCAGTTTTTTCACCGGAAAATCGAACGCAACACTGTAAGTATTAAATGCATTGTCAAAACTGTGCCACTGGTTCCGGTACTGAACAGCAGCCCTGCCAACGCCGAGAGAACCGGCAAATGCGGGATTCAAATACAGCGGATTGGAATAAAACTGCGAAAACGAAACATCCTGCGCCCTGATTTGAAGCCCGGAAATCAGGATTAGAAAAATGACAGCTGTTTCAGTTTTCCACATACTCATTGTTCAATGGCGAAGCGCTAAATATAAACCATTTTGAACAAATTTTCCTATAAAAAAAGGCTGTTGTTTCCAACAGCCTTCAAAATCCAAATGAACTAATCGCGTTATTATTTTTCCTTCTCTCTGTTAATTCCAGTACATTTCGTTTGTCATCCATTTTTCGAGCATCAGGCCTTGTTCTGCTTCAGCTGAAGCGTATTCAAAAACCGCCAAGCCCCATTTGTTTTTATCCAGCATCCAGGATTCCAGCGTAAGATTTTCATCCTGTTCCGTTTCAACCACAAATGTATTTTCATCGGCAAACCAGTAATTTTCGTTTACCATCCAGTTTTCAACTTCGAGTTTTGATTCTTCAACTTTTTCAAGGCCTGAGACAGCAGTCCACTCTGTTCCTTCAGCTTCAACATTTCCGCTTAATAAAAATACGAACAGAAATGTGGCTAAGATCATCTGATTTAATCGAGCTTTTTTTGTTTTCATTGTTCTCTGTTTTAATTGTTCTGTTTCCTTAAATTGTTTCAATAAGATAGACTGTTTAACGGCACAAAGGTTACATTTCCTTTTGTTAAAAAGTACGAAAAGTATGCAAGTATGCCGGAATATTCGGCGAATGGGTGATTTTACCGGCTAAATAAAATACCTTGAGGTATGGTTTTGTCGAAATCTGTCGGCAAGTGGCGAAAAAGCCCGAAAACAGCCGATCCGCTACCCGACATGGATGCAAATTCGGCGCCCATTTCGCAAAGCTTTTTCTTCCAGAATTCAATCTGAGGGTACACCCGAAAAACGTTCTTTTCAAAATCGTTCACAACTGTTTCTTTCCACTGTGAAACCGGCAGTTCGGCTAAATTCTGCAGGTTAAACTCCGGTTGCGCAGGAATAATGTTTTTATAAGCTTCGGCAGTACTTACCGACACTTCCGGTTTGAGAATAACAATCCGGTAATTTGAAAGGTCGATTTTTACCGGTGAAAGCCGGTCGCCAATGCTGGTGGCAAAAGCGGGCTGGTTTTCGATAAAAAACGGGCAGTCGGCGCCCAGTTTGGCGGCATAATTTTTAAGCTGCGCTGTATTTAGCCGAAGTTGAAAAAAACTGTTCAGCATTTTCAAGGTAAAAGCGGCATCCGAAGAACCGCCTCCCAGACCAGCTCCTGTTGGAATTTTTTTATGCAAATGAAACTGAACCGGGGGCAAATCAAAATCCTTTTTCAGCAAATAAAAAGCTTTTAGCACCAGGTTTTGCTCCGGTGGCCCGTCAACCGGTAATCCCGAGAATGAAATGCGTGTTTCTTTTGCTTCGGCCATTTCCAGTGCATCCGAAAGTTCCACCGGATAAAACAGGGTTTCCAGGTTGTGGTAGCCATCGGGTCGTCGGGACACTACGTGCAGACCGATATTTATTTTAGCATTTGGAAAAACAATCATTTTCTTCGGAACCTTTTCCTGATTAATCTTCGTTCAGCAATTCGTATTCCCGGGGCGAGCCGCAGGTGCAAATCAGATGGCGGTCGCCCCAGGCGTTGTCAACCCGTCCAACCGGTACCCAAAATTTGTTTTCCCGCACCCAGTCGAGCGGCCACGCAGCTTTCTGTCTCGGATAGCTGTGATTCCATTCGTCGGATGTAACCTGTCCGGCAGTGTGCGGGGCATTTTTCAGTACGTTGTCCTGTTTATCCGCTTTGCCGCTTTCCACTTCTTTAATTTCTTCGAAAATGGTATTGATTGCCGAAATAAACCGGTCCAGCTCCT
>Ga0334901_1003841_pt1 | contig 10815 bp, 12 predicted proteins | sample GraSluR3_MG_3_FD_207216 | JGI IMG/M metagenome (GOLD analysis project Ga0334901, IMG submission 207216) | Sludge microbial communities from methane-producing bioreactor in Wageningen University, Netherlands - Granular Sludge_15_08-R3 | ecosystem: Engineered > Bioreactor > Anaerobic >...
AAAAATGAAATTAGTTTCTAGAATTCGTAAAAATATTACTAAATTTGACCTAACACCAGAAGATGTCGGATTTTTACAAACTGCAGATTATCAATAAGTTAGATTTGACGTTAGTTGGAAGGGCGAAACCAATAAAAAACAGACATATGAAAACAAAAATTTATTTTTTACTGACAATTTTCCTACTGAGTTATGGAATTTCAATGAGTCAAAATCTCAAAGATTATTTTATACCGGCAGGAGACAAAAATTTATCAATTTATTCTTGGATGGGTTCAGATGCTTTTAAAGTCAAAATCTGGTTTGTTGCTATTTCTGACAGTGTTTACCGTGTTGACCAAGTTATTATGTTTCAAGACCAAATTTCAAACGGTGAATCAAGAACTGTTACTATTTCAAAAAATAGTATAACTGTCTCAAATGTTGTATATTTTAACAACGTGATAAATGATGAAGGAGAAAAAAAGCACAATCCACCCACAACTTTATTGAAAATGCCTGCAAAGGGACAAACATCAAGTTGGTCATTTACTCCAATAAACGCTACAACAAAATGTAAAGCAGAATGGACGACAGTTACTATTGATGGAGTAAGCAAAAAAGCAATTAAAGTTACGAATACACCATTTGAGGGTGGTAAACTTTTAACGACTGGTATTACATACGACTATTATGTTGAAGGTATTGGATATTGGAAAAGAAAAGTACAGGATGGCAAAGATTTTCAGGTATTAGAAAAACAAGAATATGATGCGACATATAAATCTTATTAAAATATTAATTATGATGACAATTTCGAATTTTTCGTCTTCATCCTTTGGTCAAGACTTTATTTTTCCTTTTGGTCAAGAATTAAAAAAAGTAAACCAAAAAGACACAACACCTAAAAATGTTTTTGTACTTGGTGTTTATGCAAGTGCTGTGCACGCTAAGTGGCTTGACACAAATGGTCGAGTTTTAATAAAAGCTTTAGCTGTTGCAAGTGAACCTTACATTTTTTGGACAGGCGACTCAACAGAAGCTGTAAAAATCATAAATGGAATCAAAATACCACAAGGAATGGGGAGTTTAGTACCATCCGAATGCACATACAATGGACCATCTGGACGATGTTTAGATTCTAATTTTCTATATCCGTTAAAGTACACAAGAGAAAATGCTTGGCTTTGTGACTTAGTTCCACATTCTTGCCAAAATCCAAGTCAGAAAACTGCATTAGAAAGAGAATACGACAAATATATAAAACTTGGAAAATTACCAAAATATAATATCCCAAAAGTACCAACAAACCTTGCAACGGAAGAAAGAATTAAAGAGATTTTGACTGAACTAAAAAAATCACAAGCAGATACAATTATTCTTTTAGGAGACCAACCGATTAAATTTTTTCTGTCGAAATTTACGGACAAGTATAAAAAATTGTCAGATTTTGAGGAATATGGCAAACCTGTTGACGTCGTTATTGACAATAAAGCTTATACCGTTATTGCATTAGCACATCCTCGACAAGTAAGCAAATTAGGGAAGTCTAATCAGAAATGGTATGACTTACATCAAATATGGATGAAAAATAAATTAAAATGAAAGAGCCCCAGCAGGTAACATGCGGTATATTTTATTGCCGAGATAGTGCTGAAATCAAAGGCTGTGGCTCGCTTCAAACTTCATCACGGGTTGACAGTGACGTGCTCCGAAATCGGCAACAAAAACATACCGCTGTCCGTTATGCAACAGCTTAAAAAAGACATACAACTATGGCAACAGAAATAAAAACTTGGGAAATAATAGAAGGTGAATTGTCAGAAATCAATACGACTCTTGCCCAAAATGGACGTAAAGAAAAGGACGATTTGGAAAAGTGGCTGAAAACAAATCCTAAAATACTTGGAGACAATATATTAGTTTTCGGAGAGCAAGTTTGGACAAAATCAGGTCCACTTGACTATTTGGGAATTGACAATAACGGAAACTTAGTAATTGTTGAATTAAAACGTGATAAATTAGCAAGAGATGTTTTAGCTCAAGCAATAGATTACGCCTCAGATGTGGCAAATTGGGATATTGAAAAACTTAATGAAATTTGCTTAACGTTTTCAGACAATTCACTGGAAGATTATATCACTGACCATTTTGACAATGTCGAACTTGACGATTTGGTAATTAATAAAGCGCAAAGACTTTTATTAGTTGGATTTTCAATAGACGAAGCTTTAAGTAGAATGATTGAATGGTTGTCATCAAAATATGATGTTGGGATAAATGCAATTATTTTAAACTACGTTAAAACTTCTTCGGGAAACGAATTACTTTCAAGAACGGTAATCATTCCAGAAGAAATTGAAAAAGAAAAATCGAATAAGAAAAAATTTACAATTCCTATGTCAGATGAACCAGGAACATATGAACTTGAAAGATTAAAGGAATTATTAAAAAATTATTTCAACAATAAGCAATGGTCTTCTAAGAGATTAAAAAACATAGTGCTACCTGTCTTGCTTAAAAAAGAAAAAATAACGAGAGAGCAACTTAAAAAAGAATTTGTGAAAGCTGGAGAAGCCACTGACGAAAACAAAGCAGGATATTTTATTGCTCTAATTTCAAACCAACTTGGACAGACCAAAAAAGATTTTTTAAGACAGATTATTCACTATGAATATCCTAAATATCATTGGGAAAAAGACAATTTTAGTATAAGAACTGAATACAAAGAATTAGTAAAGGAAATTTTAGAAATTAAAGAATGAATGAAAGCCGTTGCATAACAGGCGGTATATTTTATTGCCGAGATAGTGCTGAAATGAAAGGTTTTGGCTCGCTTCAAACTTTATCGTGGTTTGACAGTGAAGTGCTCCGAAATCGGCAACAAAAACATACCGCCAACCCGTTGGCTGCCATTGTAAAACAACATTATTTCTTGAACAAAACTTTGAAAACTGACAAAAAATATATATTTTTGACGAAATAAAAGTATACAGACAATGACTTATTATCCAATTTCGCTGAAAGAAATCAAAGAGAAAGTTGCAAAAAAGAAAGTTGCAAAAAAGAAAGTTGCAAAACGGACAACCGAGCAACTTCTTGACTTTTACGACTTACAGAATTTAAAGGAAATTACCAATGAATTTGGAGAGACGCTTATCCGGGTTGACGGAGAAATTCCAGTGGATTTACCCGTAAAAGACGGACAGCGATTTTTATTTATCAGTTATGACCAAAGCAAATATTCTCACGGTATACATAAATATCCTGCAAAATTTTTCCCTGAGTTACCAAGATGGCTGATTAAAAAATATTCAAACTCCAACGACTTAATTCTTGACCCATTTGCGGGAAGCGCAACAACAAACATTGAAGCATTGTTATCATCCAGACACTCTGTTGGAGTGGATGTTGACCCCTTTGCAAGACTCTTGGCAAAAGTAAAAACAACCCCGCTTGATAGTAATGAACTTGACAGAGTAACAGAAAAAATTTTGCATAAACTTGTTGCTTTCAAACCTAATTGTATAGACAAAAAAGATATACCAGAATTTCCATATAGAGACAATTGGTTTAACAAAGAAATCTTGCTTGAACTTTCCTACATAAAAAAAATAATTGACGAACTGGATACTAACAAAGATATAATTGACTTTTGTAAAATTTGTTTCTCATCAATCATTCGCAATGTTTCCAATGCGGACGATAATTGTACAAGGACTGTTGTACGAAAAAAGCTAAACAAACAAATTTTTCCGTCAATGGCTTTAACAAAATTTGCTGAAAACCTGCTGACAAATTCTTTACGAATAAAAGAATTTTCAGAGCACTGCCCTAAAAATATTTCAGTCGAATTTCCACAAAACAATGACGCAAGGTATTTAACTTATCCCGACAATCATTTTGATTTAGCCGTAACTTCCCCGCCCTACGCTAATGCGGTTGATTATCCTCGCACTCATCAACTTGAAATGTACTGGCTTGGTCTTGCAAATGGTTCTTTGAGTTCGCTAAAAAAAATACACATCGGGACAGAAGTAGTAAGAGCAGAAGAATATAGAACGCTTCACAAAATCGGAGAAACAGAAGCAGACAAAAAAATAAAAGCAATTTTTGATAAAGACCCAAGACGAGCATTTATAGCATACAAGTATCTGTATGATATGAAGCTTAATCTCAAAGAAGTTTATCGAGCATTAAAGCCCAATGCTCGATATGTAATTGTTGTCGGTAACAATAAAATTCGTGGTGAACTTTTTGAAAACTGGAAATACCTAATGAACATAGCAGCTCAAATAGGTTTCAAAATAGAAAATTATTTTGGTTCTGAGATAATAAAACATTTTATAAAAGTTCCAAGAGAGGAACGAATTAATACAGATTGGATTATTGTTTTACAGAAATAAATTATGCCAAATACAGAAGACATAGGAAGACAAGCCTCTATTGAGGGTTTTGCGAATGAGCATATTGCTGCTGGTTTGTTAATGAAAAAATATCAAAATGTTTCATTAGTTGATTTACCATTATCGCCTTACGACATAATTATTGTTCGTAAACTTGTAGACGGAACTGAGGATATAATAAGAGCACAGGTAAAAACAGCAAGAACAAGTGTAAGTTTTACAGGAGGAACTCGTGGCGGTGTTGACAGAGAGTACAAATCTGGGGTCAAAACATATACTCAATCCCCAAAAACTTCAGATGTAGTAATTGGACTTAAACCGATTGATGAAAAATCTTTTGATATGTATTTTATACCAACACTTTTAATTTCTGTTTGGGGAACTAAAAGCAAAGGGCTTGGAACAATAGCTCCACTTAAAAACAATTTTGATTTTCTTGAAAATTGTAAAAACGAAGAATATATTCTAAAGAAAGCAAAAGAATTGGGAATTATATAACTTAACAATAACAACGGCAGCTAACAGCGTGTATGTGGCAATAGCGGGTTAAGTGGTAAATCGAAGGTCTGTGCATCTAACAAACATTGTGCTAAACGGAGAGGAAAGTACTTCTAATCCGCTACTGCACATACACGCAAACCGTTAGCACCAATTGTAGGATGACACCGTAACAGACGAACATAGACAAGAAATGAAGTATCAAAACATAAGAGAAGAAGAACTAAAAAACAAGGTAGCACAAGACTACTTTTGGATATACGACTGCACCAAAATAATTGGCAACGTTGACTTTTGTGTATGTATGCACCAAAGCCAAAAGGAACTTTTTGAACAAGAATCTCTACTTTGGGCAGAAGCAAAAAAAGGTTCTTCGGACATTTACAACTCTATCGTTCAGCTAATATTAACAATTGGGAAAGCAAGAACTTTTGACAAGTTTTTGCCACCAGCAATGTTAGGAGCATTTGACGGAGAAAAAATCGCTTTTATTCCTTACAATGACATTCACGAAGTTTTTTACATAAATGACTTCAATTGGAATGTAACTCCTTCAAATCACACAACAAAAGAGTTCAAACTCATTCACGAAAAAGTAAAAACAGTAATTGACAGCAAAGCACTACTTTTTAACTTTTTGACTGACGACCGAGAACTAAAGAAATTCATTAAGAAGAATTTTATTGTCGGCAAATTTGGCTTGACCAAAACGAAAATTGACAAGAACAATTTTATGGTCATTTACAACAAATGGCTTCAAGCTGTAAAGCCGACCATTGCCGTAAACTGGGACATTGCAAAGAAAACTGGAATTATTGATGGTGACTTTTATCTTGCCGACCTTCTTTCACAAGAAAACAACACTTTAAAGGAAAAACTTTTTGTTCTATTAAGACACGACCATTACGAACTCGACAGAAAATTAGATGAAGCCGGAATGTTTAGCAGTAAACGGACTGACTTCACAGACAAACAAGTTGCCCATACTCAATTTTGGAACAAATACGACCGACCACCCAAAGAAGAATATTGGGATTACATTGTAGAACGAAGAGATTTACTTGTTCCGCAGGACGTAAGAGAACGAAAAGGAAGTTTTTTCACTCCGCAAATTTGGGTTGAACTTTCTCAAAAATATTTAACTGACGTATTAGGTGAAGACTGGCAAGACGAATATTATGTTTGGGACTGTGCCGCAGGCACAGGCAATTTGCTTGCAGGGCTTACTAACAAGTATAATGTTTGGGCTTCGACTTTAGACAGTCAAGACGTTGAAGTAATGCACGACCGAATAAAAAACGGTGCGAACTTGCTTGACGACCACGTATTTCAATTTGACTTTCTTAATGATGATTTTAGTAAATTGCCAAGACCACTACAAGACATTATCAATAACCCCGAAAAAAGGAAAAAATTAGTTGTTTATATCAACCCACCCTACGCTGAAGTTTCAAGTATTGGCGTAAAAGGGAAAGCGGGTGTAAATAAATCGAAAGCACACGACAAGTATTCGGAAAAAATCGGCACAGCAGGTAGAGAAATCTACATTCTCTTTTTAGCACGGTTATTTGACGAATTGAATGGTTGCATAATCGGAGAGTTTTCTAAGTTAAAAGCATTGCAAGGGTCAGCATTTTCAGAGTTTCGTGACTTCTTTAAAGCCGAATTAGTAAAATCATTTGTTGTTCCAGCTTACACTTTCGACAATGTTAAAGGCAACTTTCCTATTGGTTTCAAAATTTGGAATACTTCAGTTAACAGTCCATTTGAAGAAACTCAATCAGACGTTTATGATGAATCAGGCAATTTAATTGGACAAAAAACATTTTCAGTAACTGAAAAGAACGACTTCATAAATAAATGGATTTCCAAATACAAAGTAAAAACTGACTTTATTGGTTTTTTAGCAGGAACTAATGGGAATGATTTTCAACAAAATGGCATTGTTTACATTCTCAACAAAAAAGAGCAAATGGCAAACCCAAGGGGAATTTGGATAAGCTCGCAAAATTTAATTCAGGCTTCAATTTATTATGCAGTTAGACGTTGTGTTGCCCAAACTTGGCTTAACGACCGTGACCAATTTTTACACCCAAATAATCAATGGGAAACAGACACAGAATTTCAAAATGACTGTTTAGTTTTTACTCTGTTTAATACACACATTCAAACACAATACGGAACGAACAACTGGATTCCATTCACAGAGCAAGAAGTGAATGCCAGAGAAAAGTTTGAAAGCAATTTGATGAGCAAGTTCATAAACGGCAAACTAAAAACCGACAACAACGGAGATTTATTTGGCAACCAAACTCAAAGGACAACACCACTTGTATTTTCAACCGAAGCGACAGCAGTTTTAGACTCTGCCAGAGAACTTTGGAAATATTATCACAGACAACCAAACTGTAACGTTAACGCTTCACTTTACGACATTAGAGAATATTTTCAAGGTAGAAATGAAGCAGGTAAAATGAACAACAAAAGTTCAGACGAAACATATATGAACTTAATTGGCGACTTGAGAGAAAAACTCAGACAACTTGCCGACAAAATAGAACCAAAAGTTTACGAATACGAATTTCTAAAACAATGACGAGAAAAGAACAACTGGTGCTAACAGCGGTTTGGCGTAATGGCGGGTGCAGTGCTTTGTATGACAGTTTTGTGGTAGGTTCAAGTGCAGTTCTTCGATTGAACATTTGTGCTAAAAATCCGCCACTACGCCAAGCCGCAAAACGTTACCCAACATAATGAAAAGGCAGAGAAATGAATAGTTTAAAGATAATACAAACCTTTTAAATTTTAAGAAAATGAAAAAATCATTGACGTTTTTTTTTGTTTTATTTCTTTTTGGTTTTATTGCCAAATCGCAAGTAAATTTTGTTAAATCCTACAACACTCCTGCTGAAAGTGTAATTGGATTGATTAACTCCGACAACGATTACGTTGTTTTTACGTCGGATTCTACTTATGGAATCAAATACAATTTGATTGATTCCATTGGTCAAATGGTTACCTCAAACATTTTACCAGGTTCGCAATTGAAACACTTAATTCTAAAAGAATGCGAACAAATTGATTCAAATTATGTTGTTACGTTTTATCAACCATCGAACAACAAATCATATCTAATGCGAACCAATGGAACATCAACTCTCGATTATATTGAATTAAACGGTTTTTATGGAGATGCGTATTTCGGAAACACATTCTCTAAATTAATGACTGTAATAAATGATACTGCTTATCGATATGACATTCAATATGGTGGAAGTTATATATTAGAGTCTCAAATAAACAATCCTGGACAAATAACATATTGGAACGGTTCAAATTGCGATGCAATTTACCTAACAGAAACTGAAACATATCTCGCATACCATCGAAACATCGGATGGTCTAATGATTCTTTGTTTATATCAAAATATAATTCAACCGGAACGGAAATTTGGAACGAATTTATAGATTATTATTTTGGTGGAGGAACAGATAAATTGAAATATATTGATATTGTGCCAAAATTAGATTCCATACGGGTTATTTATTCTACAATGTCGACCGGAACATATATGTGTTCTATAACTCAAACCGGAGAATTTAATACAAGATTAATATTTCCTTGGTTGATGTACAATAAAAATATTAAAATTGATTTTGATGAGAATCAAAATGTATATCTATTAGATGGAATATTAAAAAAATATAATTCCTCAATAGAACAACAGTGGATGGTTGATTGTATATCCAATATAAATCCATTTTTATTTGTTAAAAATGGAATTGCCTTTTGCGGCGGTGTGGATGACTACTCAACAAAATTTGGAATAACAATAACTAATTATGATGGTGAAATAGATTGTCCATATAATTATCAATATTACGGTTTAGACAATCTTTGTATGGTTACTTACAATAACAATAATAATTTAATTGTATGTAAACCGGTTGAAGGTATTCAAAAATATCTTGTTTATAAAGAAACAACGGTTACTGATGTGTATACTCAAATCGGAGAAATATCATATCCTAATCTTGAATTTGTAGATACAAATCAATATATCAATCAAGTTAAATATGCAGTTAGAGTTATAAATATTTGTGGTGATACTTCTTTATACGGAAATCCGCATGTTACAATACATTTATCTGCGAGTCTTGGATTAAATGGAGACATAAATCTTGATTGGAATGAATATTCAGGAATAAATGTTAGTACATACAGAATTTGGAGAGGTTCTCTTGGTAATTTAATACTGATTGATTCGGTTTCTGGTTCTTTTACTAATTATGTTGACCATAATGCACCTAATAATACAGAGTATTATCAAATAGAGGTTTTAACAACACCATGCAACTCACAAGATAATAAATCAACAAAAAGCGTTTATGTATCAATATTTTCAAATATCATTAATACTCAATCGAGCGGAATAAACGATTTACAAAATATTGAATGTAAGATATATCCTAATCCTGTTCAAGATAGATTATTTATTGAATCTGAAGAGATAATAAATGTCTTAATTTTTGACTTATTTGGGAATCTTTTAGTTCAAGAAGCTGAAAAAAGTGTTGGTATTACTCATTTGTCAAAAGGTATTTATTATCTTAAAGTTGAATCTGTTAATGGTTCGGTTATCAAGAAATTTGTTAAAATGTAAAATCCCGCTAAGTACTTGAAATATGAAAAATCCAAAATTAAAACTGTTTGTAAATGAAAAGTACAATCTTGATGATTTTTATCAATTATTTAATTCAGAGTATAAATTGCATGAACAATTTTTGTTTAATACACCCAGTAATAAATGGTTTGACGTAATATTAAGTTTTAAATCCGAGTTTGAAACTGGTGTAATAAAAAAAGGTTCATTTGTATTCGATAAATCTGTTTTACATTTAGATAATTCAAATCATTTTTACTTAACTGGCTTTGATATGCCTTGTTGGGTAAGCAAAGAAATATCAAGCAAGAAAATAATGATACTTGCATCTGAACCTTTACGTAACGAAGATTCTTGGGGCGATTCAGACAAATATTCTTCTATTTCGATAAATACTCCTTTTTCATACCATTCTAGTAATATTAATGGGAATGAGAAGAGAAGTGAACGAAGACATTATTGGGATTTAATTGATTGGTTGGTTGCATATTATAATGCAACTGTTTATTTGACAGATATAAGAAAATTTTGGTTTGCTGGTTGGGAGCATTATAAAGCATTTAATAATTCAGAAATCCACATAAATCTTTTTAAAAAAGAACTCGCCTTTTTTAAACCTGATTTAGTAATCATTTTTGGTAGTCGTCCTTTAAATATTCTTCAAACTGAAAAACTTTTAAGTTCTGACATAAATTTGACTAAGATAGAATTGCCAGAAAAGGGATTTATATTAAAACAAGGGTTAGGCTATAAAACTCTGCCTTTAATTCATCCTTCAGGTGCTGCTGGTGGACCAAGAAAACAGTTTTTTGATTGTAATCATATTTTTGGTAACGATCAAAATGAAAATTACAAAGAAATAATTAAAAGGTTTGTAAATTAAGCGAAATGAATGAATTACGTTGGGTAACAAAGGCTAAAATCAAGCGGGCGGATAGTGCTAGTTTTAAGGGTATTGCATCTAATAAACTTCATCGCAAGTTGACAGTGAAGTGCTCCGAAATGCCCGCCAGCTTTTAGCCTCAGCCGTTACCGCCAAGTGTAGAAGACCGTTGGTACTACAAGAAAACTCAAAGTAAACCATTGTGAAAAGACAGAAAAACATAATACTGACAAGACCAGAAAGCCGACACTCAAGCCAACCCGATGTTTTTTATTTTTTGCCCACCGCACATTAAAAAAAAGAATTTTTACCGCCTCACATTTGGCACATTGCCTATTGCCCGACACACAAGCCATTTCTTCGCAAAAGTCAAAGAGCCAAATTT
>Ga0334901_1003846_pt1 | contig 10808 bp, 7 predicted proteins | sample GraSluR3_MG_3_FD_207216 | JGI IMG/M metagenome (GOLD analysis project Ga0334901, IMG submission 207216) | Sludge microbial communities from methane-producing bioreactor in Wageningen University, Netherlands - Granular Sludge_15_08-R3 | ecosystem: Engineered > Bioreactor > Anaerobic > Unclassified...
TCATTCGGGTATCGCTTGGAAATATTGGTAGTAATAGTTGTCCCATGACCGCTAAGGTAAGGATTATTAATTTACGGCAAAGGTTCTGTTAAATGCTGATTATCAGACATAGGTCTTGGATGTCTGATATTATATGTTAAACACATAAAACCAATACGCACAACAATACCTATTTAATGTGCATAATACGGCTTAAAACAACTGGTTGGACAATAGTGCAGGATTATTATGTTAGTCAGGGTTTGACTTGGAGTCAAACCCTGACTTAGTATCCAACAACAAAAAAACGGGGTACTCAATGAGCACCCCGTTGTAATATTAGGCTAAAATTATGCTTACTCGTTTTTCTTAAGCACCTGGTCAATCATACCGTACTCCTTGGCCTCGGTGGCAGTCATCCAGTAGTCGCGGTCGGAATCCTTCTCAACCTTTTCGAAGGGTTTACCAGAGTGCTGCGCAATGATATCATACAGCTCCTTGCGGAGGGAAAGAATTTGGCGAGTGGTAATCTCAATGTCCGAAGCTTGCCCCTCGGCGCCGCCCATGGGCTGGTGAATCATCACCCTTGAGTGTGGTAGCGCAGAGCGCTTGCCGCTGGTTCCGGCGCAAAGCAGCACGGCCCCTCGTTCGGCTGAGGCTCCAGCCTCAGTCGTATATATCTTGGCAGGCTTTTGCCTGATTTACGAAGCTAATTCTTTTTGCCTTTACAGGCAATGTTCGTAGGCGCAACTTGTCCCGCAAATAGCGGGAGCCTACTTATGATAGCCCGACGGCGGTACAACCACCGCCGAACGGGGGTATGACCCTTAATTTCAAGACATAAACATCCTTAGCTTGACGGCTATGGTTGCAAGCAGGTTGGACAGTCCACCAAAAGGCAGGTGGATCTTTCCAAGTCTTTCCCGCCCTCCCTTATCATTCCAAGGTCCGGTTGTTTTTTTGCCGGACATGGAATCGTTAAGGGATAACACAAAATCTCGCAGTTTAGCCAGTCAGGGCTTGACTCCAAGTCAAGCCCTGACTATGTGCCCAGCAAACAAAAACGGGGTGCCGTTGGGGCACCCCGTTGTAATATTATAGTACAAGATGGTTGGCTACTCCACCACCAGCGAGGTCGTAAGGCGCTGCCCCTGGTGCACCACCACCACATGGTACACCCCGCGCTGCCAGCCCGACACGTTGAGCCGCAGCGTGCCATTGCGCAAAGTGCCCCGGTACACCGGCTGCCCCGTGGCGCTGGTCACCACCACCGGCGCCTCACCGGCGGCCAACTGGGTGCCATTGGCCGAAGCCGAACGGAGCTCCTCCCCGCCAAGGGTTACCAGTACCTCGCCGCTGGCCGGGTTGGGCGACAGCTGGATGGGCCACTCCGGCGGGTTGATAATGCCCCCACCGAGGCGTCGAATGGTGAGGTATACCCGGGTGAGGCTGCTCTCGCCGCAGGCGTTGTACGACCGCACCGTGAACTGCCCCGTGCCCACCTGCAGCGGCGTCACCAGCACGGTGTTGCCGCTCTGCGACAATCCAAAATTCTGAGGTGACCCCGTTTTTTCCACCTCCCAACCTGTGGCAGTACCTGTGCCGGGGGGATCAACGAAGAACAGCTGCAGGCTCGTGGTCACCTCCCCCAGGGAGAGCGTGTAGTTGGCCGAGCCGCCGGTCTGCGTGCTGCTGCCGCTGCGGATGTGGGGCCGCGCTGGAGGACCAACGCTCACGCTGCGCCGAAGGGGCGGCAGGTCCCCGCACGGGCCGCTCACCACCGCCTGCACCCAGCCCGGGCCGCTGGTGGTGGAGCTAGCCGCTTTGACCCGATAAGTACCTGTGCCCTGCCCGCTCACGTAGGCCAGGTTGCTGCTGCGGGTCCAGCTCACCGTGCTGCCCGCCGGCACGTTGCTGAGGGTAAAGGTGGTGTTGGTGGTGCACACGCTAAAGGGGGCCGAGATGGTGGGCTGCGGCCTGGTGGTTGTTGAGCTGCTTGAAGCGCTAGACTCACCAGCTGTGCTAACTGCCTTTACGCTAAAGGTGTACGAGGTGCTGGCCGTAAGCCCTGTGAACGTGTACGAGGTGCCTGTAGTCACCCTCACATCGCTGGGGGTTTGCCAAACCCTGTAGCTGGTGGCCCCGGGCGAGGCATCCCACGTCAGGGTGACGCTGCAGTACCCCGGGCTTGCTGCCACCAGGTTGTGCGGAGCACGTGGCGCAGTGCTAGCTGCTATTGGTTCAGAGGTATTCACATTGTCTGCTAAATCTTTAGCCGAAACCGTAACACTATACTCAGTATTTGGAATCAGGCTCTTAAAGGTATGGTAATTAGTTTGAGTAGAGTTGTAGTATTTGGTTTGAATGGTTTGCCCAATAGAATTTTGCAGTATAATGTCATAACCTTTGATTCCCCCAATGCCTGACGATTGATTCGCTTCAGTGTATTGAGCAGACCTTACATCGGCAGCATAAAAGTACGTACTCACCGAATTACTAGAGATGCTGCTTATTGACACCTCTAACTCTTCGGGAGGTGAGTTGTCAACAATCACTACGAACTTATTCTGATTAAACTGGTGATCAGTGCCAGTGGTATCGCTTGCATTGAAATACAAATCAAATTGATAATCTAATTCATCAGTACCTTGAGGAGGAGAAATTGTAAGATAGAAATTGACTGTTCCCTCTGCGTTCACCACCTTGTCGTTGTTCTCGATGCTGAACCAGTTGTCATACGTACTAAATGAGTATAGCCTATCTATGGATAAGTTGAACGGCCCACCCGAATTGCACTTCACGCTCACGGTTAGGTTAAAACTGGCACCAGCTTTAACAGGCTTACAAAGGTGTTGGTAAGGATCAGTTGATGGAATGGTAACTGTAAAATCCTGCGAGCGAGCGATAAGGACAGTCAGCATAAGTATAACTACCAGGACAAAGGAAAAAGATTTCTTCACTTAATGAGTTTTTAGGGTTAAAGATTATGATTACTTGATGAAAAAATGACCGTAATTTTACTCATACCTAATCCTTTATGCACCGAACAGACAGCCCGGTATTTACCGACCCGGTATGCCTTCCTATTGTCGCAAAGTCGGTATTTATATTACGATATTGTGGCACAAGACCTTCCCAAAGTGAGGACGACCACATAAAACAATTGTAACCTTTTGCCCTGAATTCCAAATTCCATGACGTTAATCGCTCCCCTCCGGGAATTGCTGTAAACCCACTGCTGTTGTCGGCAAAGCGGTTGGGGTAATCCCAATGCAGTATGCCTGTTTCCTTCAGCCTTCCTCCCACCAAAGAATTTATCCCATCAATACTGGTTGCTCCATCGCCGGCATCAACATATTCAACCAGAACACCCCACTCCTCATCTGTGGGCACATGCCAGCCCGAAGGGCAGAGCCCCCTCTCATCGTCCACGGCGTACCAGTTGTACAAAAGCCCATAGGTGGCAATTTGGTCAACGTCTTTGGTATTCTCATAGCTACACCACGCGCCCTCAGTGAGATTTCCCCATAGCCATATATCTCCCTCGCCTGTAACGTGGCGAATGGGATCGCCGTTGCGGTAATGGGTCACCCGCAGGTTCTCGGCCATCCAAACCTGGTTGCCTATCCCAATGGTGCGGTACTCGTTGCCATCAATGTCAGTCATCGTACCGTAGGTGAGGTTGGGGTTGAATACGGCGGTGGTTTGCCCCAGGCGGGGCTGGGGGTCGTCCCTGCGGCAGCCTGCTCCCAGACAGAGCATAGCAGAAATTGAAAGCAAATGAATTACAATGCGGGTAGATATGTGTAGCATGGTGGTTGATTATTCATAAGAATCCAAACTTACAAAAAAAAAAAAACTAATCCACCAAGTTTTGTAAGTATTTATTGTTATATTGACACGATATTATATGTTAAACACATAAAACCAATACGCACAACAATACCTATTTAATGTGCATAATACGGCTTAAAACAACTGGTTGGACAATAGTGCAGGATTATTATGTTAGTCAGGGCTTGACTTGGAGTCAAACTCTGGGTACATGCCCAACAGCAAAAAAACGGGGTGCTCAATGAGCACCCCGTTTCATTATTTTCATTATTCGGTATAGCTAAACTTACTCGTTTTTCTTAAGCACCTGGTCAATCATACCGTACTCCTTGGCCTCGGTGGCGGTCATCCAGTAGTCGCGGTCGGAATCCTTCTCAACCCTTTCGAATGGTTTGCCGGAGTGCTGCGCAATGATATCGTACAGCTCCTTGCGGAGGGAAAGAATTTGGCGAGTGGTAATCTCAATGTCCGAAGCTTGCCCCTCGGCGCCGCCCATGGGCTGGTGAATCATCACCCTTGAGTGTGGCAGCGCAGAGCGCTTGCCGCTGGTTCCGGCGCAAAGCAGCACGGCCCCCATGGATGCGGCTATGCCAGTGCAAATGGTGGCCACATCGGAGCTGATGTACTGCATGGTATCGTAAATACCTAATCCGGCATACACCGAGCCACCGGGTGAGTTAAGGTAAATCTGAATATCCTTGGTGGGGTCGTTGGACTCCAAGAACAGCAGCTGCGCCTGAATGATGTTGGCCACATCGTCGGTGATGGGTACTCCAAGAAAAATGATACGATCCATCATAAGGCGAGAGAACACGTCCATCTGCGCAATGTTTAGCTGCCGCTCCTCGATAATGGTTGGGTTAATGTAGCTGCTGTGCAGCGACTGGTAACGATGCATACTAAGGCTGCTAATGCCCTTGTGCTTGGTAGCGTATTTTTGAAACTCGCTGGGTTTTCTAATCATAGTTGATATCGATTTACAATTCCTACTCTTGTTAATTTAACGATAAAGATATTAATCTTTTTTTAAACCGAATAAGAGTAACAGCAATTTGAGGCAAAGGTTTGCTATATGAAAAAAAAAGCGGGAGCAAAGCTCCCGCCTAATATCTTACTTTTTGCTTTCCATCATCTTTTTAAACTCATCGATACTAACTTCCTTCTCATCGAGCTTAATGGTTTCTTTGAGCCAATCCATCACCTTGCCCTCAATAACCTGCTCGGCCATCTTACGGCGCTCCTCGGGCTTTTCAATTAGCTCGTTGGCGTACTTCTCGATAAACTCGTCGGGTAGTTGCCCCATACCGTACTGCATCATCTGATTCATGATGTAGCCTTTGGCCATACTTGTAAGCTCCTCCTTCTCAACCTTGAACTTCTGCTCGGTGGCAATTTTATCGCGGATTAGCTGCCATTTTAGGTCGTTCTCGAAGTGTGGGTAGTCCTTTTCAACCTGCTCCTGAGTGAATTTGCCCTCGTTGATGGCCACTAGCCAGCGTACAAGAAACTCTTTTGGTAATTCAATCTTGAACTTATCGATTAGCTTGTCGCGAACGTCGGTATAGAACTTGCGCTCGGTATCGCCTTTAAGGTTATGCTTAATGCTCTCGTCGAGCTTTTGGTGGAACTCCTCCTCGGAGTTAACAACACCCTCGCCGAAGAGCTTGTCGTAAAGCTCCTGGTTCACCTCGGCCTTCTGGTACTTCTGAACCGATGTGATTGTAACTTGGAATAATGGCTCAACGCCACCTAATTCGGCCTTATCAATCTTTAGCAATGCAGCCCTGTCGATCTCGTTGGGGAATGCCTTGGTTACATCAACCACCATTACATCGCCAGCCTTAGCACCTGTAAACTTGGCCTTCTCGTCCTCATCGGCCACAAGCATCACGGAGATCATTCCCTCCTCTACGGTAACGCCATCCTCTTTTGGCGACTCGTCGGGGTTGAGCTCGGTAAGGGTAGCCTTAAGCAAGCTATCGGCATCGGCCTGGTCAGCATCAACGTAGCTACCATAACGCCCCGAGATATTCTCGATGTAGCCCTGACGCATCTCCTCGTCAACCTTGATGCTGTAGTAGGGAGCCTTATCGCGCTTCGATAGATTTATCTCGAACTCGGGGGCAAAAGCCAAATCGAATTTGAATTCGAAATCCTTCTGTGTGTCCCAATCGATGGGTTGCTGCTCCTCCGATGGAAGAGGCTCGCCAAGTAAGTTGAGCTTCTGCTCGGTGATGTAGCTCGAGATGCTCTCGGATACCAGCCTGTTCACCTCATCAACCAGGGCCGACTTGCCATACATCTTGTTGATAAGCGAAGCGGGGGCCATACCGGGCCTAAACCCTTTGATTACGGCTTTCTTGCGAACATCCTTAAGGCTTTTCTTTACATTCTCTTCATAATCCTTATGCTCTACCGTTACGGTTAGCACTGCGTTTAGCGCATCGGAATTTGCGTGGGTTACGTTCATGCGAATAATCTTTTGAAAGAAGATTTATTTTGTTTTATTCTACTGATTTTCAAAAAGAAAGCACCAATTACGGGTTTTCTTTGAGCGCACAAAGGTAGAAATATTTGTAATGATATGCAAATAACCTTTGGGGCTAGCTCCCAATGCTTTGCAGCAGGAGTAGGGTATGCAAAACGAAACATATTTTGCAAAAACTTCATTTCGGTGGATAATACTCACGGGGTGACTCCTTGCTAAGCTAAGCAGAGAGTCACCCCGTGTGCAAATAGAAATTTTTACCACCCCTCCTCTACCTGGCTAAAGGTATCGGCATCATCATCGCGCTCGAGCTCCGCTCCCGTTCGCATCTTTAGGTAAGGGATAATTGTTGGATCGATATTGGCGATGTAGTTAAGATCGAACATCATGAAGTGATGCTCGTTCTCAACATACTCATCGGTTTCTAGCCCCGAGTAGAAACGCCAGCCGCTATCGTCCTCATCCTCGCGCGCCTCGCGGTGCATATAGCCCACCCTGTGCCCATCAACAGTAATCATATCGGAGGCGTAGCAGTAACCCTTTTGCTCAATTAGGGGCTTTATATCCTCGGGTTTTAGAATGTACTTGAATTCATCCATATTTTTCAATTTGTGTTGCTATAGTGATGTGGTTTAGCCTATGGTGCAAAAGTAAGGAACATATTTGTTTCGACACCAAAGGGAAAGCCTATTTAAATTAAAAACGCTTGCGAGCAGATGGCAATTGGCTTCGCCTGCAGATAATGAGCATATGTACTCAATTATTTCTGCATCCAAAAACATGGCCTATCTTTGTGGTTCGAAATTAAATTGATAAAGAATGAGCGAGAACACAAAGCGAACCGAGCTGTATGAGCTGGGCGAGTTTCAGCTAATTGATAGGCTAACCCAAGAAATCAAAATTCAGAATGATAGCACGGCAAAGGGCGTAGGCGACGATGCAGCAGTAATTGAATCTACAGGAAAGCAAATAGTTGTAACCACCGATTTGCTGCTCGAGGGAATCCATTTCGACCTAACCTACCACCCGCTAAAGCACCTCGGGTATAAAGCCGTGGTGGTTAACCTGAGCGATGTGTACGCCATGAACGCTGAGCCAAAGCAGATTACGGTTTCCGTTGGGCTGTCGAAACGTTTTAGCTTGGAGAATGTGGAGGAGCTGTACAGCGGAATACACCTGGCCTGCGAGCGCTTTGGGGTAGATATGGTTGGTGGCGACACCTCCTCGTCACTTACGGGAATGGTTATTAGCATTACCGCAATTGGTGAGGTATCGAAAGAAAAAATTTGCTACCGTAGTGGGGCCAAGGAGAACGACCTGATTTGCGTTACGGGCGATTTGGGCTCGGCCTACATGGGGCTGCAGCTCCTTGAGCGCGAGAAAAGGGTGCTGGAAGGGAATACCGGTATGAAGCCAAAATTTGAGGGGTACGACTATATCCTAGAGCGATTCCTGAAACCCGAACCCCGCAAGCCACTGATTGATATGCTGGATGAAGCAAACCTTGTGCCCACTTCGATGATTGATGTTTCCGATGGGCTATCGAGCGAGCTGCTGCATATCTGCAAAAGCTCAAAGGTGGGTTGCAGGGTATATATCGATAAGATACCCATCGACCAGGTTACCCATAAGATGGCTGCCGAAATGAGCATTGATCCGGTGGTGGCAGCGCTCAATGGCGGCGAGGATTACGAGTTGCTATTTACTGTACCAATCGCTATGCACGATGCCCTAAGCGAGATGAAAGGGGTGACAATAATTGGGCACATTGTGCCAGAAAATGCCGGCGCTATGCTTGTAACACCCCATGGCGAGGAGGTGAGCATTAGGGCCCAAGGCTGGAACGCCATGGCTAAACCAGAGGAGGATTAACTACTGAAATAGCTACTACAGCAACAAAAAGAACGGGCAGAGAAATCTGTCCGTTCTTTTTATTTTGATTTTGCTACTTGCTATGCGTTGGCAATCTCTTTGTATTGCTCTGCAGTTAGTAGCTCCTCAAGCTGTGATGCGTCAGTAATTTCAATGCGAATCATCCAACCATCACCATAAGGATCCTTATTAACAACCTCTGGGGTATCGGCTAGCTTCTCGTTAACGGCAATAACTTTACCGGCAACGGGCATAAACATATCCGAAACGGTTTTAACGGCTTCGATAGTTCCAAATACCTCCTCGCGATCGAGCTCTTCGCCTTCGGTTTCAATCTCAATAAATACAACATCACCCAGCTGGCTCTGTGCAAAATCAGTGATTCCGATAACAGCTTCGTTACCTTCAACTTTTATCCACTCGTGATCTTTTGTGTACTTTAGTTCTGCAGGAATGTTCATAGTATCAAGTATTTAATTTTTTTGAAAAATAGGTTTCAATGTGCGACTCAAAAGTACATGCTTTTTTGATAAAAGCAAAGGTTTATAGAATCATAAAAATGCTGTTTTACAGCTTACTTAGTCTCCTACTGGGTCATTGTAAACCTTACGCTAAACCCAAAGCTTGTATTGGCGGTGGGATACGAGAGGGCTACCACCGGTTTGTTCACCACCCTATCGAAAAACGCCCTTATGGTAACCTGCTGGCTTACCACATACTCGGCAGACGATTTGATGGTTAGTATGTTTTGCCCTGCCGATGGGCTATTTGTACCCTCAACCAGCTTACGTAGAACGGTTTCGTTATTTCTGATGCTAAAATCGACATTTAACCTCAAATCGCTTTTCAGAGTTCTTTGCTCACCGGTAGCTGTACCCAAAACCAATGGCAGATTCTCGAATCGATAACCGCTTCCCACAATTAGCTCCCAGCTGTTTATCTCGCTTAGCTGGTTGTTGGCAAAGCTCATGGCGAGCGAGCGGGTATTTCGCACCTCTAGCCTGTTGGTTAGGCTGCTTAACCATGTGGCATCGATGCTTAAGAGCGGATTAAACTGCTCGTTTATGGAGATGTTTGCAATCTCGTACTCGGGAATAAAGTTGTTGCTCACCTCATCCCTAATGTAGCTGTAGCCATCCTGTCCAGGTTCGTAGCTAAGGTACGATGCGTATGAACCAATGGTGAAGGTTGAACGGTAGCTGTGCCTTAGGGTAAAGGTTCGGAGGTACTTGTTAAAGGGTTTAATTTTCGATAATCCATCGTAGGTAATTTGCCAGTTGGGCATGGGGAACAGCGGGAATGTAGTTAGGCTTGATGCGCTCACAGGTGTGCCTGTATATGCCGATATGAACGAATACATAAGTACTTCCTGACTCAAGGGGCCATACCCATCGGGGAATGTGCTCAGGAACTCCTGCTCGCTTAGGTTATCAGGGTTTGGATTGTATATTCCACCCTCGGCCCTTTGGCTGGCCAAGCGGTGTGCTATCCCTAGCCTTCTGTCGCGGAACTCCGAAAAGGTTGGGCTTAGGTAATTATTATCCTCACTCAGCTTCTCGAAAGCCGATCGCAAGGTGATAACGCTAATACTAAAGTTCCCTGTGTTCATAGGGCTATAGGCATTGAACTGACCACTGGAGCTGGCGATGTAGTACTCGTTTCTATTGGAGGCCATGCTCCGCATCCCCGAAATTTCGATGCGAAGGTTGGGCAGTGGCTCAATGGTACTCCTTAGGGTAAGGTTCTGGTTTCGACTCATTACATACGGCGAGTTCAGCGTGGTATCGGTGCTCAGCCAGTTGTTGCGAACAGCCTCCCAAGCGAAGTCGGGATCTTGCCAGCCGGCAACAAAGCCAAAGCCGGGAGCAAAAACACCATTTACATCCTGCATCCCCAGGTACCGAGTTGACGGCTTGTAGCCCGGCAGCATGGTTCCCGTTGTTACCGAGTATGCCCCAGAAATATTTTTGATTCCCATCAGCATGCGAACCGTCCCTTGGAAGAGAAGCAGGGGTATGTTTTCGCGCTCAGGAACTCGCCCCTCAACCACAACCCTAACGTTTCGTATATCCTCCTCGGCCTTAATTGATATTCGCCTATCCGATCGAATGTTTAGCTCAAAAGGAACCTCCTTGCCCTCCTCGTCGAACACCTTTACCTGCACATCCTCAGTTTTCAGGTTGTGGTCGATGGATCGGAAGTACCCACCCCGCAACCGAACCCCAGCTTGCTCATGGGTTACCGTTTTAAAGGTTTGTTGCTGCTGTACACCCCTTGCCCGCTGATCGAACTTCTGGTTTATCCCTCGCAGCCAAGTGCTCTTGTTGTATAGATTGGTGAAGTTTAGCTGGCTGTTAAGCTGTATGGTACTAGCGTTTTGAATGGTGTTTCCAGGATCGAAACGGCTTGTGTCTGGCAATATCGGACCAGCCTGCCAGTTGTAGCTTCCTGTGTATCGGGTTGATGCGGTTATCCAGCTAAACAGCGGTATCTTGTTTATGGGGATATTGTAGCTCAGGTTGAACTGATGGTTGTAGTTTGTATTGCGGCCAAAGTTCTTCAGGTTGGTCCAAACCGAATCTTGCCAATGCTCATAGCCCATTGGATCGCGCTCTCGATTAACCATACCCATGGG